>Ga0209056_10003050_pt1 | contig 17971 bp, 22 predicted proteins | sample GraSoiAngelo_114_FD_185876 | JGI IMG/M metagenome (GOLD analysis project Ga0209056, IMG submission 185876) | Grasslands soil microbial communities from the Angelo Coastal Reserve, California, USA - 14_0903_13_40cm (SPAdes) (version 2) | ecosystem: Environmental > Terrestrial > Soil > Grasslands... | reverse complement strand
TCAGGATGTCGGGGAGGGCATTCGGGTCGCGACCGTGGCCGATCCGTTTGGGAACCTGGTAGGGCTCATCGAGAACCCGCATTTCGTGGCAACCTGATGACCAAGATCGATCTTCCCGATCTGTACACCAAGAAGGATGTCGACAGGGCCCGCACGAAAGGGGAGCTGGTCGGCTGGATAAAAGGCGGCGTCGTCGGCGTCGTGGGGATGCTGCTGCTTGGTGTCATTGGCTGGATTCCGACACTCGCCGTCATCGGAGTCGGCGGTTTTGTCGTGTACAAGGTGTTCTCGGGCCCCAAGAAGAGCGACTGAGCGTAGCCAATGAGCGGTGAGCCTACCGTCATTGCGGCGGGCGGTTAGCTTCCCCCCGGCATGAATGTCATTCCCCAGCGAGTCAAAGACGGTTTTGTCAGGTTGATGGGACCGCTGGCGCGTGGCCTGATCCAGGCCGGCGTGCCGCCGAATACGATTACCACGCTGGGCACGCTGGTGGTGTTGGGATCCGGGCTGGCGTTCGGCACCGGCTCCATCCGGCTCGGTGGCCTGCTGCTGCTCGTCAGTGGTGTGTTCGACATTCTCGACGGGCAGGTCGCGCGCCAAGGTGGCAAGACGACGACGTTCGGCGCCTTCTATGATTCGACGCTCGACCGGGTTGGCGAGGCGGCAGTCTTCACCGGGCTGATCTTCTATTTTTTGAGGGGCCCGCTACCCGCTGATCTGCAGCCCCGGGCAATCGCGGCGGGCTTGGTTGCGCTCGTAGCGTCGCTGCTGGTGTCGTATACGCGCGCGCGAGCTGAAGCACTCGGCGTAGACAACAAGGTGGGCATTGCCGCGCGCGCCGAGCGCATTCTGCTCCTTGGGCTGCCCGCGCTGGCATTGGGTGCGGGGCCGGGGCGTCCCGGTGTGGTGCTGTTCTGGATTGTGGCGGTGCTCGCGCTCGTCTCCGCGATCACGGTGATCCAACGGGTGGTGCACGTCGCGCGCGTGGCGCGCGGCGCGCCGCTACCTTCGCCGGTTCCGAAACGTGAGACGTTGCCTGGAATGGCGGCCGGGCGCCGCAAGGGACATTGATGGCACGGGATCAAGCGGTATTGACCGGAGGCGCACGCGAGATCGCGCCCGCGAAGGGAAAACTGGGCGTGATGCTGGTGGGCCTCGGCGCCGTGTCCACCACGTTCATCGCCGGTGTCGAAAACGTGCGGCGGGATCGAGCGCTGCCGATCGGCTCGCTGAGCCAGATGGCGACGATCCGGCTGGGCAAACGCACCGAGAAGCGCGTGCCGAAGATCAAGGACTTCGTGCCGCTCGCGGACTTGAAGGATCTCGTGTTCGCCGCCTGGGACCCCATCCCCGATGATGCGTACACGGCCGCGGTGAAAGCCGGCGTGCTCGACCAGCACGAGCACCTCGAGCCGATCAAGGGCTTCCTCCAGGGCATCAAGCCGCTCCCTGCCGTGTTCGATCAGTACTACGTGAAGCGGTTGCAGGGCACCAACGTCAAGCGCGGCAAGAACAAGCGGGAGCTCGCCGAGCAGCTGCGCGAGGACATGCGGAACTTCAGGCAGAGTGCGGGTCTCGATCGTCTCGTCGTGGTGTGGTGCGCATCGACCGAGGTGTTCCTGATTCCGGGTCCCGCGCACCAGTCGCTGGAAGCGTTCGAGAAGGCGATGGAGCAGAACGACCAGTCGATCGCGCCGTCGATGCTGTATGCCTACGCGGCGCTGATGGAGAACGTGCCGTTCGCGAACGGCGCGCCCAATCTGACCGTCGACCTCCCCGTGATGGAGCAGTTGGCCGACGAGCGGCACGTGCCGATCGGCGGCAAGGACTTCAAGACCGGCCAAACGATGATGAAGAGCGTGCTCGCGCCGGCGTTCAAGGCGCGCATGCTCGGCCTGTCGGGATGGTACTCCACCAACATCCTCGGCAACCGTGACGGCGAGGTGCTGGACGATCCGGAGTCGTTCAAGACCAAGGAGGAGTCGAAGCTCGGACTGCTCGAGCACATCCTTCAGCCCGATCTCTATCCCGAGCTCTACGGCAAGGTCTATCACAAGGTGCGAATCAATTACTACCCACCCCGCGGCGATAATAAGGAAGGGTGGGACAACATCGACATCTTCGGATGGCTGGGCTATCCGATGCAGATCAAGGTCGACTTCCTGTGCCGCGACTCGATCCTCGCCGCGCCGATCGTGCTCGACCTCGCGCTGTTCTTCGACCTCGCCGGCCGGGCGGGACTGTCGGGCATCCAGGAATGGCTCTCGTTCTACTTCAAGAGCCCGCAGTTCGCCGCCGGCCTGTACGCCGAGCACGACCTCTTCATTCAGCAGACGAAGCTGAAGAACACGCTGCGCTGGATGATGGGCGAGGAACAGATCACGCACCTCGGCATCGAGTACTACGAGTATGCGGAGAAGTAAGACTCACTCCAGGAGATAATCCTGCATGATTCTCGGATTGCTGCAGAATCCCGCCCAGCATGCAGCGGGCGGTGAAGCCGCGCTCGTACTGCCGGACCTGAACCAGGCCGCGTTCCTCGGCGGGATCGGTGGTCGAGCATTGTTGCTCTGGGGCCTGGTCATCTGCGCGTTGGGGCTGCTCTTCGGTCTCGCCCAATACACGCAACTGCGCAACCTCCCGGTGCACCGCGCGATGCGCGAGATCTCCGAGCTGATCTACGAGACGTGCAAGACCTACCTGATCACCCAAGGCCGCTTCCTGCTCATTCTTTGGCTCTTCATCGGCGCGATCGTCGCCCTCTATTTCGGGACGCTCGCGCAGACGACAAACGCGGCCGGCGCGGTGGTCCGCGGCTTCCCCGCGATGAAGGTGCTCATCATCCTGCTGTTCAGCCTGATCGGCATCGCCGGCAGCTACGGCGTGGCGTGGTTCGGCATCCGCGTGAATACGTTCGCCAACTCGCGCACCGCCTTCGCGAGCCTCACCGGCAAGCCGTACTCCAACCACGCGATTCCCCTGAAAGCGGGGATGAGCATCGGGATGCTGCTGATCAGCGTCGAGCTGCTGCTGATGCTCCTGATCCTGCTGTTCATTCCGGGGGATTACGCCGGACCCTGCTTCATCGGATTCGCGATCGGCGAATCGCTCGGCGCGGCGGCGCTGCGCGTGGCGGGCGGCATCTTCACCAAGATCGCCGATATCGGCGCGGACCTCATGAAGATCGTCTTCAAGATCAAAGAGGACGACGCGCGCAATCCTGGTGTGATCGCCGATTGCACGGGGGACAACGCCGGCGATTCCGTGGGCCCCAGCGCCGATGGCTTCGAAACCTACGGCGTGACGGGCGTCGCCCTCATCTCGTTCATCCTGCTCGCCGTGCACAATCCGCTCGTCAAGGTGCAGCTGCTCGTCTGGATCTTCGCGATGCGCGTGATGATGATCGTCGCATCCGGTCTGTCGTACTTCCTGAATGCCGCAGTGGTCAAAGCGAAGTACCGGACGGCCGACCACATGAACTACGAGGCGCCGCTCACGACGCTCGTCTGGCTGACATCCATCGTCTCGGTGGCGCTCACGTTCCTGGCTTCGCGCCTGCTGATTCCGACCATCGGTGGCGATACCACCCTGTGGTGGAAGCTGTCGCTCGTGATCACCTGCGGCACGCTCGCCGGCGCGATCATTCCCGAATTCGTGAAGGTGTTTACCTCCGTCGGCTCGCGCCACACGCGCGAGATCGTGACGTCGTCGCGTGAGGGCGGCGCCTCGCTGAACATCCTGTCCGGGTTCGTGGCCGGGAACTTCAGCGCGTTCTGGTTAGGGATGACGATGATGGTGCTGATGGCGATCGCCTACGGCGTCAGCACGACAGGGGTTGGGGCACTGATGATAGCGCCCGCGGTGTTCGCCTTTGGCCTCGTCGCATTCGGATTTCTGGGCATGGGGCCCGTCACGATCGCGGTCGACTCGTATGGACCGGTCACCGACAACGCGCAATCGATCTATGAGCTGTCGCTGATCGAGCAGGTTCCCAACGTGCGGGCGGAGATCAAGAAAGACTTTGGGTTCGAGCCGAACTTCGCGCGCGCTAAGGAGAACCTGGAGGAGAACGACGGGGCGGGGAACACGTTCAAGGCGACCGCCAAGCCGGTGCTGATCGGCACCGCCGTGGTCGGCGCGACGACGATGATTTTCTCGATCATCGTGGCGCTCACCCGCGGGTTGCAGCCCGAGCTGTTGTCGAATCTGTCGATCCTGCACCCGCCGTTCCTGCTTGGCCTGATCACCGGCGGCGCCGTCATCTATTGGTTCACGGGCGCCTCGACGCAGGCGGTCACGACCGGCGCATATCGCGCGGTCGAGTTCATCAAGGCGAACATTCGGCTCGAGGGGACGACGAAGGCCTCGGTATCGGACAGCAAAAAGGTGGTGGCGATCTGCACGCAATACGCGCAGAAGGGGATGTTCAACATCTTCCTCACGGTCTTCTTCGCGACGCTCGCGTTCGCGTTCTTCGAGCCGTACTACTTCATCGGCTACCTGATCTCGATTGCGCTGTTCGGCCTCTACCAGGCCATCTTCATGGCCAATGCGGGGGGTGCGTGGGACAACGCCAAGAAGATCGTCGAGACCGAGCTCAAGCAGAAAGGCACGCCGCTGCACGATGCGACCGTCGTCGGCGATACCGTGGGCGATCCGTTCAAGGATACCTCGTCGGTCGCGATGAATCCGATCATCAAATTCACGACGCTCTTCGGCTTGCTTGCGGTCGAGCTGGCGGTGTCGCTCACGGCGGAGCGCGGGGCCACGTTGAGTCTGGTGCTCGCCGGCGCGTTCCTCGTCATCGCATTGACATTCGTGTGGCGCTCGTTCTACGCCATGCGCATCGAATCCGCCGCACAGGCCCGAAGCGTTCCCGCGCGCGTACCGAGGCGCTAGCGAGGGACAGGTGACGTCCACCCAGATCGCCGTCACGGCGCTCGGCGCCGTCGCCATCGTCTGGGTGCTATGGTACTTCCTCTTCTCGCGCGGCACGGCGGTGGCCGCGACGGCCGGCCCGACCGGGGGCGGAGTTCAGGAAGTGCACGTCACCGTGAAGGGTGGCTACACGCCCGACACCATCGTCGTCCAGGCGGGAAAGCCGGTGCGGCTGCAATTCTATCGGGACGAAACGGCCGACTGCTCCGAGCGCGTCGTGTTCGAGCACTTCGGGATCGATCAGCAGTTGCCGGCATTTCAGACGACGGCGGTCGAATTCACCCCGCAGCAGCCGGGCGAGTACCCGTTTCGCTGTGGCATGAACATGCTGAAAGGGCTGCTCGTCGTGGAGCCGCCCGGCGAGCGCCGCGCCGCGTCATCGCCGCACAAGTTTCACGATGCCCGCCCCCCGTCATGAGTAAGACCCGGATCGTCCTGCCCATCGAAGGGATGACTTGCGCCAGCTGCGCCGCCACGGTCCAGGAGGCCCTGGCCGGCGCCACCGGTGTCACGTCCGCGGGCGTCAACTTTGCCACCAACAAAGCGGCCATCGAATACGACGCCGCGCAGACAAACGTCGGGCAGCTCATCAAGACGGTGCGCGAAGCGGGCTACAACGCCGGCAAAGCGACGGTCACCTTCGGGATCGTTGATCTGCACTATGCGCCGAGCGTCGCGCCGCTCGAGCAATCCCTGTCCAGGGTGAACGGTGTCATCCGGGCCGTCGCGAACCAGGCGACGGAGACTGCGACTGTGGACTACATCCCCGGCGTCGTGACCGCGGAGGATCTCGAGAAGGCCGTGGTCGCCGCGGGATTCGAGGTTGCGGAGCCGATCGCCGCAGAGGATCCACTCGAGCGCGAGCGCATCGCGCGGCGCCGTGAGATCCGGACGCTGACCTGGAAATTCGTGGTCGCCGCCGCCGTCACGATCATCGCCATGATCGGTTCGATGCTGCTGATGGCCGATCGCCCCATGGGCGACAATGGCACGATGAAACAGGTGGACCTGCTGGGTCGTCTGCTCATGCCGCCGGCGATCGGGCTGCGCGACTGGGTGGCGGGGCGGGGATGGGTGCTCGATCTCGATTGGGTCAAATGGGGACTCGCCATCATCACGCTCCCCGTGCTCGTCTGGTCCGGCGAGCAGTTCTACAAAGGCACCTGGAGCGGATTCCGCCATCGCACCGCGGATATGAACACGCTGATTGGCGTGGGGACAGGAGCAGCCTACCTCTATTCGCTGGTGGCGACCGCGGCACCCACGCTGTTTCTGCGGGCCGGGCTCCCCGCCGACGTCTATTACGAAGCGGTCGCCGCGATCATCGCGCTCGTGTTGCTGGGCCGGTTGCTCGAGGCGCGCGCCAAGGGCCGCACGTCCGAGGCCATCCGCCGGCTGGCCGCATTGCGCGCGAAATCCGCGCATGTCATCCGCGACCGCCTGGAGACGGATGTCCCGGTCGAAGCCGTGGTCGTCGGAGATCTCCTCATCGTCAAACCGGGCGAAAAGGTGCCGGTCGACGGCGTTGTCACCGAGGGCGCCTCGGCTGTGAACGAATCGATGCTCACCGGCGAGCCGATGCCCGTCGCGAAGAAGCCCGGTGACGAAGTCATCGGCGGAACGCTCAACACGACCGGCAGCATCACGTTTCGGGCGACGCGCGTGGGCAAGGAAACGGCCCTCGGGCAAATTGTGCAGCTCGTCGAGGACGCGCAGGCCACGAAGGCGCCCATTCAGAAGCTTGCCGACCGCGTCGCCGGTGTGTTCGTCCCGATCGTGATCGCGCTCGCGATCGCCGCGTTCGTGGTGTGGTTCGACGTGGGCCCGCTCCCGCAGGCCCGCGCGCTCGTGTTCGCGACGGTGGCGTTCGTGTCGGTGCTGATCATCGCCTGCCCGTGCGCCCTCGGTCTCGCCACGCCGACGGCGATTCTCGTGGGCACCGGCAAGGCAGCCGAATACGGGATCCTCATTCGGAGCGGCGAGGCGCTGGAGCGACTGGCCAACGCGCGTACCGTGCTGCTCGACAAGACCGGCACGATCACGGAAGGGAAACCGACGGTCACGCACATCGTGACCGCGAAGAAGCCGGATGGTACGCCGATCAGTCCAGCCGACGTCCTCAAATGGGCCGCTTCCGTCGAGCAGCGCTCCGAGCACCCGCTCGCGCTCGCCGTTCTCAAAGCCGCGCAAGACAAACAGGTCACGCTGCTCCCCGTGGAAAAATTCGCCGCCATGGAAGGACGCGGCGTGCGGGGGACGGTGGATCGCCGCATCATCGAGGTGATCTCGCTGCGGCACGCGCGCGAGCGCAGCCTGGAGCTCGGCTCGTTGGGCGCCGACGCCGATCGGCTGGCGGCGCAGGGGCGCTCGCCAATAATCGTCGTCGTGAACAACACGGTCTACGCCGTCATCGCGATCTCCGATCCGATCAAACCGACGTCCAAGACGGCGGTCGAGCTCTTGAAGCGACGCGGCATTCCCGTCGTCATGGTCTCGGGCGATTCGCGCAAGGGCGCCGAGGCGGTAGCCGCAGAGGTGGGGATCGACGAGGTGATCGCCGAGGTATTGCCGTCGCAGAAGGCGGACCTCGTGAAGAAGCTCCAGCGTCAGGCGGGGGGCGGCCACATCGTCATGGTGGGCGACGGCATCAACGACGCGCCGGCTCTGGCGCAGGCGAACGTCGGCATCGCGATCGGCACGGGAACCGACATCGCGATGGAAGCGTCCGACGTGACGCTGATCCGTGGCGACCTGCGCGCGGTGTTCACCGCGATCGAACTGGCGCGCCGCACGATGCGGACCATTCGTTGGAACCTGATCTGGGCCTTTGGATACAACGTGCTGCTGATTCCCGTCGCCGCTGGTATACTCTATCCCGTGACGGGATGGTTGCTCTCGCCGGTGCTCGCAAGTGCCGCGATGGCGTGGTCGAGTCTGTCGGTGGTTCTCAACAGCCTCACCTTGCGGGCGTTCAAAACTCCAGGAGCGGCAACGCATGCGGTACTTCCACAGAACTAGCGCGAGTCCTGAAGCCGTCCTCGACGTCGCCAAGAGCTTCTTCGGCGGCCGCCTGGCGCCGGCGGAGGAGTCGCCGCGCCGGCGGGCCTATCATGGCACATTGGGTCGCATCACGATCAGCGCGCGGCCGGAGGGAGGACACTACACATTCGTCGAGGTCGCGACCGATCAGGTGGGCGAATCGGAGCTCGATAAGCTCGCCAAACGGTTTCTTGCGGAAGTCCACCGGCTCGTCGAGCCGGCGCACGTCATGCGCGGCGCGTACTAGCCCGCGACCTTCGCCCCGTATCCTGCTTTCGCGACGGCCGCCACGAGCTGGTCCGTCGTCACCGAGTCATCATCGAAGTCCACTTCCGCTTCGCCGTCGGGCAAGTCGATGACGGCGGTATAGACCCCGGCGACACCCTTCAAAGCCTGCTCCACCTTGGCCTGACAGTGGCCACAGGTCATTCCCGTGACACGCAGTTTGACGTTCGCCATGGCTCTCCCCTCCCAACTATAATTTAGGGCCATGGCTCTTCCTGCGACGCGGCCGACAGCAGGCTTCCCCTCCGGGGCGGCGGGGGCGGCGCTGTCGTCCGACCAGCTCCTCGAGATCTACTACTATCTCCGGCTCACCCGGACGCTGGAAGAGCGCCTGGTGGCGCTGTACCGCCAGACCAAGGTCATCGGCGGGCTGTTCCGCTCGCTCGGCCAGGAAGGGGAGTCGGTCGCCTCGGCGTATGCCCTGGAGCGCGGGCGTCACAAGGATGTGCTGTCCCCCCTCATTCGCAACCTCGGGTCGCTGCTCGTCATGGGTGCCCAGCCGCTCGAGATCCTGCGGCAGTACATGGCCAAGGCCGATAGCCCCACCCGCGGCCGTGAGCTGAACGTCCATTTCAACGACCTCGAGAAGGGCTATCTCGGCCAGATCTCCCACCTCGGCGACATGATCCCGGTGATGGCGGGGATCGCGCTCAGCTTCAAGCTGCGCGGCGAACCGCGCGTCGGCCTCGTGTATATCGGCGACGGCGGAATGTCCACCGGCACTTTTCATGAAGGGCTGAACCTGGCCGCGGTGCAGCGGCTGCCGCTGGTCGTGATCGGCGAGTACAACCATTGGGCGTACTCTACGCCGCCCGAGAAGCAGTTCGCCGTCAAGGACCTCGCCGAGAAGACGAAAGGGTATGGGGTTCCGTCCGTGACGGTGGATGGCAACGACGTGTTCGCAGTATACGAAGCGACCAGGTTTGCGGCGGAGCGCGCCCGCCGCGGGAAGGGCGTGCATTTCATCGAGGTGAAGACCTACCGGCGTAAAGGCCACGCCGAGCACGACGATCAGCACTACGTGCCGAAAACCGATCTGGAGCGTTGGGCGAGTGCAAACGATCCGATCGATCGGTATAGGCAGCGCTTGCTCGCGGCGGACATGGTCGCCGAGGGTGACTTGAAGGACATCGACGATCGCGTGCGCGTGGAAGTGGATCAGGCGACCGACGCGTGTGTGGATGAGCCGCTCCCGCCGCCGGAGAGCGCGCTGCCTGGCGTCTACGTCGATCCGCCTGCGGCGGACAAGCTCTGGTTCAAGGTGTTGTGATGGCCGAAGTCACGTTCCTCGAAGCGCTGCGTCAGGGTCTCTGGGAAGAGATGGAGCGCGACGACCGGGTCTTCATCCTCGGCGAGGATGTCGGCTTGTACGGCGGGGCCTTCAAGGTGACAGAAGGCTTTACCAAGCGGTTCGGCGAGTCGCGGGTGATCGACACGCCGATCTCCGAGGCCGCCATCGTGGGAGCGGCGGCAGGCGCCGCGCACATGGGGCTGCGGCCGGTCGCCGAGATGCAGTTCATCGACTTCATTTCATGCGCGTACGACATGCTCACCAACTACGTTGCGACGGCGCGGTATCGCGCCGGACTGTCGACGCCGATGGTGGTGCGCGGCCCCTGTGGCGGCTACGTGCGCGGCGGGCCGTTCCATTCGCAGAATCCTGAGGCGGCATTCCTCCACACGCCCGGTCTCAAGATCGTCTACCCTGCGACCGCGCGAGACGCGAAAGGTCTCATCAAATCGTCGATCCGTGACGAAGACCCGGTGCTCTACCTCGAGCACAAGTGGCTGTACCGGCGCATCAAGGAACAGCTGCCGGAGGGGGAAGAGATCCTCACGCCGATCGGGCAGGCGCGGATCGCGCGCGAGGGCAAGCATCTTTCCATCATCAGCTACGGCGCGACGCTGTGGAAATCGCTGGAGGCGGCGGAGCAGCTCGAGAAGGCCGACGGCGTGTCGGTCGAAGTGCTGGACCTGCGCACGTTGCTGCCGATGGATGACGCCGCGATTGTCGCGACCGTCAAGAAGACGAACAAAGTGCTGATCGTTCACGAAGACACACGGACCGGCGGGATCGCCGGGGAAATCGCGGCGCGAATCAATGAGCAGGCGTTCGAATGGCTCGACGGGCCGATCATGCGTGTGACGGCGCACGACGTGCCGCTGCCGTACGCGCCAACGCTGGAAGATTTCGTGCTCCCGCAAACCGACGACATTGTGAAAGCAGCGCGGTGGCTGGCGAAATACTAGAAACCGCTTTGGAGAGAACATGGCACGCGTTGACGTGTTGATGCCGCAAATGGGCGAGTCCATCGCCGAGGGCACCTTGAGCAAATGGCTCAAGAAAGTCGGCGACCCCATCAAACGGGACGAGCCGCTCTTCGAAATCTCGACCGACAAGGTCGACGCCGAGATTCCCGCGCCGGTCGCCGGGGTGCTGGCGGAGATCAAGGTCCAGGAAGGGCAGACGGTGCCGGTGCAGACGCTTGTCGGGGTCCTGGAAACGGAAGCAGGGGCGGCGCTGCCCGCGCCCGCGAAACCGGAGCCACCCAAGACGGCCGCTCCGCCCCCACCGACGCCCAAAGCCGAACCGTCGAAAGTTGCTCCCGCGCCCCCTCCGGCCGACCGGCCGCCCGGCCGCCCGGCCGCGCAGTCGTCGGGCCGTCCGGCCGACGGTGATGGTGGCGGTGTACAGACAGCCGAACAACGTCTCCGCACCAAGTCTACGCCGCTCGTCCGCAAGATCGCCGCCGAGCACAGCGTCGACATCTCGCGCATCCCGGGCAGCGGGTACGCGGGTCGTGTGACCAAACAGGATATCCTCGGATACATTGAACGCGCTCCGGCGCAAACTGCTCCCCGCTCCCCGCTCCCTGCTCCCCCCGGGGGTGTCGAGCATCCGTCCGTCGACGCGTGGCCCGGTGACCGCGTCGAGCCGTGGTCCAAGATTCGCAAGATCACCGCCGATCACATGGTGATGTCGAAGCGCGTGTCCGCGCACGTCGCGAGCTTCTTTGAGGTCGATTTCACGCGTGTCGCGCAGCTGCGGGGCAAGGCGAAGGGGAGCTACAACGAGCGGGGTGTCAACCTCACCTTCCTCGCGTTCATCGTGAAAGCCTGCGCCGAGAATCTGCGCAAGCACCCCATCGTCAATGCGGCGGTTTCGGGCGACGGCACGATCTATCGCGCCGACGTGAACATCGGCATCGCGGTGGCGCTCGACTGGGGCCTCATTGTGCCGGTGATCAAGCACGCCGACGAGCTGTCGCTGATCGGGATCGCGCGGGCGATCAACGATTTGGGCGAGCGCGCCCGCACCAAGAAGCTGTTGCCCGACGACATTCAGCGCGGCACGTTCACGATCACCAATCCCGGCGGCTTCGGGCCGTTCGCCGGCATTCCGATCATCAATCAGCCGCAGGTGGCGATCCTCGGCGTGGGCGCGATCGAGAAACGCCCCAAAGTCGTGACCGTTCCCCCCCCCGACGGCACCGAGTCGATCGCGATCCGCACGATGGGGATGCTCACGATGTCCTACGATCATCGCGTCGTCGATGGCGCCGACGCCGACCGGTTCCTGGCCGACGTGAAGCAGCTGTTGCAGGAGTTTCCCGAGGGAGCGGTGTGAGAATGCCTAAAGTCCTGACCGCGGCGCGCGTTCGCGTTCCCGCGCAGAACGAGACGGAGTACGTGAATACGCTGCGCGAGCTCAGCCAGTTCGCCGAAGCGCGCGGCCAGCGCATCTGGCTGTTCCGCAATGCCAAGGATCCGCGGCTGTTCATCGAGTTCTCCGAGAGCCCGACGGAGATGTCGCACCGCGCCCAAGCCTCGCGACTCCCCGAAGAGATCAAGCTGGAGCGGCGGCTCCAGGCACTGGCGACCTACGCGCCCGACGCCTGGGAGCTGTGGAGCGAAGTTCCCGTCGCCACCACGTCGCAGGCGTAACGCTCATGGCGCGACGCACTCTGACCATCGACGGCAACCGCTGGGAGGTGTATCCCTCGGGCCGCGTGACCGTGTACGGGCGGGATCAGTTCGGTCTCATCTTCGAGCAAGGCACAGGGCCGCAGCGCCGCCGCCGCGTCACGCACTTTTCGCCGCTCGGGGCGCGCTCGCCCGATCGCGCCTTCGCCGAGCTGTCCGAGCGCGAGCTGCTCGACCTGTTCCGCCAGTCGCAGCCGGCGTGGACCGCTCCCGAGGTCGATTACGCCGCACATTGACTTGCATTGCCATTCGACGGCCTCGGACGGGGAGTGCAAGCCGCAGGAGGTCGCGCGGCGGGCCCGCGCGGTGGACCTGGCGGCGATCGCGCTCACCGATCACGACACCACCGATGGCGTCGCGGAAGCGGCGCACGAAGGCACGAAGCTGGGGATCCGCGTCATAGCGGGATGTGAGTTCAGCGTGCGCGCGCCGTGGGGGGAGCTGCATGTGCTCGCACTGTTTCTGCCGTACGAGAACGAGCGGCTCCAGGGGTTCCTGCGCGACACGCGGGCCGCGCGCCGCCGCCGCGGCGAGCAGATCGTCGCCAAGCTGCAGGGCCTCGGCGTGGCGATCGACCTGGAGGATGTACAGGCGCAGTTGATGGGGGGAGATGGGGGGGCGTTGGGACGGCCGCACGTCGCGCGAGCGCTCGTCGACTCGGGCGCGTGCGACAACGTCAGCGACGCATTCCGCCGCTACCTGGGTCGTGGCCGCGCTGCGTACGTCGAGAAGCCGCTGCCGAGGCTCGGCGAGGTCACCGCGCTCGTGCACGAGGTGGGGGGGCTGACCGTCGCGGCGCATCTGGGCGATCACGGCACCGAGGCGCAGCTCCGCATCTTTCAGGACCAGGGACTGGACGGCGTCGAGGTCCGGCACCCCAGTCATCCGCCCGCGGTCGAGCAGCGGCTCACGCGCATCGCCGAGCGGCTGGGACTCGGGATCAGTGGCGGGTCGGACTGGCACGGCGAAAGCGAGTACGGGGAATCCCATGCGCCGTTGGGTGGCATGCGTGTGCCCGACACGTGGCTCGAACCGCTGGAGCGGCGCCTCGAGCTCGCCGCGAGGAAACACGGGAGAGACGCATGAGTGAACCGCTACCGATCGGCAGCAAAGCCCCGGCATTCACGGCGCCGGCATCAGACGGCCGGACGTATGCGCTCGCCGATCTGCTCAAGACCGGAGCGGTCGCGCTGGTCTTTTATCCCGGAAACAACACACCCGGCTGAAACCGCCAACTCTCCGCCGTGCGCGATGAGATCGCCAAATTCAACTCCGCGAACATGCAGCCGTTCGGCGTCAACCCGGCGAGCACGGACAGCCATCGCGGGTACGTCGACAAGATGCGGTTCAATTTTCCTCTGCTGTCCGATCCGGAGCGCACGATCGCCGCGGCGTACAACGCGCTCAAAGACGACGGCAAGGGGATTCAGCGTACGGTGTACGTGATCGGCCGCGACGGCACCGTGCGCTTTGCGCAGCGCGGCGCTCCTCCGGTGGACGACATCGTCCGTGCCCGCTGACCTGCACGGCAAGGTCGTCCTCGTCACGGGCGTGGGTCGGGTCGGGCAAATCGGCCACGCCGTGGCGCGCGGCCTGGGCCGCGCCGGCGCGAAACTGTTGCTCGCCGACGTCAACGCCGTCGGCCTCGCGGACCGCGTCAAGGAATTCGGGTCGGAAGGGATCGCCGCCAAATCGTCCGCCGGCGACCTGACTCAGCCCGAGGTCGCCCGCGCCGCGACTGCCGCGGCCCAGACGCACTTCGGAGGTCTCGATATCGTCGTGAACGTGGCGGGAGGATTCTTCAGCTACGGGCCGTTTACCGAAGTGAAGCCCGAGATCCTCGATCGCGAGCTGGCCGTGAACTTCAAGACCGCGTTCTACATGTGCCAGGCTGCCATGCCCTTGCTGCTGTCCCGCGGCGGCGGATCGATCGTCAACTTCGCGTCGATCGCCGTGGTCCGGTCGCTCATGCACATGTCGGCGTACAGCGCGGCCAAGTCGGCAGTCGCCGGGCTCACGCGCGAGCTGGCGCGCGAATATCGCGACGCGAACATTCGCGTCAACGCGGTCGCGCCCGCGACCGTCCGCACGGCGGACAACGTCGCTCAGATGGGCGAGAAGCAGCCACTCGTCGAGCTCGACGAAGTCGTGAACACCGTGCTGTTCCTGGCCAGTGACGAAGCCAGCGCGATTACGGGTCAAATCGTCCCGATCACCGGAAAGGCGTACTAGTGCGGCTCGAGGGCGCGGCCGCACTGGTGACGGGAGCCGGGAAGCGGATCGGCCAGGCGATCGCCATCGGCTTGGCGCAGGCCGGCTGTGACGTCGCCGTCCACTATCATGGCTCTGCCAGGGGTGCCGAAGAGACCGCGCGCGCGGTGCGCGGGGCGGGACGGCGCGCCGAACTGCTTCAGGCCGACCTCAGCGACGCCACCGCCTCCCGGGGGCTGGCGGATCAGGCGGCCCGGGCGCTGAAGGGCCTCGATATCGTGATCAACTCCTCGGGCGTCATGGTGCGCCAGCCGGTGGAAACCGTCACCCCCGAGAGCTGGGACGCGACGCTCGACCTGAACCTGCGCGCGATGTTTTTTGTCTCGCAGGGCGCGATCCCGCATCTGCGGCGAGCCAAAGGCAAGATTGTGAACATGGCCGACATCGCGGGAATGGAGCCGTGGCCGGCGTATGTCCCGCATTGCGTCAGCAAAGCCGGCGTCGTCATGCTGACGAAAGCGCTCGCACGGGCGCTTGCGCCGGACATCGCGGTCAACGCGGTCGCTCCGGGCGCGGTGCTCCTGCCCGAGGGTTGGGACGAGAAGGCGCGAGAGCATATCCGTGAGACGACACCGCTCGAGCGGTTGGGCGATCCGGCCGACGTCGTCGCCGCTGTGCGGTTCCTCTTGGCCGGCACCGATTATGTGACCGGCACCGTGCTGGTCGTTGACGGAGGGAGACTCATCCGCTGAGGGACGTCGTCGTGGTTGGGGGTGGCTGCTACGGCACGTTCTACGCGTCCCAGCTCGCGAAAGCCAAAGCGCGCGGCAAGGCCGATTACCGCACGGTCGTCGTGGTCGATCGGAATCCGGACTGCCAGGCGCGCCGCGAGCTGGGCGAGGCGCGAGATCGCGAGTTTGTCGTTTTGGATTGGACGGCGTTCTTCGATCAGTTTTTGACCGTCCGGCCGTCAGACCGTCCGACCGTCGGTCACGACGACCAAATCGTCCCCTCTCCCCACATGCCTCACCTAATGTTCGAGTGGGTGCTGCGGCGCGCCCGGGCCCGATGGCCGACGCGCGCGGTCTCGGTCGCGCCGGTTCCGGGTGACTTCTCGACTCCCTACGACCGTCCCGGAGCGGATCACACCCGCTACGTCTCGTTTGCGGATTGGATCTGTCCCACGCATTGCATCGAGCCGGCGCTCTGTCCCGCCATCGGGGCGCCGCGCACCTGGGAGATGGGAGACTCCGTGCGCGACCTCGCAGAGCGGCTGCGGGCCGGCGGCCGCCCGGTGAGCGGGCCGGCGCTGTTCGTGTGCAAGCATCACGTGTTCGGCGTGGGCATGTTCGCAGCCGACGCGGTACGCGCAGGCGACCGGCTCGTGGAAGAAGCTGGCGCGATGGGTGAGCTCGCCGAGATCCTCGTGGGAACAATTTCCAGTTGCCATGGAGCGTTGAATCTGTTGACACTAGGTCCTCGGTCATCGGTCATCGGTCATCGGTCTGATGACCGATAACCGAAAACCGATGACCGCCGTGGAACGACGCCGCTACCTCGAACATGCCCAGGATCTCTTCAATCGGGGCGATTTCTGGTTAGCCCACGAAGCGTTGGAAACAGTCTGGCGTTCTATTATTAAGGGAGAAGAGGCCCGTGTCTGGCAGGGTCTGATTCAAGCCGCCGCCGCGCTGTTGCATCGCGCCCGCGGGAACCGCCACGGCACCGTCGTCGTTGGAGCGGCGGCACTCCAGAAGCTGGCCGGGCCGCAGCAACTCGAGATCGAGTTCGAAACCGTACAGTTTCGCGCGCATCTGGCGCGCGCCCTGGCAGGGGAGGGTGACCCCCCGCGACTGGAATTCCGAGACGTATGACGAACCGTACCGCACTCATCTACGACGTGGTCATCGTGGGCGCCGGCCCGGCGGGGCTGTGTGCCGCGCTCTACGCCGGCCGTGGCATGCTCAACGCGGTCACGATCGAGCGCGGTGCGCCGGGTGGAGAGCTCCTCAACACCGACCTCATCGAGGACTACATCGGCTTCGAGAGCATCAAGGGGTGGGAGCTGGCGCAGAAAATGGCCGAACACGCGAAGAAGTTCGGCGCCGAGATCGTGACCGATACCGTCGAGCGAATCACCAGGGACGCCGACGGCTGGTTCGACGTCCAGACCGCGCGCGGCGACAGCTATCGCAGTCAGGCGGTGATCCTCACCGCCGGTGGCACACCCATCAAGCTCGGCGTGCCGGGGGAAAAGGAGTTTGCCGGCAAGGGTGTCTCGTATTGCGCGGTGTGTGACGGTGCGTTCTTCAAGGGCGAGCGCCTCGCCGTGGTCGGAGGCGGCGACGCCGCCGTCGAGGAAGCCGACTATCTCACGCGCTACGCGAGCAAGGTGCACCTGGTGCATCGCCGTGATGAGTTCCGCGCCTCCAGGCTTCTGCAGGAGCGCGCGTTCGCCAACCCGAAGATCGAGGTCATCCGCAACACGATCGTACCAGAAATCGCCGGCAACACGAAGGGCGTCACGCATGCCGTACTCGAAGACAACGCGACGGGCATTCGCTCCAATCTCGACGTCGGCGGGGTGTTCATCTTCGCGGGGTTCAAGCCCAACACACAGCTCGTCGAAGGCCATGTGGACCACGACGCCGGCGGCTATCTGATCACCGACAGCCGCATGATGACGTCGATGGCGGGACTGTTCGCCGCGGGGGATGTGCGCAGCCAGGTGACCCGGCAGATCACCACGGCGGTCGGCGACGCGACCACGGCTGCAATCGCGGTCGAGAAATACCTCAAGTCGCTGCGCGAACAGCAGGGTGACGGCAAGGCGAAGGCCAAGGCGAAAAAGTGAGGATCATCAAGGTCCCCAACGGCGTGTTCGCCGAGAACTCTTATGTCGTCATCGACGAGCAGACGCGCCTGTGCATCGTCGTCGATCCGGGCGAAGAACCCGGTCTGATTCTGCAGAAGATCGAGGCAGCCGACGCGCAGCCGGTGGCCATCTGGCTCACGCATGCGCATGTGGATCATATCCTCGGTGTGCCGGAAATCGTGGCCAGGACCGGCGCGATGGTGTGGCTCCATCCAGCCGACCGCCCGCTGTATGACGCTGTTCGGGAGCAAGCGGCGGGGTTCGGCCTTGCGCTGACCGAGGGAATGCCCGCCCCCCACCGCGACTTTGTTGCGGGCCAGCAACTGCAGGTCGGGGATTTGAGCTTTGCAGTACGCCACGCGCCGGGACATTCGCCCGGGAGCGTGTGTCTGGTGGGGCACGGAGTTGTCTTCAGCGGTGACGTGCTGTTCGCTGGATCGATTGGACGGACCGATTTGCCTGGCGGCGACTTTGAGACGCTGATCGCCAGTATCGAACGCGAGTTGCTCCCACTGCCCGACGATACCATCGTGTACAGCGGACATGGACCCGAAACGACCATCGGACGGGAGCGCCAGACCAATCCCTTCCTCACCGGCGTCAACCGGATCGGCTAAACCCCGCCCGCGCTGCATGCGG
>Ga0209056_10003047_pt1 | contig 17977 bp, 14 predicted proteins | sample GraSoiAngelo_114_FD_185876 | JGI IMG/M metagenome (GOLD analysis project Ga0209056, IMG submission 185876) | Grasslands soil microbial communities from the Angelo Coastal Reserve, California, USA - 14_0903_13_40cm (SPAdes) (version 2) | ecosystem: Environmental > Terrestrial > Soil > Grasslands... | reverse complement strand
GATGAAATGCAGGCACGGGAATGAAATCCTGTTAGGCGCGGGTGCGTATGGTAGGATGAGGCAACCGCGCATCACAGTACATGGCACGCCGCTCCACGATGAATCTCACCGAGGCCGTAGAGATCGCCACCGCGAGTCTCTGGGCGCACAAGCTGCGCAGCGTCCTCACGCTGCTCGGCGTGGTCATCGGCGTCACCTCCGTGATCGCCGTGGTCAGCCTGATCAACGGCGCGAACCAGTACGTGGCCACCAAAGTCTTCAACCTCGGCGCGGATGTTTTCGGCCTGTCCAAGCAACCATCCATCGTGACCAACGTGGACGACTTCGTGGAGTTCCAGAAACGCAAGAAGATCCTCTGGGACGATTACGAGGCCGTTCGCGATCTTTGCAAGACTTGCAAGGAGGTCGGTGCCGCGCTCGGAGGCCGCGTGGAGACCAAATCCGGCCTGAATTCCGTGAAAGACACCAATCTGCGCGCGTGGACCCCCGAGATGCCGCGGCTCTACGACGTTGATCTCGTCGGCGGACGGCACATCACGGACTCCGATCTCCGAAGCACCGCTCCCGTCTGCGTAATCGGCTGGGACCTCGTGGAAAATCTCTTGCCGGGAGTGGACCCACTTGAAAAAGAAATCCAATGGAACAATATTCCCTGCCAGGTCGTGGGCGTCGGAAAGAAGCTGGGCTCGGCGCTCGGAAGCTCGCAAGACAATTGGATTGTCATCCCGCTGACCACGTATAAGAAAGAGTACAGCTCGCGGCAGGACTCGCTGCGCGTCATGGTGCGGGCCGCATCCGCCGCGCGGATTCAGGAGAGCGTGGACGAAGTGCGGCAGATCATGCGCGGGCGGCATCATCTGTCCTACGGAGCGAAGGACGATTTCGCGCTTGAGACGAGCGACTCCTTTCTGGCCTTGTGGAAAAACATCAGCTCCACATTTTTCTTTGTGACCATTGCCATCGCCTCGATCTCGCTGGTGGTCGGCGGAATCGTGATCATGAACATCATGCTGGTTTCCGTCACGGAGCGCACCCGCGAGATCGGCTTGCGGAAATCGGTCGGGGCGCGGCGCGGCGACATACTCCTGCAATTTCTGATCGAATCCTCGACGGTGGCGCTGGTTGGCGGCGCCCTTGGAGTCATTTTCGGCGTGCTGCTGGCGAAACTGGTCTCCTGGATTTCGCCGCTGCCGAGCGCCGTGCAGTTCTGGTCCGTGCTGGGAGGTTTGCTGGTGGCGCTGAGTGTAGGGCTATTCTTCGGAACGTATCCGGCGTCGAAGGCGGCGCGGCTCGACCCGGTGGTCGCGCTGCGATCGGAGTAGTGCGAAACGCGCCATGGCCACGATTAGCCAATCCTTGAGTGGGACGCGGCCGGCCGGTTTGCGCAAGCTGGCCGGAACGGCTCGCGCGGTGGACTTCCGCGAAACGTTCTCGCTGGCGATGGACTCGCTCCGCGTCAATCCATTGCGTTCCGCGCTGACCATTCTCGGCATCGTCATCGGAATTACGACCGTGATTACCGTGAGCACGGTTATCAACGGGCTGAACGAAAACGTGCTGGGCGGCATCCGCGAGCTCGGCTCGGACACGATCATCGCTTTCCGTTTTCCGTGGGCCTCGCTCTCGCGACCGCCCAGCGAATGGTTCACGCGGAAGGAGCTGCAGCCGGAGTGGGCGGAAGACATGAGACATCTGCCGCACGTGTCGGCGGCATCCCCTTCCCTGCGAATTTTCATGCCCCAGTTTGGCTCCGGCTCGTCGGACTTGCGCCGCGGCGCGTACCGCGCGAAGAATGTGATCCTGCAGGGGAACTCGCCGGAGATCTCCAAAATTTTCGACATCAAGCTGGAACGCGGCCGGTGGCTGACGGATGCGGACATGGAACACCGTTCGCCCGTCGTCGTGCTTGGCTACGATACGGCACGTACTTTGTTCCCCGATGCAAACGGTGACGGCGTGGGAAAAGAAATCACGCTGAATGGTCAGCTCTTCGCGGTAATCGGCACGGCGGAGAAACGGAGACAGGGAATCTCCGGCGGAGCCAATCCCGAAGACAACATTGCATTGATGCCGTCCACGACGCTCCGGAAAATGTACCCGAACCAGAAGGACTACGTGATTTTTGCGAAGGCCATCGATCCCGCCAAGGTGGGCGAAGCCGTCGAGGAAATCCGCGACTTGCTGCGGCGGAAGCGCCGCCTGTCGAACGACAAGCCCGACGACTTCGCGCTGTTCACGTCCGATTACTTCCTGGATTTGTGGAACAAGATCAGCGGGCTGATTTTCATCCTCACATTTGCGGTGGCCATGGTGGCGCTGCTGGTCGGCGGGATCGGCGTGATGAACATCATGCTGGTGAGCGTGACCGAGCGTACGCGGGAGATCGGTGTGCGCAAGGCGATCGGAGCCAAGCGTGGGAACATCCTGCTTCAGTTCCTGCTCGAGTCGGTGACTCTCTGCAGCGTCGGGGGCTTGATTGGTGTGGTGTTCGGATCGGGCCTGGGGATGTCCATGCGCTTATTCTCTTTCCCGGCGTCGGTTTCGGTTTTCTGGGTGCTGCTCGCGCTGATCCTTTGCGCGATGATCGGAATCGGATTCGGCATGTATCCCGCGTGGAAGGCCGCGCGCCTCGATCCCGTGGAAGCATTGCGGTACGAATAGGGCGGTCTGCCGGTTTGTCGCCCTTCTGCGTGAACTCCCTCGCGCCATTCCCGCTGCCGCGCGCGGGCGCGCAGTACATCATGTTTGCGAGCACGCGCCGAACAGTCTTGGGATATAATCTTTGCCCACACGGAGGAAGAAAACCATGAAGCGTATTGCTCTCGTTATAGGTGTCTTGTTCGTTGCGATTGCGGCGGCGGCTCCAACCCTCACGCAGGCCGAGCGAGTCCGCGCCGTGGCGGAATTCGAAGGCTCGCGCCAGGTCTTTCTGGACGCCACGAAGGGCCTTTCCACCGCGCAGTGGAACTTCAAGCCCGCGCCGGACCGCTGGTCCGTCGCCGAATGCGCCGAGCATATCGCTCTCAGTGAGGATTTTATTTTCAATGGCTTGGTCAAAGAAAAGGTCTTGAATACGCCCGCGACTCCAGAAAAGCGAGAAGCCGCGAAAGGAAAGGACGACCTCATTCTGAAGGCGGTTCAGGACCGCAGCCAAAAATTCAAAGCCCCCGAGCCGCTCGACCCCACGAAGCGCCCGATGCCGCCCGGGGATTCGATCAAGCTCTTCCTGGAAAGCCGCGCGCGCACGATCGATTACATCAAGACCACGCAAGATGATTTGAGAGATCACTTTTTCGACCATCCCGTTCCGGCGATCGGGACCCTCGACGGCTATCAATGGGTGTTGAGCATCTCTGGCCACACGCGGCGGCACACTCTGCAAATCCTGGAAGTGAAGGCCGACCCGAACTTTCCGAAGATGTGAGGCCGGCTGCTCACTAATCTGACGATGCGCCGGGGAGGGACTCCCGCGCATCGAAGCTGGCATGAAACCTGCAAGTCCGTTTGCGGCTTTTGCCGGCCATAAATACCTGAACCTCGAAACATTCCGAAAGAGCGGCGCGGGCGTGCGCACGCCTGTTTGGTTCGCCGCAGCGTTGCCTGAAGTTCCGGGGGCGGCGCCGCTCTATGTGTACACGATCGGCAACACCGGCAAGCTGAAGCGAATTCGCAATAATGCGCGCGTGCGGATCGTGCCGTGCGATATGCGCGGCCGATTGCTTGGCGAATGGATGGAGGCGCGCGCGGAGATTCTCGATGGCGCGGAAGCGGAGAAGGGGATGAAGCTCCTCAACCGCAAGTACGCCCCCTGGAAACAATTGCTGGATTTCTTCGCCCTTTTCCGGCGGCGTAATCGAATTGTCTTTGCGATTTGGCCCGCATGAGCCTGGGTCCGGACGACGCGCCGTGCTAACGGATAGAAAGTGTGCCGACCGTTTGCGCCGACGCTGCCAAAGCGGCGAGCGACTCAGAATAGGGAGGCTTGGCCACCCCGCGCTCCGTGAAGATCGCGGTAATGTAACGCGCCGGCGTCACGTCGAACGCCGGATGCGCCGCAGGAACATCGGGAGCGATGCGCACGCCTTGAATGTGCGTGACTTCGGACGCCGGGCGTTCCTCAATGGGAATGCGCTCGCCGGACGCGATCGAGAGATCCAGCGTGGAAATTGGCGCGGCGATATAAAACGGCACGTTGTTCTCTTTCGCCAGCACCGCAATCGGATAGGTTCCGATTTTGTTCGCTGCGTCGCCGTTCGCGGCGACGCGGTCCGCGCCCGTCACCACGGCGCCCACTTTCCCGGTCTTGAGAAAATGGCCGACCATGTTGTCGGTGATCAAGGTGAGAGGGATGCCGCCGCGGTGAAGCTCCCAGGCAGTCAAGCGCGCGCCCTGCAGGTACGGCCGCGTTTCGGGCACGAGAACGTGCAGTTTCTTTCCCTGCTCGAAGGCGACCCGGATCACGCCGAGCGCCGTTCCGATGCCGCCGGTGGCAAGCGCGCCGGCGTTGCACTGCGTCATGACCTGACCTTCAGCCGGTAGAAATGCTGCGCCATAGCGCCCAATGGCTTCGTCGGTGGCCTTCTTTTCGGCGTGGATTTGGATTGCTTCCGCGACCAGTGCCCGGCGGATTTCGTCGAGGCCGGTTTTCTCCGTGAGCAAAGCGGTGAAGCGGCGCTTCATCCGCTCGAGAGCCCAGAAAAGATCCACGGCGGTGGGACGTGTCTGGGCGAGAGTCTCGCAGATTTCCGCAAATTCCCCGCGCAGCGCCTCGACGGTTGCGGCGCGGGAATTCTGCACGCCCAAGGCAACGCCCATGGCCGCAGCCACCCCGATGGCCGGCGCGCCGCGAATCACCATTTCGCGGATGGCGCGCGCGACCTCACGGTAATCGCGGAAGGTGTGGTGAACTTCCTCAGTGGGCAGGCGGCGCTGATCCAGGATGACCACGCCGTCGTCGATCCATTCAATTGGCTGCGCGACGTACATTCGTCCGGCAATTCCTCGACTCGATTGTAGCGGGCATCCGCCACCAGGCAAAGCTGCTGCCCGTGGGGCTATATCTGCTTCAACCCATGCATGGCGGCGATCGTCGAGATCGCGATCATCGAGTTGTACCCCAAATGTAAGAGGTAGCTTGCAAGGACCGTCCCCGTCCGAGCGCGGACGTACGTAAAGATGATGCCGACCACCGTCAAGAGGCTGATGAGTCCCCACGTCCAACCGAGCTGGGCTCCATGCAACAACCCAAACAGCACGCCGGTCAGGACGATCCCCGCGGGCACACCGAACGACCGGGCAAAAAGCGGATAGAGGTAGCCGCGAAAAAGCGTCTCCTCCACGAGCGGCGCCACCAGCACGGCCAGTGACATCAGCAGCAGAAGGCCGTTGCGGTCTTTGAACAATTCCTGGATGGGCAGATGTTCTTTCGGGCTGATCCTGGATCCCGCCAGGCCAACGAACAGCGCCAGACCGGAGCCGGAAAAGAAATAACGCAACGCGCGAGAGTTCGTTGAGCCGCTGCCCGGTTCAAACCGCCTCCAGCCCACCGTCCGCCAGAAAGGGACTCCGCGCAGCGCGCCAAGCGTCATATACAAAAAGAGGAGAATCAGGCCGAACCAGGCAAGTTGCACAGTGACGGCGATGGGCGCCTCCGTCGTCATTGCTTTCTCCACTCCGCGCAGGCCGAGATGGCGGTGTTCCGCCAGGTAGGTAGCGACGATGGATTGCAGAATGATCAGGCTGCCGAATGCAAAGACCACGAAGACACTGAAGTGAATCCAATAGGAAGAGATACGCAAATCTGCGGCAAAGAGCGCGCTTGAGGAAGGATTCAGGCCGGCCGGAGGGACGGCGTCGCCTTCCGGGCTCCTCTCTTCCGGCGCCGTGGAGCTAGGGTTGAAATTGTCGTCGTCAAACAAGCCTATCGTCCCTTCGGCCAACCGGAAGTCAATGCGGCAGCAACTAGCGGCAGCAAGAGTTCGTGATGACCCGTGATGGCGTAGCCATGTGACTCCGGGGTGGAACGCCCGCGTCCCGGGGCCGTCGGGCGCTTCACTACATTTTGCAACGGGCGGTAGTGCTGGATAAAGTCGAAGTTGGCTGTCGTGATCGGGCGGAGCGCAACGCCTAAATTGCGCACCACCGATACGGCCTTCAGGAAAACCTCCGGGAGCACAACGGCCGAGCCCCAGTTGAGATAGACGCCGCCTGGGTGCATCTGCTTCACCAAAGCGCAGAACAGGCGGAAGTCATGATGCGTGGCTGCGCCCAGCGCGGCGCCGTCGGCGGCCGGGTGCATGTGCGGGATGTCCGTGCCGATGGCCAGATGCACGGTCACTGGAATGCGAAGCTTGTAAGCGGCAATAAAGACGCTTGCATCTGCATGCTTCGCGCGAAGGCGCCCGCTCGTCAGCAGCTTTCCCGCCGCTTCGCCAAGGCCGAAGCCGCTGCGAGCCGCGCCAACCGCGATTTCATTGAGATACAGGCCGGTTTCGGCCGCCATGCCGAATTTTCCGCCGCCGAGGCCCGCTTCGACATCCTCAGACGTGTTGCCCACGAGCGCGATCTCGAAATCGTGGATGAGCGCAGCGCCGTTCATGGCGATGCCGGAGACGAAGCCCCGGCGCATCAGATCGATCACAACCGGCCCGAGGCCAACCTTGATGACGTGGCCGCCCATTCCCCAGAGGATGGCTTTGCGCTTCGCGCGCGCGGCGTGAATCGCGACGAGCAAATGTCGAAGGTCCTCCGCTGCGAGGATGCGGGAAAGCCCATCCAAAAATTTCGTTAGGGAAGCTCCGCGCGCAATCGGCCGCGCAAATTCGCGCACGCTGACCTTGCTCTTACGGGACGCCAGCGGGTACGTTCGGATAGAGCGAAGCCCGATCGGCTCGATGCCATAGATGCTCATCAGCGACCCAGCACTGTAAAGCGAAGAAGCGGGACGCGCAAGCAGGGCTGAGGTTGATGTTTCACACGCATGATACGGCTTACTTGCCGCTCCCCGACGCAGCATTTAGACCGGCGTTGCGGCCGTTCGCAGCGAGAACGCGCGAGAGCGCCTGGCCGGTATAGGATTTCTTGTTGCGAGCGATTTGTTCCGGCGGCCCTTGCGCGACGATGCGCCCGCCGGCCTCGCCGCCTTCCGGTCCGAGGTCGAGGATCCAGTCCGCCTGCTTGATCACGTCGAGGTGATGCTCGATGATGAGGACGGAATTGCCCAGATCCACCAAGCGATGCAGCACGTCAAGCAGTTTGCGCACATCGTCGAAGTGCAGCCCCGTCGTGGGCTCGTCAAGAATGTAGAGTGTGCGCCCGGTCTGCCGCCGCGAGAGCTCGCGCGCCAGCTTGATGCGCTGCGCCTCGCCGCCGGACAGCGTCGTTGCCGACTGGCCGAGCTGGATGTAGCCCAGCCCGACGTCCACGAGCGTCTCGAGTTTCTGCCGGATCTGGGGAATATTTTCGAGAAGCTTCAGCGCTTCGCTGACGGGCGAATTCAGCACATCGGAAATCGAGCGGCCCTTGTAGCGGACGGCCAGCGTTTCGGAGTTGTACCGCCGGGCGCGGCAGATTTCGCAGGTCACGTAAACGTCGGGCAGAAAGTTCATTTCGATGCGGCGCAGCCCGTCGCCCTGGCAGGCTTCGCACCGCCCGCCTTTGACGTTGAAGCTGAACCGCCCGGGGCGGTAGCCGCGCTCGCGTGATTCCGGCAGCATGGCGAAGAGTTCGCGGATCGGTCCGAACACACCCGTGTAGGTAGCGGGATTCGAGCGCGGCGTTCGGCCGATGGGCGCCTGGTCGATCTCGATGACTTTATCGATGTGCTCGGCCCCCAGGACCGTGCGGTGCGCGCCCGGCGGCTCCATGGACCGGTAGAGCTTTTGCGCCAGCGCGCGATAAAGAATGTCGTTGACCAGCGTGGACTTGCCCGAGCCGGACACGCCGGTCACGACCGTAAAAAGCCCGAGCGGGAGCTGAATGTCGAGGTTCTTCAAATTGTTCGCTGATGCGCCCACGATCTGGATCACCTTGCCGTTCGGGCTGCGGCGTTTCTCCGGCACGGGGATGCGCACCTGGCCAGACAGGTACTGCCCGGTGAGCGAGGCGTTGTTCGCGGCAATATCCTGCGGTTTTCCTTCCGCAACGAGCTGCCCGCCAGCTTCCCCGGCGCCGGGCCCAAGGTCAATCACGTAGTCGGCCCGGCGAATCGTCTCTTCGTCATGCTCGACGACGAGGACGGTGTTGCCGAGGTCTCGCAATCGCGCGAGCGAATGCAACAGCCGGTCGTTGTCGCGGGCGTGGAGCCCAATGGAAGGCTCATCCAGCACGTAGAGAACGCCGCGGAGGCGGGAACCGATCTGCGTGGCCAAGCGGATGCGCTGGGCTTCACCGCCGGAAAGCGTGGCCGCCGAACGATCCAGGCTGAGATAGCCGAGTCCCACCGCCAGGAGAAAATCCAGCCGCTCAGCGACCTCTTCGAGCGGGCGCGTAGCGATTTCGCCCTGGCGCGGGGTGAGCTGCTTGAGAATCAGGTCCACGGTCGGCCGCGCCGCGCTCAGCGACAATGCGGTGAAATCGGCGATGGAATACCCGCCGAGCTTCACGGCAAGGCTCTCCGGCCGCAGCCGCCGTCCCTGGCAGGCGGCGCAGAGCGTGGCGGACATGTACTGCGTCATCCATTCGCGGTAGTTGTCCGAGTTCGATTCCTCAAAATTGCGCTCGAGCAGGGTAAGAATTCCCGGGAACCGGAATTTCTTCTCGCTTTTTCCTCTCCCGCGCCCGGCTTCAGCGGCATTCTCCCCATTCCCCCGCCCCTTCGACGGCGGATACCCGTAGAGAAGCAGGCTTTGGATTTTTGAAGGAAACTTATCGAAGGGGGTATCGAGGCTGAAGCCGTACGCATACGCGGCCAGCTCCAGCGTGCGCTTCAGAATCGCCGAACCCGAGCCGGGGCCCAGCCCGCCGTCAAAGAGCGGCCGCGTCCAGTCCACGACGACTTTCGCGGGGTCGAAGTCGAACTTCGAGCCCAGGCCGTTGCACGCGGGGCACGCGCCGTACGGCGAATTGAAGCTGAACGATCGCGGCTCGAGCTGCGGCACGGAGATGCCGCATTCCGGGCAGGCCAGTTTCTCGGAAAAGACGTGCTCCTTGCCGCTGACGACGGCAACCGCCACCAGGCCCTGCGCCAGTTTCAATGCCGTCTCAATGGACTGCCCCAGCCGCCCGGCGATTCCCGGCTTGACGAGCAGGCGATCCACAACCACTTCAATGGTGTGATTCTTCCGCTTGTCCAGGATCGGCGGATCATCGAGCGGATAGAGTTCGCCATCGATGCGCGCGCGGACATAGCCGTCCTGCGCCAGCTTTTCCAGTTCTTTGCGGTACGCGCCTTTCCGCCCGCGCGCTATCGGCGCGAGAATCATGATGCGGTCGCTGGCCTTGCACAACTCGCCGTTCAGGATGGCCTGGACGATCTGCTCGCTCGTCTGCCGTGTGATGGGTCTCCCGCAACTCGGGCAATGCGGCAATCCCACCGAACTATAGACCACGCGGAGATAGTCGTAGATCTCCGTGATCGTGCCCACGGTCGAGCGCGGCGAGCGCGTCGTGGTCTTCTGCTCGATGGCAATGGCCGGCGAGAGGCCTTCAATCACGTCCACGTCCGGGCGTTCCATCTGGTCCAGGAACTGCCGGGCGTACGCGGAGAGCGACTCGACGTAGCGGCGCTGCCCTTCCGCATAAATGGTGTCAAACGCGAGCGAGGACTTTCCCGAGCCGGAAAGACCGGTGATCACGGTCAGGCTGTTGCGCGGGATGTCGAGATTGAGGTTCTTCAGGTTGTGCTGGCGCGCCCCTCGGACAACCAGTTTGGTCAGGCCCATAAAGCTCGTGCGCTCCCTCCACAGGAAGCCCTGGCGCACAGTGGCTACACTGCGCCCAGAATAACCCTTCACGGTAGCAAGCGAGCACCCCAGGGTCAAGGTTACACTCACGCGGCAGATGTAAGAAAAGGCCCCCAATGGGGTGAACACATGCTGGCAAATTTTCACGGCGGTAGGGCGTTTTTACCTGCTATCGATTGGCAAACAACAGAAAAACATGGTGTTATAGCTGGCCCCCATCGTGCAACCAACAGAGTAGGGGGAGGCGAGCCGTGGATCCCTTTGGGGATTGAGGGCTGGGCCGGTTCGACCCTCCCCCGTTATCACTTCCGCCGAGTCATAAGGTGACCCGGAGCGACCGTCCGGCTCATCTTCCTATCTGCAAGCCACCCCGACAGTACCTAGACCCGGCGGGGGTGTTGTCGCACCCTTCCCGAAAATCCCTTTCCGTCGCCGCAACCGACAGCGTCGCACACTTTCGGGGCACTTTATGGAGTGCGGCGGCTTGACGCCGCTTTGCCTTCCCCGCGCCCTGCGGAGCGCGTCGGCATTTGCCGGCGCAGAGGTCGCCATCTCTGCCGCCTGCGCCCGCCATGTTTCATCGCGGCCGCCTGCGTTCAACTTGACTGCAAGTGCCGTAGCGGTCTAACGGCGTGTTGGCGTCCCGGCTGCCATTCGGAAGAGCCTCCCTATGGCTGCGCCAGCCAACGGAAACAGTGTAATCAGGAGGGATCCGGCAAGCCATTCCGCCGCGTGGTTTCCCGTCAAGCCAAACGGGAGCGGCAACGGCCGGCTGGGCTCTTTCAGGGCATGGCCGGCTGGCACCGGAGGTGGAAAAACCACTTCCGATAAGCGGGCTCCCAGACCCAGCCCCAACCCCCATAGCCACCACCGTGCTGGTCTGATGTACGCGAGCGCCGATCCCACGAATATGAGTGCAGCAACCTCGGGGATCACGCTGTCATATTCCACGCGGAAGCCCACGGCGAGGAGCACATACCCGGCGGCCACCGAACAGGCAAAGAAGACCGGAGCCCGGATGTCAGATATCGGCACCCATGCTTTATATCACAAAGCCCTTGAAATGGCAAATACCTAGGGACGGCCTGCGGAAAGTGCTTCATTCCTCAGAAAGAGCGCCGAGACCGAGCGGTACTGAGGAACGGACGGCAGCGATAGCAACTGAATGTGATGAAATGGGGATCGCCGCGTCCCTAGTAGCGCCGAAGAGGATTGCGCACGGATCTCTGAACACCAGGAATAGTCAACCCCCCACCCTTGCAAACGAAGCTGTGAAAAAACCCGGTGACACAGGCATTCCTGCCTGTGCGTGTTTGCTAACTCCAACAAATTCAGCTTCGGCGAGGCCACTTATAGATGCCAGATCGCACCTTTTTGGGTTTTTTCACAACTTCGCACAAAAGGGTGCGGATTTTCCGGCTCTGCGTTTTCCACAGCCCCCTCCAATTATCCATTGACAGACCTATACTAGTATGGTAACATGCGTCTCACAATTCGGCTAAAGCGTGCATTGACCCTGCGCCCGGCCGGCCCGGCGCATCCGCTCTTTGACAATCGAGCAACCGATGAGGTTGCGAGTCCCGAGGAACGCAGTGACGAGGGATCTCTGACTATCCGGCAAGGATAGGCATCCCGAGCGACCGAAGGGAGCCGAGGGATCTCTAGTTTGTACACGGCTTCCTGCCAGCGCCCAATCTCAACCTACCAACGTCTAGACCTAACTCCCTTGGAATGTGGGTGTTGCCACGATTCTGATCTAAACCCTTTCCGCTCATACTCTTGCGCACTCTTTTGACATTCATCACTTTTGTTACAAAATGTGCCCTTTAGAATCAGTGAGTTGCGCACTCCTTTGCGCACTCAAAAAATCAACTCTTTTGTTTTCAATCGATTGCGCACTCTTTGCGTAAAACATGGGGTGGGGGGTAATATTGGTCTCTCTAGCCAAAGTCCGCACGGCTCACTGGGAACGGGCCGGGGTTCACCGGTCGCTGGCCACCGGTCACTGGCTGGCCCTGAGCGTAGCCGAAGGACGACTGCCCCGTGGCTCATCCGTGCATGGTTGCCCGGGACAAGTAATCCGACAGGGTAAGCAGCAACAGAAGCGCCAGCCAGAAAAGCCCCGCGATGATCACCAGTTGCGTGCGCTTGGGGCTATAGCGGGCGTGCATGAAGTACAAGACCACGAGCGTGGCCTTGAACACGGCGATGGCCAGAGCCACGGTCACGTTCAACCCGTGATAAATGTGGTTTAGGTCCAAGGTCGCGGCGTAGTAGGTCACGCCGGTGAAGATCAACAGCGTGGCGCCGATCACGGCGTAGATGCGGGGCGATACGATGTGCTCGGACACGCTTCTTCTCCGTCTCAGGTGTGGCGGTCGATCAAATACAGCAGCGGAAACAGGAAAATCCAGATGATGTCCACGAAGTGCCAGTAAAGCCCGACGATCTCGACGGGCGTGTTGTACGCCGGCGTGAACCGCCCCTTCGCCGCCTGCGCGATCAGCCAGAGCAGCAGGCCCGCGCCGACGATCATGTGCAGCGCGTGCAGCCCGGTCATCCCGAAATAAAGCGAGAAGAAAAGCTGCGCGTGGGCGTTGATGTACGGATCCTGCGCCGCAATTTCCGGCTTCACGTCCGGGAAGTGAAAGTCGTAGCCGGGAACGAGATGGTGATGGAATTTTTCCGCGTACTCGAAATACTTGACTCCGAGAAACACGCCGCCGAGCGCCAGCGTGGCGATCAGGAACACTACAAGAAGCTTTTTCCGGCCGGTCTGCGAGCACCACACGCCCATCGCCATCGTGAAGCTGCTCAGGATGAGCACAGCAGTGTTGGCGCCGCCCATGTGAACGTTGAGCTCGCGGCTCGCTTCCGCAAAGGCCACGGCGTAGATGGCCCGGTTGATCGTATAGGCGAGGAACAGCCCGCCGAAGAACATGATTTCAGTGATGAGAAATACCCACATGCCCAGCGAGGCGGCTTCGCGCTGCTGGTCAAGCGTTTGAAACTGCCCGTACAGTTCTCCGGTGCGATGCACTCGGCGCTCCTTCGGCTATTAATCGTCCCCGCGGGCCGGGGCCAGCCCCGGGGAAGCAAGACCCAAATCCGGGCGATGATGAAAGTCGTACGGCTCCCAGGTAACTTCGGGCGTCTTGTCAAAATTCTCCGTCGGCGGCGGCGACTCGGTCTGCCATTCCAGGCCCGTCGCGGGCCACGGATTGCGCCCCGCTACCTTCCCATAGCGCATCGCCCAGGTGAGATAAAGCATCGGCAAGAGATACCCGACCGCCAGGATCGATGCCCCTGCCGTGGACAACACGTTCAACACCTGAAACTCCGGCGGGTAGGTGTGATACCGGCGCGGCATTCCGAGATAACCCAGAATAAATTGCGGGAAGAAGGTCAAGTTGAATCCGGAGAACAAAATGATCGCCGCAATGCGCGCTAAAAATTCCGGATACAGCCGTCCGGTAATTTTGGGCCACCAGAAATGTATCCCGCCGAGATAGCCCATGATCGCGCCGCCAACCATGATGTAGTGAAAGTGGGCGACGACGAAATAGGTGTCATGGACGTGGACATCCACGCCGAGACTGGCAAGGAAGAGGCCCGTCAGGCCGCCGATGGTGAACAGGCCGATGAAGCCGAGCGCATACAGCATCGGCGTATCGTAGGAAATCGAGCCTTTGTAGAGCGTCGCGATCCAGTTAAAGACTTTTACGGCCGAGGGGATCGCCACAAGGAAACTCAGCAACGAGAAAGCCAGCGCGGCGTAAGTGGACTGGCCGGCGACAAACATGTGATGCGCCCAAACGAGAAAACCGATGACGGCAATGGCCAGGCTGGCAGCGGCGACGAAGTGGTAGCCGAAGATCGCTTTGCGCGAAAACGTCGGAATCACCTCGCTGACCACGCCCATCGCCGGCAGGACCATGATGTACACCGCAGGATGCGAATAGAACCAGAACAAGTGCTGGAAGAGCACCGGGTCGCCGCCCATCTGCGGGTTGAAGAAGCCGATGTGGAAGATGCGTTCCAGCCCGACAAGAAGGAGCGCGATGGCGATGACGGGCGTACCGAGAATGAAAATGATGCTCGTCGCGTAGTGGGCCCAGACAAAAAGCGGCAGACGGAACCAGGTCATGCCTGGCGCGCGCATCGTGTGAATGGTCACGACGAAGTTCAGGCCCGTCAAAATCGAAGAGAAACCGTTGATGAAAATGCCGAGGATCGCGGGCGTGACCGCCGAATTGGAGTAGATGCTGCTGTACGGCGTGTAGAAGGTCCAGCCGGTGTCCAAGCCTCCGGTCAGCATGGAATAGATGAAGAATGCCCCACCGACGATATAGAGGTACCAGCTCAGCAGGTTGATCTTCGGGAAGGCGAGGTCTTTCGCCCCGATCATCAGCGGGATCAGGAAATTTCCGAGGACCGCCGGAATAGACGGAATCAGGAAGAAGAAAATCATCGCCACGCCGTGCATGGTGAAGAGCTTGTTGTAAGTTTCCGGCGTGACGAGGTAACCCTCCGGCGTCAGCAGGTGAATCCGGATCATGACGGCGAAGGAGCCGCCAATGAAAAAAAACAGGGTGACGGTCGCGAGATAGAGCAAGGCGATCCGCTTGTGGTCGGTCGTCAGCAGCCACGAGCGGATCCCGTACGCCTGATTCAGATAGTGGGCGCGCGGCAAACCTGCCGTCGGCGAGGATGCTGTCGGACTCATAGAGTTATCTCTTCCCCGCGGTCGGCGCGGGGGGCGGCGGAGCCGGCTGCCCCTGCAGGGACTTGATGTACTCGGTCAGATTCAGGATCTGCTCCTCCGTCACCAGGCCCTGGAACGCGGGCATCAAAGGCTGATACCCGAGCACAATCTTTGCCTTGGGATTCAGAATGGATTCACGGATGTAGGCATCATCCGCGACCACTCTTGTCCCATCCGACAGCTTGACGGTCGATCCGTACACGCCGTTCAGCGAGGGCCCGCGGCCCTGGTCGGTGCTCAGATGACAGCTATTGCACGCAAGCTGCTCGAAAAGTTTTGCTCCAACCGCGGCAGGATTTGCCTCGCCCGAAGAGCCGCTGAGCCAGGCCGAGTATTCCGCGGGTTCCATGACCGTCACCCACCCGCCCATCACGGCATGATTCGTGCCGCAATATTGCGAGCAGAAGAAATGATAGCGGCCGGTCTTCGTCGCGCGGAACCACATCGTCGTGTACCGGCCGGGAATCACGTCCATCTTGACGCGGAACGCCGGCACGAAGAAGTCGTGTATCACGTCTTCGCTGCCCAGGATCAGCTTGATGCTCCGGTTCGCCGGGATGTGCAGCTCGTTAACTTCACGGCGGCCGTCGGGCTGCTGCAGCTTCCACATCCACTGCTTGCCGATGACGTAGATGTCCAGCGTGTCCTTCGGAGCGGTGCGGTAATTGATGTAAATGCTGGCGCCCCAGCCGAACATCAGCATGGAGAGAAGAAAGGGGATCACGGTCCAAACGGCCTCGAGCGGCACCGAACCCTGGATGCTGGCCCCGATTTCCCGGGGATGTTTGCGGCGGAATTTCAAGAAGCAATAGACAATAACGCCGGTAATCAGCGCGGAAAAGAAAACCGACACGATCAGCAGATAGAGCATCAGGGCGTCGACGTTGCCCGCGAAGTTCGACGCCTGCTCGGGAAGCAATGGGAGCTGCGACTGCACGGTCCTAATCCGCTCCTCGCAATTTCGCGCCGGCCGCTCCTACCTCGCGCCGGCGGAACATCAATATGCCGCCAATGATGCAAACGACCGTCAACAAACCGCCCAAGCGGATGATGCGCAGAATCGTCGCGCTATAGCGTGCGGCGGTCGGGTCGTATTGAAAGCAGAACAGCAGCAAGCGATCTCCCGGCGTGCCGATTTTGCCCGCTGAGGCATCCACCAGGCCCAGGCGCACATCCCGGCCGGGGTAATTCACTCCGAAGAAATAGCGCGAAATGCGGCCGTCGGGCGTCAGCAGCAGAATTCCGCTGGCATGGGCGAAGAGGCCCGACTTTTCATCGAACGAGTAGCGGAAGTTCGCGGCACGCATCAGAGCGTCAATCGAGTCTTTCTGCCCCGTCAGGAAATGCCAGCCTGCCGCGGTTTCCGGCCGCGCAAAGCGCGACATGGCCGCCTGCTTTTTCTGCAAAGCCATGTCCGGAGTCTCGCGGGGATCGAAGCTCACGAAGATGACTTCGTACTCCCGGCCGGGGTTGAAGGAGATCATTTTCAGCGTGCCCACAAGGCCTTGCTCCACTTCGTTGCAGAGCATGGGGCAGCCGTAATAAACGAAAGCGACAACGACCGGCTTGCCGTCGAAGTAGCTCCGCAGGAGGACCTGCCGCCCAACTTCATCGCGAAACGCGATGTCCAACGGCAGTTGTGCATTCAGTTGCGGATCGAAGCCGACGTTCCGGAGTTGTGGAGGCAAACCGGGCACTGTGGCGCCATCGGGCGCCGCCTGTGCGCGGGCCGCTGCGGCGCAAAGCAGCAGCGTGGCCACAGACGCCATAAGCCAGCAAACGAACTTCATCTTTCCCGTGCCTTTCTCACTTCTTGGTCGCCACCTTCGCTACAGCCTCAACTCTTCGAGGCGCGACAACTCCCAAACCCTTTTCCGCAACGATCGTCATCGCTTCTTCGATGGAAATCTGCGCGATGCCCGCTTTCTCATCGACCCAGGCAGTTTTTTCGAGCGCCTCGAGGTCCTGTTTCATTTTGTCGCGCAGATCCTGCTGCGGATCGACGTCGTGGTAATCACGGGGCATGCCAAGCGCCTGGAGACGCGGCTCTGGAGGAACAATGCCGGCTGCGCCCTGACGCACCGGCGGGAGCGGCGTATCGAACCGCGCGATGCGCGCGGTCGTGTAGCTCCAGACGGCCCAGCAAACGAGCAAAACCGCGATAATCGTCAATGCAAGATAGAAGATGAACTTCAGCACACTCGCGCTCTTGACGTCGCGGGCTTCGAACGCAACATCCTGGTGGATGGGCAGGCCCGAGCGGTTTTCCGGTTCGTGTGCGTCAGTGCTCATGGCGCTCGATGGCTTCCTCCAACCTGGGATCGCCCAAAGGCAGGAGCGGCCGTTCCTTCAGTTGCTTCGCAAACCAGAACAGCCAAATGCCGCCGATGCCGAGCGGCGCGGCAATGTCCAGCCAGCTCAGGTGAAACGCCTGCGGCGAGAAGTCCGGTCCCGTCAACCAAAAGAGATCCACGGCGCGCATCAGAATGATGAATGCGGCGAGCCTGGGCAGGAATTTCGAGCTGCGCTTCAAATCGCGCGAAAGAAGCAGGAAGAACGGCAGCGCGAAGTGAAAGACCAGCAGAATAACCGCAACGGCACCCCAGCCTCCATACAGCCGCGAGCGATAAAACGTGATCTCCTCCGGGAGGTTGCCGGACCAGATGATCAGGAGCTGCGAGAACGAGAAATAAGCCCACAACATCACGAACGCGAAGAGCAGCTTGCCCAAATCGTGCAGGTGCCGCGGCTGGAGCACATGGGACATCGGCTCCGACTGCGCCAGAAGAACGACAACGATAATCATCAGCGACATTGCCGAAATCACCTGGCCGGCAACGAACAGGAAGCCATAAATCGTGGAGGTCCAATGCGGCGAGAGCGACATCACCCAGTCGACGGCGGCAAAAGTCATGGTGAAGACATACAGCACGATGCCCGGGCCGCTGAGCACTTGCAGCTTGCGCCGCAACGTGCGGTCGTCCTTGTTCGCATCCTGCTCCTGCGACCAGCGATTCAACAGAAACATCAGAATCAGCCAGACGGCGAAATAAAGCACCGCGCGCGTGACATAGCCGGGAACCGTGAGATATCCCTTTTGAAATTCGGAAAGCGCTCCTTTCTCCGGTTCGATCCACGCATGATAGAGGCGGCGCATTCCCAGAAGAATGGGCAGGAAGAAAATTGCGAGCAGCGGAAGTGTGCGCGTAGCGGACTCGAGCGGGCGCCGAATGAGGATCCCCCAGTCGCCCCCGGTCATGTGCTGCAACATGACGAGGCCCAGAGAGCCGAGCGTGACACCGAGCGCAAG
>Ga0209056_10003046_pt1 | contig 17978 bp, 19 predicted proteins | sample GraSoiAngelo_114_FD_185876 | JGI IMG/M metagenome (GOLD analysis project Ga0209056, IMG submission 185876) | Grasslands soil microbial communities from the Angelo Coastal Reserve, California, USA - 14_0903_13_40cm (SPAdes) (version 2) | ecosystem: Environmental > Terrestrial > Soil > Grasslands... | reverse complement strand
CTGCGCCAATACTAGGAATGTCACAAGGAACCACCTCTTCCACAGGTTTCACCTTGAGAATGTATCTGAACTGCCAAGGCCGATACTTGAGAACCGGCCGGAGCTTCGAGACTACCTTCACCGGATCCAGCGACGTCTTCGCGACTGTAAGGCCACTCACAAGCGCAAAGTCAGTCTTCGGAGAAGCGTCGCCAAGCTCCCTCAGCAGATAACGGATCTCGTGGTTTGCCTCCCTCTCATTGCCTCGAGCGCTAGATAGTAATAGATTAAAATCGTGAATCAAGAGTCCCGAGAGCCTAAGAAGCTCGCGGTGCGGGTAGCGCCTTAAGAATATCATCCCAAGAAATCGCAGCTTCCCTAAGCAGCACAATCTCGTCTCCTACTATTCTCACAACGGTCGATTCTCTACCCAACATCGTATGACCTCCATCAAGGACAAGATCTATCCGTCCTCCCAATTCCCTGAGTACTTCCTGTGCCGTACTCAGTGATCGTTGTCCCGAGATGTTTGCGCTCGTCCCAACGATCGCTCCGCCAGATTCCAGAATCAGTCTCCTTGCGGCTTCGTGGTTTGGGATTCTCAGTCCCACCAGTTGAGAATTGTCTGTGACCTTCGCTGGGAGGTTGTTTCTTGTCTGCACGACCAGCGTCAACGGTCCGGGCCAGAACCTGCTCGCCAGTGCCGCTGACTTGTCGTTAATCTCTCCTATTGTTTCCGCTTTGGCGAAAGAGCTTACGAGAATCGGGAGCGAGCCTTTGACGCGCTGCTTGGCCTTTACAAGTCGATCAACAGCATCTACATCGAACGGGTTGCAGCCGAGCCCGTAGACAGTGTCGGTTGGATAGGCGACGAGCCCTCCTTCTAGAACGAGTCTCGCTGCGTCTCTGATGTCGTCTACACTCGTTCCGATCAGTCTTGTCATAAGCACGTGTTCCCCTTTGGCGAGAGGACGCTTATATCCAATCCATCAATGTCGCCGCGTGATCGTGCGATCTTCACAGCCGGTAATCATAGTTCATGCAGGAGCTGGGGATTGGCCTTCCGAGCTTCACAAGCGAGGACTTAGTGGAGTAAGGATCGCGTCTGATCGTGGCTTCCGCATCTTGTCTAAAGGAGGCTCTGCCCTCGACGCCGTCGAGGCCGGGATTATTGCAATGGAAGACAATCCGGTGTTCAATGCTGGGAGAGGCTCGACACTCAATCTGGTGGGTGAGATTGAGACTGATGCTGCGATTATGGATGGCAGGCCCCTCCGCGGAGGGGGTGTCGCTCTTTTGAGAAACATCAAGAATCCTATCAGAGCAGCCAGAATTGTCATGGATAAGACCGATCACGTTCTCATCGCTGGCGAAGCGGCTAGAAAGCTAGCACTGGCGAATGGACTAGCGAAGTCGGACCTGCGCGTTCCAAACAGGGTGAAGGCTTGGAAGGAAGGATTGCGCAAACTGAAAAGCAAGAGGTTTTCGTACTTGTCGGGAACGAGTCCAGAGATTCTCCAACACTTTCTCGCCCAGACTTCTGACACTGTCGGCGCCCTCGCTCGTGATAACAGTGGAAACTTGGCCGCAGCCTGTTCTACTGGCGGAGTCTCACTCAAGCTTCCCGGAAGAATCGGCGACAGTGCGATACTAGGTGCGGGTCTCTACGCAGACAACAAGTCCGGAGCAGCAACGGCGACGGGCATCGGAGAGCAAGCGATGAGGTTGGTCGTCTCGAAAGCCGCGTGTGATCTGATGAGTCGTACGAACGCAGTCTCCGCAGCCACGCAGGTCATCCGTTACTCAACTAGGACGTTAGGGATGGGAACAGGCCTGATTGCTCTTGATCGCCACGGTCGCTATGCTATCGCGCATAATACTCGCAACTTGTGTTGGGCGGCGACAACCGTAGACAGATCGACGGCGAGAATGTTCGGGACGCGAGTGAAGAGCTAGGCTCGGGAAGCCTTTTAAGTAGCCAAGTTTCGCGCGCACCCAGTTTTCACATGACCAATACCTACTGGCCGATTACTGCGAGCGAGGAATGGGGTGAAGACGAGGACTGGGGAGGCGAGGACGAGTGGGGAGAAGATGATGATTGGGGTGGCGGCGACGATGGTGGCGGCGGCGAAGATAACTGAGCCTCCAGTAGCGTCCAATTTGACCAAAAGATTTGGAAAATTACGTCTGTTCGCGGGCTAGTCATGTTTCCGCCATGCAGGCTGTTGAGTTACGCGAGTTCTATCTTCGGCCTTTCTAACGCGCGGCCATACTGGATGAAGAATGACCAGTTTCCATCTTCGACGATTGAGAGCACTCTCTCTACTCGTCTTGGGAGCTTTGATGCTTGCTACCTTTGTTCCAAAGAACACCTACGCTACGACGAGCCTTCGAGAAAATGATTTCCAAGCTCAGAGCTTTTCGAAGACTGTCGATTACTATGACTACGTTCGTCAATATGCTACTGCTAATGGTGCAAACCTGACATTGATACAGAATCAACACGCGTACATCTACACTACCTACATCAACGTAGGAGGCTTCCAGCTATTCTACGCTGGTCTCCTCAACGCAACCCACAACAACATGAACATCACCATCCCCATCCAGACAGTCTTCGAACACTTCAAGACCCCTCAGGGGAAGGACGCCATAACGGCCTCCTCGTTCCTATCATTGGTCGCTTTTAGGGAGAACGGCACTTCGGACATATTTCCGAACTCTCCCGATCGAAACGATACGGTCTTCGCGTCGTTCAGCCTCGGGTACGCTCTCTCTGCCTTTGGGACTCATCCTGTTCCAACTTACGTTGCTAACAGCCAGATTATTCCATTGACCTCGACAGACAGTAACCACTGGACTTGGGGCCTCAACTACACTAATCTCAACGCTATCTGGTGGAGAATCTATCCAAATCCTCTGCTCCCGCTCTGGGACTCATCCACCCCCAGAGCATTTGCCCAGTATTCGCAGCTCTCATTCACGTATGACTTGGCAATTGATCCCTCTGCTAAGACCGCGACCTTAACCACGAGCTACACCGTGGGAAGGATGACAGATCTCTATCTCTTGACTGCTACTCCTAGAGTCTTGCATTTGAACGCGACCGGAACTTACGACCTCAATGGGATATTGCGCGGTGCGCAGACAATCTACCAGTACTTGGTGCAGAACGGATACAAGTTGTCCATCATTCAATCTCACATGGCTGTTCTCGCGAGTACTACCACTAACGACACGACTGATTCTGGTTCAAGCGTAGATAGCAACAATGAATCCGACGTTACCCATACTGGCGTCAACACAGTCGCAAGTGACAATGAAAGGGTCTTCAGAACCGACTTCGGTGTCAAATCGAGCTGCCAATTGTACAACTACACGAGTGGAACCCAGACTAACTACAATGTGACCGCGAGAACTGCAAATCGGCCCGCTTGGGGAGGCAACCCGGTGTACGGGATCCAGAACGCCTTCATGGGTTTCCTACCACTATTCGTCTACCACGTCGACCCCACGCTTTTCCAAGCAGCTAGAACCGGCATGGCACGTTTCACGCTCGCCAATTACCTGTACATCATCAGCTACCCAACGTGGGGCGGATACAAGATCGTTAACGACCCCGAATATACCGCGTACTACCAGCCAGCTAGCAACGTCGGGTTCCTGACAGCCATATTCATCGCAGTCGCTATCGCCGCTGGCGTTGGGGGAGTCTTCGCGTTCCTCTTCAGACGCAGACGCCAAGCCGGCATGTCGATGATTGGAACAGCTGGCCCAGCACCTACGCAGCCGCCTAGACCGGTTACTGGTCCACCGGGCCCGACACAATAGACCACCAGTCCTCTCCCTTCTCTTTCCCTTTTTTCACCGAGTCCGGAGACAACACGCTAAACTTCCCCACAATGACTCCGAAATGTGGGAACATGGATTCTCCTGGCCCGGCAATAGAAGCGGAGCATCTTAGCAAGTTCTACGGACAAGTTCTAGGCCTCAACGATCTCTCACTAACTGTTGGAACGGGAGAGGTTCGAGGTCTCTTAGGCCAGAATGGGTCCGGAAAATCGACGCTGCTGAAATCTCTGCTCGGCCTCATCCATCCATCATCAGGACATGTGAGAGTTCTCGGCGTTGATGTGCAGAAGGCTCCGATGGAGGTCCGTCGTCTCGTCGGATACGTCCCGGAATCACCGAGGCTCTACGAGTTCCTGACCGCGACAGAATATCTAGACTTCATCGCCGACGTCAGAGGTCTAGGCTATGAAGAGAAGAAAGAACGGATTACTAGACTCATCGAATCGCTCGACCTTGAAGGAAAGCAGGGCGAGACGATCACAGGCTACTCGCAAGGCATGAAACAGAAGGTCGCTATTATGGGGGCGATTCTTCACCATCCCAAGATCCTGTTGATGGATGAGCCGCTGAACGGGCTTGATCCGAAATCTGCCCGAGTGGTCAAGGAGCTCATTCACAGTCTTGCGCGAGACGGGGTCACAACAGTCTTCAGCACTCATGTGCTTGAGATTGCTGAGGCGATCTGTGATCGTCTCACAATCCTACAGAACGGCCGCGTCCTCGCCGAAGGCACCGCACAAGAACTGCGAGAAAAGGCGGGTCTTTCCAATTCCGGGCTTGAGGATGTCTTTCTCAAACTAACCGGAACCAAGGGAGTCGAAGATATTGTTGAGGCCTTGCGCAGATGAGAATCCGTGTACTCCTCGAGTTTGCCAAGATTCTAATGCTCTCGCGGCTGCGTAATACCCGACAGAGTTTTCTCTCGAACAGCATAACAAACCGGCCGATTCTTATCGCGCTAATCGGCTCGATAATGTTCGCCGCCGGAGTTGGCTTCGGAACCGCCACGGTCTCCTTCCTGAGAGGAGCAGGTGCAAGCCCCGCCGACATCGGCCAGATTGTCGAGACGATATTCGGCGGAATCCCGATCTTTCTGATCGGATTCTTTTTCACGATGGGCCTCCTCTGGGAGCTTAACGCCTCCTCGGAGTCCGAGTCGGCTGATTCGATAAACTGGCTGCCGATCTCGCCCTCAGAATACGTCTTCGCTTCCACACTCTCAACGAGCTACACCTACTCTCCTCTTGTACTAGTCACGGTTGGCTACAGTCTGCCCATCGGGATTCTGACCGGGAATACGACAGCGTTCTTGGTACTCCTAGTCGCAAGCGTGGTTGCAGCTTTCATCGGTTCAGTCACGGTCGAAATTCTAAGATCTCTCCTCGCCCGTGCTAGTACGGCTTTCAACAAGGTCGGCGGACGCTCAATGATCGCCCTAAGAATCCTCGGAGTGCTACTGATCCTACTCTTTACTCAGACTCTGTTCAGTGGCTTCCTTATCATTCGAATCATCAATTCTGTCTCAAGTGCAAATGCCGCAACTGTTCTGGTCCCCCTGCTTTGGCCAACCCTTAGCATCACGAGCATTCTAAGGTCCAATCTGTCGAGTTCAGCTTACTTCCTACTGCTAAGTTTCGGATTTCTAGCAGTCCTCGCGTCCGCCGCGCTCGCCCTTCGCTCAAAGTTCTGGGTTGCCACTCCACCATCCTTTCACTTTTCAAACACCGGAACGATTTCCCGTGTCAGTAGGCTGAGGAGGATCGGGGTCAGCGCAATTTCGCTCGCGCTTGTGAGGCGCGAGATCCGTTCTGCGACCCGGAGAAAGGAGGTGGTGCGGTTGATGGCTATTCCGATAATTCTCCCGGTGATGATCTCTTTCCCAGCAATCTTTTCCCCCGCGCCAACCACTAGTGCCGCGTCGGGTCTGATCAGTCCATTATTCCTTGCAGTCCCGCTTCTCTTCGGAGTGGGTCTCGGGACACTGTTCCTCGGAATGACTTCGATAGGTCAAGAAGGGAAGAGACTGTGGAATTTGAGTTCTCTACCTATCGAGGCGGGGACGGTCGTGACTAGCAAGATACTCTTCACATCGCTGATCTCTACAATAGGGCTGGTTCTCGGGCTCGCGCTTACAGTGTTCTTCTTCCAGGTCTCGGTTCTAGACGCGCTGACCTTCATCGCCGTTGGCATTACGCTAGTGTTAGCGGAAGCGAGTCTCGGCGTAGCGATCGGCAGCCGCTATCCAGATTTTTCAGACGGACCCCGGCCACGGTTCGTGACGATAATCGGCTCGATCATAGGAGCCTTTCTGGGAGTCATAGTAATGCTGTTGATGTCTCTACCGCTCGTTTTCTTGCTTCTTGGGAGAATTTTTCTCTTGCTGCCTTTCTCTCTCCAATTGTCATTTTTCCTCGGTGGAATGCTAGGACTGATCTTTGCACGGATCAGCTACTCGCTTTCTATCAGTTCTGTTAATGGTATTTTGCGAGAACTTCCGAATTAGTCGGCGGTGTCGATTTGTCGCTGTGATTGTCACAGCAATTGCCGAGTTCTTGTTCTGGGCTCTTTGAGCCGAAGGTTTCACCAAACGTTAATATTGACTCTTGAGTGGATTCTTATCGCGATCAATTGTAGGTCGGTTCTAGGCGTTCTTAGGGCCGGTGGGCAGTGGGTCGCGACTCGAAAAATGTGAGTGTGAAACACAAAAATGGAATTGTCGGATGAACCGAAATCGTGGGTTGAAGAGGCCCGGAATAGAGTGAAACGTATTTCCGATCTAGATCCTAGAGACAGGTTAGACATCGTGTATGGAATAGGTCTCTGTTGCTCTACTCTCGCGAAGAGCATGCAAGGATGGATGCAGTGGATCGGGAATTTGTCGTTGAAGGATTTTGAGCAGCGGGAGCTAGAGGAGATCTTCGGAATAATCAAAAAGGCGACGGTGCAGCTGATGGAGCTTGATATCGACAAGACCTCGAAGTATGAAGAGTCTCATGGTCTGCGGCAGAAGCCGGGCGTTCGCGAGAACCGGCTGGTCAGCTAGTCCGTAAAGACTAAACTCTCCTCCGTTGCTTATCGGTTTTCTGTGCACCCGAAGGCAAAAAGACGGATTGTTCTGGTCGCTGAGTTCAGCATTCATCCTATAGGAATGGGGACGAGTGTCGGCCGGTACGTTAAAACCGCGGTACGGGCGATGTCGGGGATTCCCGGATTGACAGTTGATGTTACTCCCATGTCGAGTGTTTTAGAGGCTGAGAGTATCGGGACCATACTGGAGGCGGTTGAGGTTTCACACCGCGCACTGCGTTCGATGGGTGCGAAACGGATCTCGTCTAGTCTCCGGATAGATGAGCGTCTGGATAAGCGGCGGATGATGAGTGACAAGATTCGAGGATTGGAACGCTTGAGAAGCCGCAAGACCTAGGCAAGGGCATCTTCATAATACCGCTTCCAGGTCGTGAGAAAATATTTTCGGCCCCTTTTTTCGGAGGGCTCTTGCCGGTTGAAGCTGATCTGGGCGAGTCTTCCCTTTCGCGGCCTAGAACGGGCAAGTCAAGCATTTCCCAACGGCGGATTTTTCCGGGTCATCAAGCGTGAAGATCCCGCAGGTCAAAAAATCGCCTGCCCAGATTCCCGATCCAAGCATATTCTGTGCCTGTCGGCTTTGAAAAAGAACAGTCTGCCGATTTCTTTCTCCAAATTTCAGTGAGAAGATTACTCTCCGTTAATTCCTTCCCAGAGTCCGGGTTTTGTGTCGCGGGGAGCAACTACTTTTGACATTTTTCGGCGAGGGGTCTCGCCAGTTGAAACTGAAACGGGCGAGCGTCGCGTTTCAGGGCGCAGAATAGAACCGTCACCTGTTTTTCTGATCGCGGATTAAGCGTAGAGGTCAGCGTGAAGATCCTGCGACCTCAAAACGGCTGCCCCGATTCGGGATCAGGGCTTGATCCGGGCGATTTTCATTGCGATACTTGGGAGAGTTGTGAACCGTCTCTGGAGATACCGAATGAAAGTCAGGTTGAGAAATAGTTGGCTGCAAGAGCCTTTCTTCACGGGCTCCATCGTTTTCCTCTACTTCAGAAGTATCATGTTGCTCATGCCTCTTCTGCGCTTCTCTACCAGACCTCTGCTTTCTAGCAGATCCAGCGCCCGGCTCACGGTCGCCTTCGACAGAGTCGTCTTCTCAACCAATTCTCTTTGACTCACCAATCCTCCCACATCGAGGATGGCTTGGTAGACTTTCACTTGGTCGTCCTTTAGCGTACGAGATACTTCCGTCCATTTCACCTTGCGGTCGTTCAGAATAGCCTCACTGAAAGTAGGACTGCTCTCCTTGGTCCACGGGAGTAGGAGGACCGTTGTGCTTGCTCCAGCTACGAGCGACGCGGCGAATACGACTAGCACGTCGTCGAAAGTATACAGCCCTGGGGCCGTGCCTATCAGGATCGCGTTTCCAGCACTACCGACGTAGATTCCAACTGACGCTGGTTGCAGCAGTTTCAGTGCGATTATGAAAGCCGAGACGGCGAGCAACGATGAGGCCAGTGCCTGGCCTGTTCGTCCGTTCAAGCCGTCATCTTGTTCTGCGAGTGATGATTTAGCCGTTGACTTGATGGCAGAAGGTCGAGTTCGTTGGGTCAATGAAGACTGCATGTGATGGGTCGGGCATCGAGGCCGAATTCGTAGAGGACACTGGACTACCGTAAACTATTGGAAAAATGCACACGTAGTAGAGCGATTTACTGGGTATGCTAATGTGAAGGGTGACATTATCCACCGCCTGACCAATTTGCAAAGAGTGCGAATTGACACCTCTAATGGATGGAATGAATGTCGGAATGGCCAGTCCAGCTACTACCGATCCTATAACTAAGGTACTAACAAGCAAAAGGCCTCTTTTCAGGTCGATCATCTTCTCCTATTCGTATATTGTCTTGAAAAGCGAATAAGGCTAGTGTTGGAAACCGGTTTCCAACCTTAACATGAATGCCCGGTACTAACATGGTTTTTCCGAACTCGCTACCCCAGTTTCTTGTACCGTCTTCCGCAATACGGAGAGGAACATTTTCTCAGTCAGCTTACCCGTCTTAGTGTTCCGCGGACTAGGATGATAGGAGCAGATGATTAGAGGGATTCCGTCGCCGAGCCTCAACACTTTTCCATGGCCGAATTTTGCGGAGGCTTGTGGGAGACTGTACTTGACCCGAATCGTTCTCATTACAGCTTTGAAGGCGAACTGTCCCAGGCAGAGGATTGCCTTCAGTTCTTTTACCGCGTCTATTTCGCTGGCTAGGTACGGGGAGCAGTTTGTCGTCTCCTCAGTGGATGGCTTGTTGTCGGGCGGAGCGCACTTGACCGCCGCCGTCACATACGCGCCCTTTAGCTTCAATCCATCCTCTGATTTCTGTGACGTGGGCTGATTTGCAAGACCCATCTTGAAGAGGGCTTTGTAGAGAAAGTCGCCGCTTCGATCTCCCGTGAAGACCCGGCCTGTCCGATTCCCACCATGCGCCGCAGGAGCCAGACCGACAATCAACAATTGAGCCCTCGGGTCCCCGAACCCAGGAACAGGCCGCCCCCAATACTCCCAGTCTAAGAATTCTTTTCTCTTGTTGCGAGCGACCTCTTCGCGATACTCGACCAAGCGCGCACAGCGTCGACAGCTGACCACTTGAGCCCGAACTTTGAGTAATAGACTCGCAGAGGACAGGATGGGACCCGCTACTTCCTGGGCTGCTGGAATTTCCAAGCATCAAGATTCTCGTGAATAGCCGAGACCCATGTCAGCGCTACCTGTTCCGGAATGGTCAGTAGAACCTTTCCAATATGCTTGCACAACTGACGAGTCTCAATGGCGCGTTCCCAATCGCCACAATCGTGAACGATCGTCTTCGAAGCCATGTCCATTTTGAGTGTGTAGTCTCTGATCTTAGCGTCGATGGTTTTCAGGTTGGCCTCTTTGATCTTCACGTCTTCATCTGGAATCGTGAAGGATCTAGCAAGTCGTGTCTCGCCCATTATGGTTCCTAGAAGGTCTACAAGCTTTGCTCGGTCTTCGCCTCCCCTAGTAAATTCTCCTAGCCCTACTGGTTTTTCCTTGGCCTGCCTTAGGTTTGTTCTCGCGCGCTTGAGCGCTTCCTCCTGCGCCGGGGTGAGTTTGTCCAGCATCTTCAGGATGCTCAACCCGTTCTCTACTGCGTATCCGTGAAAGTGGTTGTTGAAGTAACCGTACGTGGTTTTGACCGAGCCCTCGACCTCTTTCACCTTGGGCAGCCAATCAGCCAATTCTTTCTCGGTGTAATGATAGTCATACCAGGGTCTCTGGCCACGGCCATGCCAACGAATGTAAGCAAAGTCAGCTGTCACGTGCACCTCGGGCGGTAATAGTGGCTCGTCAACAATTGTGTAGGCGACGTTGTATTTGGAAAGAATTCTCCAAGTCTCGTCTCGTAGCCAGGATTTGTGCCGGAATTCTATGGCGTACTTGAAACCGTGAGGTAAGAGTGAGAGGAATTCTTCGAGATGGTTAGAATCAAACTTGTATCTCGGAGGTAGCTGGATGAGTAGGCAGCCGAGCTTTCCACTGTTGTTAAGTGGAAGCATAAGGTTGGCGAATCTGTCTAGTTCTTCTTCGATCGGCTTTCCGAGTGCTTCCAGTCTCTCATGGGTTATGGTCTGCGGAATCTTGGCGTTAAATACGAAGTTGCGTGGAGAATATCTGTCCCATCCTATCACCATGCCCTCTTTTGGAAACGCGTAGAAGGTGGAATCTATCTCGACTGTCGGGAATATTTTGCTGTAGAATCCGAGCTTACTCTCGGTTGAGGTGGGGTAGAATACTGCGACCCATTCAGCGTATGACCAGCCGGAGGTCCCGAGGAGGAATCGGCCCGTGTTCGCCAACCTCTATCCTTAGTAACTGGAATCGGAATGGATTCTTGAAGATATGTCTCAGCTACTAGTTGGAGCAGGAGGCTGGGCCTACTTCCAGGTCCCAGGAACAGACAGCCTCGAAGCGTATTCTCAAGCGTTCGACCTCGTCGAGCTGAACAGCAGTTACTATCATCTGCCGTCTATCTCCTCAGCTTCTGAATGGCGAAAGAGAGTCCGAGACGAATTCCGTTTCTCGGTAAGATGCCCCCGGATCCTTGTTGATCACTATGGCCTAAACCTTCTCCCGGGTGCTCGTTTGCTCATGGAGAGACTGGAAGAAGTTTGCGAGAAGCTCGAAGCAGAGGTCATGACGATTCTGATTGGTCCGGGTTCGCCGATTAAGGAAAGCGAACTGGCCGCTAGAGTTAGAGACTTTCTTGGAACATTCAGTTCTGGCGGGACGTCTGTGGCGCTCGAATTCAGAGGTATGAGACCCTCCGGCGAGGTTTTCGACTTTATGAAAGACTCGGGGGCGATTCACTCTGTCGATCTCTCGAATAGTGAGCCTCGTTATGAGGGGAGAGTGTTGTACAGTCGGCTGTTTGGAAAGGGAGAGGAGAACATTTACGAGTTTGACGACAGGGAGCTGAAGGAGATTGCCAAGAAAGCTTCAGCTCCGAAATTCGAGAAGAGTATCCTTGCCTTTCACGGGGTACGGATGTACCGGGACGCGGGACGAGTCAAATCATTTATCGAGAAAGGATACTTTCCCAAGATAACAAGTGGCGTCGGGACAGAGTCGATCCGAGAGGTGTTGAGCGAAGATGCCCGATTTCCAACCACAAAATCACGTCTCTTGAAGGATCAGGGATGGAAAGTCTTCCAAGATACTGACGAAGTAAGGAAGATCTCAACTGTCCTAGAGAAGCTACCAGAGGGAGAAATCAACAGCTTAAACGATCTGATGGCTGAACTGCGAAGCTACTAGGGTTCATCTCCCGAGAATCAAGAGTCTCATTTCTCCACGGGAAGATTCTTTCGAGCAGACCATTCGTGCCATGAACCAACATAATTCCTGACCTTTCCATATCCCATTGATCGAAGAGCATAGTATGCGGCCGCGGCTCGAGCTCCGCGATGACAGTAAGTAACCACCACCGTCGATCGATTCTTGTTCAATCCTCTCTCCTTCAGAACGCTTGCTATTTCGGATCTTGTCTTGAACCTCTTTCCACCTTCGATGAAGTTTGTCCACTCAAGCCATCGAGCATGAGGAATTCGTCCTTGGCGTTTGTCGCATTCTCGTCCTTCCTTGCCTGTGAACTCTCCTTCGCTGCGCACGTCCAGGATTTGGGCCGACTTATCTGAGCGAATCTCATCGGCCGTGGCGAGCAGTCTTGCCAAGGGTCTGATTCGGAAGATCTTAGCCTCTGGTTCTAGAGGCCTGTTTTCAGTAGGAAAATGAGACTTGCGCCAAGCCTGGAATCCGCCTTCAAGAAGGAAGACTTTGTGTGCTCCGGCGTATTCTAGCATCCACCCGACCCTCGCGGCTCGCATTCCGAAACCAGATTCATAGATAACAATCGTCTCCTTGCCTGTTAGTCCCAGATTTCCCAATCGCTGACCGAGATCTTCATGGAATTTCCGAAGGCCTTTCCGGTCAGTTCCCGGAACAAAGTAGTGGAAAAGGTCGGCGTGTATGGCTCCGGGAATGTGCGATTTGACGTAGGAGTTTCCTGATCTAGCGTCTAGGATTGCTAAGTTTTTCGAATGTAGGTGACTGTTTAGCCAGTTAGTGGTGATGCTGACTTTCAGTGTCTTCCCTAGTCCTGGACTATTCAGGCTTTAGGATCTGGACTTCGACTGTTGCGAGCTGTTTGAACTTCTGTGCGTCCTGTTCTGATCCCACTATTACCCCGTAGTGCATTGGTATCGCTAGCTTAGGCTCAACCATTTTGGCCGCTTGGGCTGCTTCCTCTGGAGTCATGACATAGGTCCCACTCACCGGGAGCAATGCCACATCTGGTTTGAGACCCTTCATTTCCGGGATTGCGTCAGTGTCACCGGCATGATAGACCCTGACGCCTCTGATTCCGATGATGAAGCCGGCTTTTCCATCCTCCTTAGGATGAAAGACCTTTCCGGGCTCCCGGAACTTGTTCAAGTTGTAGGCGGGCACAACATCGATTGAAACGTCTCCCAGTTTGAGCTTGTCTCCTGGCTTCACCACTCTTACCTCTTTGACTTTGAGGCTGGACAGTTCTTTCTTGACTGCTGGAATGGTTACGATGGTCGTGTTCTCGTTGACGACCTTCTTGATGTCATCCATTGAGAAATGGTCAAAGTGTTCATGAGTAATTAGTAGAATATCGGCTTTTTCAGACGTCGGGCGGATTTTGAAGGGGTCGATGACTATGGTCTTCCCGTTCTTGATCCGGAAAGAGTCGTGCCCGAGCCAGCTTATTCTAAGGCCCTGATATTCGTACAAGACAGTACGATCTCATGGATCCAACGGTTCTCGATAATTAAGTCTTGCAAGATTGGTTCTGGCTTTCATCTTCTGTTCAAGAATACGCATAAATCGCTCCGAGTCCCCTAATCTAGCAATCGTTCATGCATGACGTAATAATTATCGGTTCGGGGTCCGCGGGATATACTGCAGCCATCTACGCTTGCAGAGCTGGACGAAAGACGATGGTCCTAGCAGGGTCGATTCCTGGTGGTCAACTGATGATTACTTCAGACGTTGAGAATTTCCCCGGCTTTCCGGAGGGAGTGCTGGGCCCCGAACTGATGGAGAAGCTGCGGCGGCAGGCGGAGAAATTCGGGCCTGAAATAATCTATGATGACGTATCATTCGTGGACTTTTCATCTAGGCCTTTCAAGGTAGTGGCTGGTGGGAAGTCGTACGAGGGGAAGAGCGTAATCATCGCCACCGGCGCGAACGCCAAGTGGCTTGGGCTGCCATCGGAGACGAAGTTTAGAGGAAGGGGAGTCTCCAGTTGCGCGACCTGTGACGGATTCTTCTTCAAAGGAAAAGACGTTGTGACAGTAGGCGGCGGTGACACTGCGATGGAGGAAGCGAACTTTCTAGCGAACATCACGAACAGCGTAACTGTCGTCCACCGGAGGGACACGCTGCGAGCTAGCAAGATAATGCAGGAGAGAGCCACTGCTAACCCAAAGATCCATTTCGTCTGGGATTCAGCTGTCAAGGAAATTACTGGTGACGACAAGGTGACGGGGGTTCGATTGCACAATCTGAAGAGCGGAAAAGATAGCCATGTCAATGCTGATGGGGTTTTCATAGCGATAGGCTATGAACCGAACACGGGGTTCCTGAAGGGCAAGGTTGACCTCGACTCTCAAGGATACGTTGTGACCAGAAAGGATACCGAGACTAATGTTCCGGGAGTCTTCGCAGCGGGTGATGTTCGAGACCACAAGTACAGGCAAGCAGTCACAGCTGCAGCGGATGGATGCATGGCCGCTATCGATGCAGACCGGTTCCTAGCCGAACACTACAAGGCTTAGAGTCGTTGTGACCACTTGAAGTGCACGAAATGCGACTTGCAACTTGACTTCGTAGGCCGATACATTGTACGAGAAGACTTTGAAGCCGGAGCTCCTGCGCAGATCCGTGACATGGAGGTATGGCAGTGCGATGTCTGCAAGACTTACTATGAGGCGAGTATGAGTGGTAAGCCTGTTCCGATAAGGTTCATGCAGAGCCTCTTCAAACGACTAGAGTGAGACTCCCTCAAGTTCTACTGCTTTTCCAACATACTCACGAGTCTTCATCTCAGCCTGTTTCAAAAGGTCTTCCAGGCGCTTATTCACCGTGTCTGTCACTGACACAGCAGACTTCATCCTTTCCTGAAGGTCTAGTTCTTCTCTCCGGAGCTCTCCAATTTTCGACAGCAACCCCTTCCGTCGCTCGTACATGTCCTTACACTCCGCGCTCCGAAGTAGCTCTCGTCGCCGCGTTAAGAATCGTCTACCCTTTTCTTGCTTCTCCGCCAGATGGGTCGTCCCGATTAACTGATTCAATTGCACCGAGACGCGACCGGCTTTCTTCGGTTTGAACTCCATCTTGCCAGAATCAATCGCCTTCTGCGTGTTCTCCAGTATCTTCGATAGGTATTCCCCTGTCGACTTGGAAAGAAAGCTCTTGTAGGGAGACTTGACAAATGAGGACAAGGCTTCCCGCTCATCCGAGCCCAACGGGTACTCGCCACGCTGAGATAGATCCGCAAGCCTTCTTAGGGGTCTCTGGAGATGAGCAAGGGTCTCGCTGCGAAACGCGCGACTCTCCTTACGAAGCTCCCTCTCAATGTCTAAGACTTCTCGCAGGTCGTTATTTGCCTCCAGCTTATCGACCTTTGCGGTAAGTTCTGATTCGGACTGCTTCAATCGTTCCAAGTCTGTCTTGACCGCTTTCAGCTCTCCGATCTTCTCCTCCAATTCCTTCCTCGTTGTCTTGATACCTTCAACGATTCCCGTCATGGTTCTGGCTCTCTGTAGTTTAGAGCCCTCCCCTTCTAGGAATGATGCAAGACGTTCGCCATTCTTCGCTATTCGGTCCAATGCTCCGCCAAAGGATCGCATATCAAGAATGTAGAAGCCTGAAAGTTCTCGGGCGGTCGAGTCTCTCAGGTCCCTAATGGATCGGCTCGCGACCGAGAGACCATCCTTTACGATTTTCAGAGACTCCCAATTCGGGTCAGGAGGAATCACCACTTCCTTCACCCGCGACGCTGCTTCGTGGGCGCCATGCGCGATGACGCGAGCGGCCCTGTATGATGCAGCGTCCTTCTTAGTCGCCATGTCCCGATCACCCTTCTTCGCTAAATCTTCATAGAAGTCCTCTGCCTCGCTAACCGCCCTCTTCGCCTCACCGACGAGCTTAGCGGCTTTGGACCTGGTAGAACGTAATTGGTTGTCTAGTTCCTTAGAAATCCAGGGTCCGTACTCTTCAATTGTGAGTCTCAATTTTAGCTAACCGGAGGAGCCTACCTAATCTCCTCTCGTAGGTTAATGATTACCGTGTCTATAGTCTGCTCCGCCTTCTGTTTGCGGCGTACCAGGTCAGCATTCAGAGACTCGTAGAGATCTCTGGAGATTTTACCGCTACGATTCTGGTTTCGTAGATCGGCAGATGTCGTTTTGATAACTGTAAGCTCCACTTCAGCCCGTTCAATCCGCTTTATCATGTCTGAATAGCGTCCTTGCGCCGCGGCCAATTGTTCTTCGACTGGTGCCAATGACCGGTCGATCTCAGTCATCCGACGATCCAACATCCGCCTCCGCTGTTTGTAATCATACCTATTCAACGCGCCCCTAGCGAGGTCTTCCTCCATCTTGTCAGATTCGAGCCGCATAGACGATTTCTCGTCATACAGGTCTACGAACTTCGTGATGAGCTGTGATGGCGCGCCAGCTATCGCGCCCTCAGCGCCGGGTCTACTCAAAACAGCCAAGACACCTGCAGCCAAGGCACCTTCCACGAGGCCGACCCAGCTGAGTGGGCTTAGGCTCGACCAGAAGGGATCCAGTTGGTACGTCATAGAGAAGCCTAGACTACTAACCGGAGTAACAGGTGAAGCTAGGAGAGAGATCTGGTTGCCAGAAATCTGAGGCACCTGACCCGTAAGCGAGTTCAGTCTGAAACCTGACGGGGTGACGATCTTTGTCTGAAGCGAGGGGGCGTAGAACTGTACATTGTTAAACAGAGCAAAGTTCACTGTGAAGGTTCCCAGAGAACTAGTCGATAAGTAGGTGCTGGGGGACAGTGTATAGAATATCTTAGCCCTGAACGACTGGTTAAAGGGCACAGAGCCGAAGCTAGGCGTAAACGTAACCGTGCTTGTGCCGTCCGAATTCACCGTAGGCGTGGGTGTCGTTTCAGGTTGGTCAATTTCGAGTCCGAGAACATAGTTCTCAGTGATGCTCGATACGCCCTTCGGCACTTTGAAGGCAAGCGAGGAGAGAGTTGGCCCCAAATTCGTAACATTATAACTGTCAGTGACTTGCAAGGCACCCGTCGGAAAGATCTGGATTAGTCTTCCCGCTGACACCGTGAGAACATTCTGAGTCGCTGACGAGGCGAAGGTAACTTTCCATACGGTCGAGTTGCCAAAGTTGAGCGGACTCGATCCAGGACAACTATCAGAGCCAGTACTAGGCAGCGTGCAGGTGAAGGTTCCACCAGTAATTGTCTGGTTTAGAGGGAGTGGAATCTTGGGAGACTGCCAGTCGCCAGTCTGGAGGGTTACTTTTGCTCTAGTGACGTTGTAACTGCCGTCGGCGAGCGGGAACGGGTTAGCTTCGAATGTGAAGCTGTTCGAACCAGGCCTGTACGATAGGAGCCCAGCATATACTGTAGTCACGTTGAAAACGAACTTTGTCTCACTTGCTGGAAATTGAACGTTGAGGGTGGTGTAGTTTTGGCTCGGTGTCGGGCTCTGCTTGGAGACTTGGAGGTTGACTCCTTGAGCTGTTGCCACGATGAATCGAAGGTCGTCGCTCACACTTGCGGGGATGCCGATCGTCAGATGGGTAACTGGAGCGGCGCTTGTCAGATTCACGTAGTCGCTAACGGTAGTGACGCCCCAGGCGGTAGTTGAGATAGTTCGTTCGAATGATGCGGAGCAGGTTGCCCTTTGGCAGTCCGTTGCCGCTCTAGCAGGGTGTGGGAGAAAAACGAAGGTCAAAGCAAGCAACAAAAGTACAGTGAAGAGCGCTCTCATCAGTTGAGACCATTAGCCGAACTCGAATTTGGGGTGCGATGCTTGACTTCCCTACTTATTAGTTGCTCCGATAGTTGAACGACTTCTCAAGGTTTGCGGATGAAGAGTATTCTTGTCACTGGAGCTGGAGGAAGTGCTGGCCACAATGTGTGTTGGAGTCTCAGAGTTAGCAAGGATGGACGCTCTCTAGTACTGACGGGCGGCGACGCAGATAGGACGAGTCTCGAACTAAACATGTGGTTGGATTATTCGTTCCATCTTCCCGGTGCTCATGACCGTGGATATGTTGCCGCGTTGAACAAAGTCATTGAAAATGAGAAGGTTGAGCTGGTCATGCCACAACCAGACCCGGAGGTCGAGCGAGTCTCGAATGATCGTTCACGAATCCGGGCGCGGATATTTCTTCCCGACTCCGAAACGGTTTCTACGTGTCTCGACAAATTCGCGGCGCTGTCTCGATGGCACGAGTCAGGCCTACGAAAGAAACCAGTCTCGATCTCTCAGGATGACTCTTCCAACATGCGG
>Ga0209056_10003045_pt1 | contig 17979 bp, 19 predicted proteins | sample GraSoiAngelo_114_FD_185876 | JGI IMG/M metagenome (GOLD analysis project Ga0209056, IMG submission 185876) | Grasslands soil microbial communities from the Angelo Coastal Reserve, California, USA - 14_0903_13_40cm (SPAdes) (version 2) | ecosystem: Environmental > Terrestrial > Soil > Grasslands... | reverse complement strand
TGACTTCGGGCGCCAGAAGGTGAGCCCGACCGAGCTGCTAAACCGCTGGATTATGGCGATGGAGCGGGGGCGGGACAACCTTCTGCTTCGCACAGGCGAAAGCATCGACGTCCCCTTCCACATTACCCTCTTGCTTTCGACGAACCTGAACCCCGCCGACCTGGCGGACGCCGCCTTCCTGCGACGAATCCCCTACAAGGCCTACATCCCGGCGACGAGCCCGGAGCAGTTTGGACGCATCCTGCGCAAGGTCTGCGACCAATCGGGCCTGAGATACACCGAAGAAACTCTCGCGGCGGCCGTCACGGCCATCGATCTGGCCTCAAACCACGGGCTGAGCGGGTCCCTCGCCAGAGACCTTGTGTCCATCTTGGTAGACAACGCTGAGATGGAAGGGCGAGCGCCGGACCTGTCGGCGACCGAGGTTACTCTCAGCTACAAGCAGTTCAGCGGCTTCGCCCAGCAGACCGCCGAGCCCATTGCGGCCAAGAAGCCATCGCGTGGCGCATAGTCGCGACCGTCTGATCTGAGCGCTGCCCACTAGGGGTCGCAGCAGGTGAGCACGAAGCCGCAGGCCCTACAGAGCCACTTGCCGCCGGAGCTACGCTCCATCGCGCGGCCGCAAACGTAGCAGGCGCCCGCGGGCAAGCACTCTAGGGCAAGCGACGCCCGTTGGCCGGCCTGTGACTTACCGGTTTCGAGTTTCGAAACGTACCTAAGCACCACTTGCTCCCCTCTTTCGATCGAAATCGCTCGCGTTCTGGACCCTAGAGTCGCCTTAGCGAGGGGCGCGGCAACCGTTCTCGCAGATATTGCGCCAGTGCGCGCACGTAGCGAGCACCGTTGTGGCGAACCATGAAGTGGCCCCGGGTGATGTGCCAGAAGCCGGCGCTGCGGCCCGCCTCCGAAAGCACGTCGTAGATCTTCGCCCGCGAGAAGTCGTCAGCCGCGCGACACAGCTCGATAACGTCCGGGAAGATCTGATGGAGCGCGCCAGCGCCGAGCGCTTTCTGAAGGACGTACTCCTTCGGCTCTTCGAACGCGCTTGCCCAGCGGTCTCGCGCGGCACTCCAGTAGTTGAGCAGCAGCTTGCCCGCTTCGTCGTCGCTCAAGCGCTTCATGATTGTGTCGTTGACGACCGGTTCCAGAGAAGACACGATGCTGTGCTGTTTCATCATGTGTTCCGGCTTCAGCGGTTCGCCGGGCATGCGGATCATGTCTCGCCAGGGGCTCTCGCTGCTGCTATTCAGGATGTCAGTTAGGAGCGTCGCCCGCGCTCGCTGGTAATCGCGTTCGCCCTGGCGCTCCAGGAGCGCGGCACCTTCCTCTTCGCGCATGGAAAGCAGGTGACGATCGACGACATCCGTGGGCACACCCTTATGTCGCGTATTGATCACGTGGAAGTAGCGCATCTCCTCATACGCGTCGATCCCCTCGACGATGACCACCGGCAGCGGGTATTCGGACAGCCACTTCGCCTTGTCGTGCTCCAGCGCCCGCTGGAGGCCGTACAACCTGTGCTGGCCGTCTACGATCCAGAGGGGAATGTCGGAGTCGATGCGGAGGAGGCCGGTCTCGCCGCCGCCGTTAGACCCGACAGCCGGCTCAAAGTCCAGGCGATGCGGCTGACGGACGCAGAGCACAATGGAGGTGGGCAGCATCCCTTCCTCCTCGCGCATGTAGGAGGATATCTGGCGCAGCCGGGAAGCCGTCACCGCGCGCTGATAGCCCCGCCTGTTGTCGGACCGATAGGTGTCCGCCTGGAACCGCCCGAGCAGGGTCTTCAAAGGCAAGGCCGTAACGTAGAGGTTTACGTCGGGCCTTTTCTGCCGAAAACGTACGGCGAACTCCTTCAAGATTGCCCCGGACGCGGCGCTTGCGTTCGGCGTCTCGCGAACAGTGGTCGAGGTAGCCATGATTCTCGCCCCCTTTGCGACTGGCTAATTAAATAATAAAAGGATTAATCCTATTGTCAATACACTCGAAGTGACATTTATCGCTTTATCGACAAATTGCCGCTGGTACAATTGAGGCGTATGACAACCCCCGAAAGCGGTCCACTCACGTCTCAGCTCTCCGAGAATGCACGCCTGGTGCTCGAACGCCGGTACCTGGCGCGGGACGACCGCGGGCGGCCGCTCGAGACACCCGAGCAACTTTTTGCGCGCGTTGCTCACAACATCGCACAGGCGGAGGTGATTTACGCGCCGGACGACAAGGATGCGGCGGCTCGCTGGGAGGTGCGGTTCCTCGAGCTTATGACGGCGCTTGACTTCCTGCCGAACTCGCCGACGTTGATGAACGCCGGACGGGAACTCCAGCAATTGTCCGCCTGTTTCGTCCTTCCGGTCGAGGACAGCATCGAGGGCATCTTTCAGGCGATCAAGGACACGGCGCGGATCCATCAATCCGGCGGCGGCACTGGCTTCGCGTTCTCTCGTCTCAGGCCCGCCGGCGACCGCGTGCGCTCGACGATGGGCGTCGCGTCCGGCCCTGTCTCGTTCTTAAAGGTGTTCGACTCGGCGACTGAGGCGATCAAGCAAGGGGGCACCCGGCGCGGCGCCAACATGGGCATCCTTGCCGTTAACCACCCAGACATCGAGCAGTTCATCACGGTCAAGGGCGACATGCGCACGCTCGTCAACTTCAACATCTCGGTCGCGGTCACCGAGGAGTTCATGCGCGCCGTCGAGAACGACGAAGAGTACGACCTGGTGAACCCGCGCAGCGGCGAAGTGACCGCCCGCCGGCGGGCGCGGCACATCTTTGACCTGATTGTCGCCAACGCCTGGCGGAATGGCGACCCCGGTATCGTCTTCATCGACCGCATCAATCGCGACAACCCGACGCCAAACCTCGGGCAGATCGAGGCCACGAATCCGTGCGGTGAGCAACCGTTGCTCCCCTACGAGTCCTGCAACCTCGGCTCGCTCAACCTCGGCCGGTTCGTGACGGCGGAAGGGGACAAGCCCCGCTTCGATTGGGAGCGCCTTGCGCGAGTCATTCCTGACTGCGCGCGCTTCCTCGACGACGTCATCGACATGAACCGCTACCCGATCGAAGAGATCGACCAGGCGACGAAGCTCACGCGCAAGATCGGCCTCGGCGTGATGGGCTGGCACGACGCGCTTATGCAGCTCGGCATCCCGTATGACTCCGAGGAAGCACTGGCGCTGGCGGAGGAGATCGCGCGCTTCATCCAGGAGAAGGCGAACGAGGCCTCACTCGGGCTTGCACGCGAGCGGGGAACATTCCCGGCCTTCGGGGGCTCTATGTACGATCCCGGTCGCCCTTACCGCAACGCCACACGAACAACGGTGGCCCCGACCGGGACGATCTCGATCATCGCCGACTGCACATCCGGCATCGAGCCCGTGTTCGCGCTCGCCTACACGCGGCAGCACTACCTTGACCCGGACGACGCCTCGAAGCTGACGACTTTGCGCGAAGTCAACCGCTACTTCCTCAAGGCCGCAAAAGACTGTGGCTTCTATAGCGACGCGATGATGGACCATGTGTCGGCTGGAGGCCGCGTGTCGGATCAGGAGGAAGTGCCGGACTGGGCGCAGCGGCTGTTCGTCACCGCGCACGAGATCACTCCCGAGTGGCACGTACGGGTGCAGGCCGCATTCCAACGTCACAACGACAACGCGGTCTCGAAGACGATCAACTTCCCGCATTCCGCAGCCGAGGCAGACGTGGCAGCCGCCTTTTGGCTCGCCTACCGGGAAGGCTGCAAAGGCATCACTGTTTACCGGGAAGGCTCCCGCGACTTCTCCGTCCTCTCGCATACGACTGCCAACGTGAAGGGCCCGGAACAGGAGACCGCGGAGGCGCTGGGGGAGATCACCGGCCAGCTCTCAAGGCTGGAGCGACCGCTATCTCAACGCGAGTTCCTCCCGGACGAGCGCAAGTCGATCACGCACAAGTTTCGCGTCGGCGACCAGGAAGGCTACATCACCGTCGGACTCTACGACGACGGCCGTCCCGGCGAGATCTTCGTCAAGATCAACAAAGAAGGCTCAACGGTGTCCGGCCTCACCGACGCCGTCGCCAAGCTGGCATCGATCGCCCTCCAGTACGGCGTGCCGCTGGACGAACTGGCGCCGAAGATGCGCAACACCCGCTTCGAGCCCTACGGCCCGACCGGCAACCCGCAGGTCCCCTGGGCCACCAGCGTCGTCGACTACATCTTCCATTGGCTCCAGGTCCGCTTCGGCACCGAGGTGCCACGAGCCGGGAGCCAGGAGCCAGCGGGCTCGGGCGACGCGCGAGGCGGGGATTCGGGCATTGGGTGCCCGGACTGCGGCTCACTCTTGGCGTACCAGGAGGGGTGTTTGGTGTGCCGGTCGTGCGGTTATAACCGCTGCGGCTAGTTGCGTGAGCTCTGTACCTGCATGAATCGCGATCCATCCGAACTACACGGCAAACTCCTTGCCCTATTGCTCATTGGGGCGGATGAGGACGGTAAAAAGGATTGGGCGGTGTTCTTCGGGACTGTTGAATACGAAGGCGGCCAGCTCGCACTGAATCGGGGCGGAATTAGGCCGCCGATCGCAATTATCGATGAATGGATCGAACGGATCAGGCCGGTTCCAGACGGCACTCAGGATATTTTCAACGGAGCCGATTACTGCTTACCGCTGACGATTGGCAACCTGCCAGAAGGCTTCGATCCAGCACAGTCCGAATACCAGGACACCGGCCTAACATGGCCCCACGCGAAGCGCCGCAAGGGCGGCCGCAGAATGATGCGCTAACTGCGCTCATCTCAACTGTCTTCGTGCCTTCGTGTCTTAGCGCCCTCGTGTTGCCCAGGTGCCCGAACCTCGCGTCGCCCTGCCACCCGTCGATTCCGTCACCATCACGACGCTCGTCGACAACTATGTCGATATGCTCTTGATGGACCAGGGGCCGGCAAAGCGCTTGGGGCTTCCAACAGCCGAGACGCCGCGCGTTCCAGCCAGCGTATTGGAGGAGGGCCAGACGGCCGACAATCCTCTGGCTGAGCACGGCTTCTCGGCGCTGATCGACGTCCACTCCAGCGGCCGCGCGCACACAGTGCTGTTCGACACCGGCATGACGCCGAGCGGCCTCGTCGAGAACATGCGACGTTTGGGCCACTCTCCGAAAGATATCGAGGCGATCGTGCTGAGCCACGGTCATCTTGACCACACGACCGGCATGGACGGACTCGTGCGCACGCTTGGCCGCTTGAGCGTGCCAGTGTTCCTCCACCCTGAGGCCTGGAGCCGGCGGCGACTCGTCCTTCCTGGCCGGGAGCCGTTCGAGTTGCCGACGCCCAGCAAGTCAGCAATCAAAGGCGCCGGCTTCGAGATCATCGAGGAGAAGCAGCCTTCGTTCCTCCTCGACGGTTCACTTCTGATAACCGGGGAGGTAGACCGGACTACCGACTTTGAGAAAGGCTTTCCGATCCACCAGGCGAAGCGCAACGGCGATTGGCAACCCGACCCCCTGATCCTCGACGATCAGGCCGCCATCCTGAACGTTCGCGACAAAGGCCTGGTCGTCCTTACCGGCTGCGGACACGCCGGGATCGTTAACATCATTCGGTATGCTCGCAAACTCACCGGCGTCGAGCGTATCTATACGGTGATCGGTGGCTTCCACCTCAACGGACCGCTCTTCGAGCCCATCATTCCGCTTGTCTGCAACGCCCTCGCCGAGCTAGACCCTCAGGTGATCGTTCCTGCACACTGCACAGGATGGAAGGCAGTTCACGCCCTAGCCGCCCGCTTCCCAAACGCCTTTGTCCAGAACAGTGTCGGCACGCGCTTTGAGCTCTGAAACCGCATGAAAGTCCATCGCGTCGCCCCAGACGCCGCCGTCCCCGCCGGCGAGCAGTTCTTCGTCGGCGAGGTAAGAGTGCAGCCTATCATCCCGGGCACCGAGGGTATCGAGATCATCGTCGTTCGCTTCAGCGCGGGCGCGCGCACCTACTTGCACTCGCACGAGGTGCCCCAGGTCCTGCACTGCATCGAGGGCCGCGGCATCCTCGCCACCGAGAGCGAGCGGAACGAGGTTGGCCCGGGCGATATCGTCCATGTGCCGGCGGGCGAGATCCATTGGCACGGCGCCGCGCCGGACAGCGAATTCGCCCACCTCTCGATCCGCCCGCCCGGCGAGACCAACTGGACTAAAATCGACCCCTTGGGTAACAAGGAAAGCTCTCTCTAGAAATAAGAGACCAGAATAATCCGGAAGTCAAACCCAAAAAACGACGAAACGAAATCCAGATTAGCGCAGTTTAGGAGGCAAGATGAACACGATTCTCGCCCGGTTCAACATTATTGCCGGCAAAGAAGCCGAGGCCGAAGAGGCGATGCAGAAGCAGGCTGCTTCCGTCGAGTCCACCGAGCCGGGTGCGCTGACTTACATCTTCCACCGGAACCGCAAGGACCCGTCCGAGATTACGGTCTACGAGATCTACGCGGACGACGACGCTACGGCGGCGCATCGCGGCACCGAGCACATGGCCACGTTCTCCTCGTACTTTGGATCGCTGTTCGACCTGCGACCGTCAAGATCGACCGCCTCGAGCGCCTCGCGGGCTTTTCGCGATAACGCAGCGCCGTAGAGACGCCCCGAAGGCGCGTCTCTACACTCGCCCCTCCGCGCCCAAAGACCGCCCGAGCTCCCGAACGAACTCCCGCCACTCCTCCGGCTCCGCCCACCCTTCGTACCCCGAGTACGAGGTCAGCGATATCTTCTCCTCCTCCGGCCCAACCACTGCCCACACAGTGAAGGTCTCGATCGGGCCGGTCACTCCGTAGCCCAGCTCTAGACGGCGCACTTCGTTCGTACGCATCGTGCGGCGCTTCTTGCCCCAAAGACGCCCCCGCTTCGTGACCGTGATCTCGCCGCCTACCTCATCGAGGATCACCTGTTCGCGCCCGGCTTCATTCACCAGCCGCCCCATCTGGTCGCGCGAGGGCAGATTGCCGCCGTGACGGCCGCCGGGCGCACCTTCCTCAATTACAGCTAGATCATAGGGTTGCGCGATCGCGCTCGCCAGCTTCTCCGCGCAGCCGCGGTCGTATTCGTTGATCGTGAGGTCGCCGCCGCCCTCGTACGCGACAACGACCCGCGAGAGGCTCGGCGGCAAGACGTGGCCGGTCGCGGTCTGCATCGGCGCCTGCGACCAGCGGTGCCAGGTGACGGAGCGGACAGGCTTGAGCCGCTCGACAGCCTGCGGCTCGTCGGCATGCCTCTTACCCTTCCTGGGGTAATTGCGGAGTTCGCGCAGCGCCGCGTCCCAGACCCAGTCAGCGCAAAGAAAGTCACCCTCGTCCGGCGGCAATGCAATCGCCCTACGGTTCGGCGACTTCGTACGTTTGCCGCACCCACCTGCCGTCCGGGTGTGGCGCCGTGGGGACCGCCGCTTCCTCGATCGTCGCAATAGTTGCGGCCGCGCCTTCTCGCACGTAGCGCTTGCAGTCATCCTCGGTCCGCCACGTCGTGATCTGGGCGAACGCACCTTCCTCGTTCACATCCCAGGCGTACTCGACTGACACAAATCCCGACGACTTCTCGAGAATGCCGGTGATCTTCGGCAGAACGCCGTCGAGCTGAGACCGCCAGCGCGCGCGGTCAGTCAGGCGGCTCTTGCGGCGGAGGATCGAGACGACCATCTCGCGCCATTGTCGGCGCGCGAGCCGCCAGCGGCAACTAAGCGGGCGCTCGGGACGACGCAGAACCTAGCGCGATGAGAGCCGCCATCGTTGCCACCTTCTGGTCTCGCCCCCACGGAGGACCGCAGTCTCGCCCCAGCAGCTGCACGAGCGCGCCCACTTCGCCCTCCGAGGTCCCCAACGCCGCCGCAGCGCGGGCCGGCAGCTCTCTCTCAATCACCCCGACCGCTCGAAGACCACTGCTCTGACTTGCCTCGATCAGCGCCTCGCGAAACAGCCATCCCTCGGCGCCATGCATCGCCGCGTGTGTAGACAGAGACTGGGACAGCGAGGCGCCTGGCTTGCCGCCGCCCAGCACCTGTCCACTTGCGACTAGTTCGTACCCGTGCGCTCCGGCCAAGGCAGCAAACCCGGTTACCGCTTCCGCCGCCAGTACCCGAGCCTCCTCAGCGGCAGCAGCGACTATCTCCACAGCCTCGTCTGGGCCGCCGCGCTTGGCATCGTGATATGGCTCACGCGGGAGCGGCCACGTGGTGAGCAGGAGTCGCGAGCGCTCGATGACGCAAGGAGCGCTCAACGGGCCGCCCACACAGACAGCCGCCGCCCAGCCCGAATGCGAGGAAAAGCCGATGGCAGCGGGCTCCAGCCGGTCGGGCACCACTCTAGCCCAGCGCCTGCCAGCGCTCCGCTCGCCTGCGGATGTCGGGCGTGCCAAGGCCTTTCCACACGGCCCAATGGACGCGCTGGATCATGAACTCGAAGGGTACGTGATTGCGGCTGGTCATATTGATCTTGCGCGCCTCGACCGCTGCCAGCATATTCGTCGCCCAGTTGTCGGAGACCACCGCGCGGCCGATGATCATGAACTCCTCGTCGTCGTTGCCGATCATAGCGTGGATGGCGCAGCGGGGGTCGCGGAGGAGATTGTCATACTTCACTGTGCGCTCTCCGATGAAGGCGAGGAGGCGTCCGCCGCCGATCAGAGGCGTGAATGGATGCACGCGGGGTGAGCTGTCCTTCGCAGTCGTGGCGATGTAGGCCACGCCCACGCCGAACAGCCGCGCGCCGCGTTCGGCGAGGCCGGGCGCAGCGTCCGCGAACTCGCCCCAAGGGACCAGCACTAAGCCTCCTCACCCAGCTCGAAGAGGTCGAGGTCTGTTGGGATCAACCGCTTCTTGCCCGGCTCGTAGTACAGCAAAATCCGGCCACAGCGAGACTCGTCGCGAACAAATTGCACGACTGCGTCGCCGATGTCGGTTGGCTGAAGCATTGCGTCCGGCCCGCCGGCCGGAACATCTTGCTGCTGCTTTCGCTCCTCGCTCCAGGTCGAGAGGTAGGCGCGCACGTTCTCGGTCGCGACCCAGCCGGGACAGATGCAGTTGACGCGGATGTTCATCCGTTCCTTGAGCGGCGCCAGCGTGGCCGTCAGCCGCATGACAGCGGCCTTTGCGGCAGCGTAGTCGGGCCAGTCGTTGTCGGCCTTGAAACCCACTCCGGCAGAGGAGGCGATATTGACGACGGCTCCGCCGCCTCGCCTCTTCATGGCCTCTATCGCTCGCTGCATGACATCCATGTAGGCGGTCAGGAAGACCTCCAGGATGCGCCGCCAGTCCCTCGCCTCCGCCACTGGGTAGAAGGGAGGGTCATAATAGGTGCCAGCGTTGTTAACAAGGATGTCGAGGCCGCCGAACGTCCCCTCAGCGACGGTGATCGCCCGCTGGATCGCGCCGTCGAGGGTGACATCGGCGTGAACGAATGCCGCTTTGCCCCCCGCCGACTCGATCATGCCCACCGTCTCGCGGCCATGCTCTTCGTGCACGTCGTTGACGACGACGTGTGCGCCGGCGGCAGCGAGCCGAAGCGCGATGCCGCGGCCGATGCCGTAACCAGCGCCCGTGACGAGCGCGACCCTATCCCGAATGTCCATGGCCGTTCTTGGCTGCGGCAAAGATGCGAGCCGTCGCCATGGCCGTGGCGATAAGGTCCCCGTCGACGGTCGTAAGCTTGCCGTCAAGAAAGGCGATGGAGTTCGTCTTGTGAACGACGCTGCCCTCCGCGATGATCGGGCCGGGCCTCGCCGGACGGACAAAGTTCACCTTCATCTCGACCGTCGGGGCGAATTGATCCGCTGGAAGCGTGGTGAACAGCGCCGGGCCCATCGCGTCGTCGAGCATCGCCGCCAAAAAGCCGCCCTGGATGGCGCCGTGCGGGTTACAGAACTCCGGTCGAGCCGTGTATTGAACGCGGACGTGGCCGGGCTCAAGGTCGAGCGCCCTCCAGCCGAGCAGCGCAGCCGCCGGCGGCGTTTCGACGAGCCCGTCGGCGGCGGCGCGGAGGACATCGAGGCCGGTCACATGAGTAGTCGCGGTCATTGTGCAGACCGTCCTTCTCGGAGCCAGGGAGTGTACGTCACTCCCAACAGGATGCCCTCCGGGCTGAGCAGCCGGGCAGTGGTCTGTCCCCAAGGTTCGACCTTCGCACCTTGCAATACGTCGACACCGCGCGATTTCAGTTCTGCTACTGCCGCCCGCACGTCATCCACCTCGAACTCGATCGTCACCTGCGGTCGCGGAAGGCCGTCTGGCCACTCCTCGACGCCGAAAGTGCTTCTCGAGGCGTCCTTCAGGGTCCATAGCCCGAAGTGCTTGACGCCTTCAAGATCAGCGACGGAGTAGTCACCTTCCTCCGCCCGCACTGGAAGGCCTAGCTCCCGTCCGTAGAACTCCCGAGCCTTCTCGGCACTTTCGACGATGGGTGTGACTCCAGCTACGAAGCGAACCTCCATCCTACGCCTCCGGCTTGTACTCGATGAGCTGGCAGTAGTTGCCGTCGGGATCCTGGAAGGTGGAGATGATCCCGCCCCACCATTCCTTACCGGCCGTCCTTAGGAACTTCACGCCTTTGCCCTCGAGACGCGACTGCTCGGCCTTAAGGTCGTCGACAAAGAAGTCGATCAGCACGCGCTGCGGCTCCTTGGCCGAGCCCTTCGTCTCGCTATGGCCGTCGATGGCGATGACGGCGCCGCCGGCGTGGAAGGCGTCATCGCCCATGTCCGGGTTCTTCTCCAGCCCGATTGTCTGGCCGTAAAACGCCTTCATGCGCTCCGGTTCCTCGCTCGTGAGGTTGACCAGAAACGTGTGCACCTTCATATTTGCCTCCTTGAACTGCTGGATGGCCTGAGGATACGGAAGGCGTTTGACAGTATGTTGTCAGGAGTGTCAGCGGGTTTTCGAAATTCGTGATCTAGGCGTCAGCGTAGCGTTGGGCGAGAGCCGCCGCCTCTCGATGCACTCGGTCCGCGACGTGTGCTGGAGACAGCACGCGGGCTGACGCGCCCCAGCTGAGCACCCAGGGAAGCAGCCTCCGGAGGTCCCATGCGCGGTAGATGAAGACCGCGCCTCCTTCGGCCGCTTCTTCTCGGTCGAAGCCGAAGGCCGGCGTCTCGCGAGCCCATGGCACTGCCGCCCGTTCAACCCAGACGCGCACCTCTTCCGGACTGGAGCGGATGCGGTCTTCCGCAAGGAGCATTCCCGCCATGCGCTGAAAGCGTTCGGGGAGCAGTTGCGCGTCGCGGATCCGGCTCGCGCGGAAGTCCCGCATCCCTTCTCGCAGGCGGCAGTAGCCCACGACATGCCAGTCGTCGCCGTAGAAGATAAGGGAGTAGGGCTCGACTTTGCGCTCCGTGAGCTCGTCCGAACTGAAGGAGTGATATTGCAGCCAGAGCACCTGGTCATGCGCGACGGCCTGCTGCAGCATTGCCAGCCATGGCGTCGGTTCGCGCCGCAACCAGTCCGAAACGCGGATGCGTTGTCGCAGGCGGTCGGTCTCGGCACGCGTGTCGGGCCGGAGCGCAGCCTCGACCTTCGCGGCCGCCGAGCGCGCCGCCTCTCGCTGCTCGGCAGTGCCCAGGCCATGTGCAAGATCGCTCCCTAGCAGGAGTTGGACAGCCTCCTCGACCGTGAATGCAATCGGCGGCAGGTGGTACCCCGGAGCCAGCCGGTAGCCCTCGCCGGGCATGGCGGCAACCGGTACGCCGGCCTGGCAAAGCGCATCGATGTCGCGGTAGACGGTGCGAACCGAGCATTCGCACTCCTCGGCGAGATCCGCCGCCCGAAACGCGGTCTCTTCGCGCAGCCGCGTGAGAATGAGAAGCCGGCGGTCCATCTGCTTCACGGTAAGGCCAAGTATACTTCGGGCGTGTACGCCGTGAGCATCGCCGGCCGCGTCGAAGATGTGCGCCGGCGAATCGCGTCGGCATGCGAACGGAGCGGGCGGGCGCCCGAGGAGGTCACGCTGGTCGCGGTGACGAAGGGGGTCGCGCCCAAGGCCATCCGCGAGGCGGTCGACGCAGGCGTGCGCCATTTGGGCGAGAACCGAGTGCAGGAAGCAGAGGCCAAGCAGCGCGCGCTCGATGATATCGATCGGCTCGTCACCTGGCATATGGTGGGCCATTTGCAGACGAACAAGGTCAAGCTCGCTATGGGCCTCTTTGCTATAATCCATTCTGTGGACTCGTTCCACCTGGCGGAGGCCATTTCGAAGCGCAGCTCGGCGCGCCGACCCATTCTTCTCGAAGTGAACGTATCCGAAGAGCCGAGCAAGTACGGTTTCACCCCGGATGAATTGCCTCGTCAGTATGCTGCGATCGCCCAGCTCCCCACTCTCGATGTGCGAGGCCTAATGACGGTCGCGCCGCAGACGGCAAACGCTGAGAATATGCGACCGCATTTTCGGCGCCTGCGAGAGGCGGCAGAGCGGTTGGGACTGCAAGAGCTATCGATGGGGATGAGCGACGACTTCGAGGTCGCGGTTGAAGAAGGCGCCACGCATCTGCGAATTGGGCGAGCGATTTTTGGGGAACGCCGTTAGATGAAGCTCGCTTTCATCGGCGGCGGAACCATGGGCGAGGCGATCATCGCCGGGGTCCTCGATAAAGGCGTCGTCGCACCCGCCGATATTGCCGCCTGCGATATCTCACCGGCGCGCCGGGACCACCTCGCGAAAACGTATGGTGTGAGCGTCGGCGAAGAGGCTAACGCGGTTTCGTCGGAGAGCGACATCGTCATGCTCGCCGTCAAACCTCAGGAGTTCCCGGCGGCCGGCCGCTCGCTCAACTCGACCCTCAACGGCAAACAGACTGTTATGTCGATCATGGCCGGTGTCACGATCGAAACGATCCGGTCAGCGCTCAAGCATGACGCCATAGTGCGCGCGATTCCAAACACGCCGGCGCAAATCGGCGAAGGGATGACGGTCTGGACGGCAACCGAGGCGGTGCCCGACTCGACGCGAGAAGCGGTGCGCAGCATCCTCTCCGTCCTCGGCCGGGAGCTATACGTCACCGACGAGAAGTACATCGATATGGCGACCGCCGTCAGCTCAAGCGGGCCCGCTTACGTCTTTCTGGTCATCGAAGCCCTCATTGATGCAGCTGTCCACATCGGCCTGCGTCGTGAGATGGCCGTACAGATGGTGCTTCAGACGGTCCTCGGCTCAGCGCGCTACGCGCTGGAGACAGGAAAGCATCCGGCAGAACTACGCAACCAGGTGACATCGCCGGGAGGGACGACGACCGAGGGGCTGAGGGAGCTGGAGGAAGCGGGTCTGCGCGCCGCGTTTCTGAACGCAGTCGAAGCCACCTACGATAAGGCGAAAACTCTAGGAGGCCAGAAATAGAAGCACTTGCGCTTTTTGTTCGCATTCTCGCGATTGCTCTCCTAATAGCGATGTTTGCCAGGGTTATCTTGTCGTGGATCGGCTACAATCCGAACAATCCGCTCCACAACATCATCCACGAGATCACGGAGCCCATCCTCGCTCCGATCCGCCAGATTCTTCCACGCGTGGGAATGTTCGACTTCTCCCCAATGATCGCTATATTCGTACTTGGGCTGGTAATTCAAGCGTCCTTTAGACTCGGTAATTGAGCGTGATGCCAAGATTAGCTTATTTGTTCTCATCAGTGCCATTTGCCCATTGTGGCGTGACAAACCCCGATGCTACGATGCCGTCGATTTACAGCGAGTCACAAAGGAGCGAACCATGGGGCGAAACAATGGGACGGCGACAATGAGCCAGACCAACGCGAGCGAGGGAGACGAGCGCCTGCGCGCACTCGACCTCGCGATCGGCCAGATCGAGAAGCAGTTCGGCAGAGGCTCCATTATGCGATTGGGGGAAGCCTCCGCGAAGATGACGGTCGAGACGATACCAACGGGTTCGCTGGCGCTTGATGTGGCGTTGGGAGGCGGCATTCCGCGAGGCAGGATCACCGAGATCTTCGGGCCGGAGATGGCCGGCAAGTCTACGGTGGCGATGCACGTAATCGCGCAGGCGCAGCGAGCAGGTGGACTGTCGGCATACATCGACGTTGAGCACGCGCTCGACCCGACCTTCGCCGGAGCAATTGGAATCAACATCGAAGACCTCCTCATCTCCCAGCCGGACACGGGCGAGCAAGCGCTTGAGATATGCGAGGCGCTCGTGAGATCGAACGCGGTCGACGTCATCATCGTGGACTCCGTTGCTGCGCTCGTGCCGCGGGCCGAGATCGAAGGCGACATGGGCGACTCGTTGCCCGGGCTCCAGGCGCGTCTCATGTCGCAGGCTCTGCGTAAGCTCACGGCGGCGATCTCGCGGTCACGGACGGCGGTCATCTTCATCAATCAGCTTCGGGAAAAGATCGGCATCATCTTCGGCAATCCAGAGACCACACCCGGCGGCCGGGCTCTCAAGTTCTATAGCTCGGTGCGGATCGATCTACGGCGCGTTGAGAGCTTGAAGCAGGCCGGGACCGTAATTGGGAGCCGGGTGAAGGCGAAAATCGTGAAGAATAAAGTGGCGCCTCCCTTCCGGACAGCGGAGTTTGACATGATCTTTACGGGCGCATGGATCGGCATCAGCCGCGAGGGCGACATCGTGGACCTCGCGGCGGATAACGGCATCGTCAAAAAGCAAGGTGCCTTCTATTCTTACGGCGAGCAAAGGCTGGGCCAGGGTCGGGAGCAGGCGAAGGACTACCTGCGAGAGAACCCGGACCTCGCACAGGAGCTTGAGGCGCAGATCCGCGCGAAGAGCGCTACCACGCCGCAGCCGGTGCCTGTGCACTCTGGGCTCGAGGGGGAAGAAGGGGAGCCGAGTTAGGCCGCGATTGCTGCTTGGGCCACAACAGCGTTAGCATGGGTTAACCATGCTCCGGTTATCTTCCCGGCGCAGGCGTTGGGCGATCAGGCTCGGCAGTATATTCGTGCTGCTGTTGGCCGTCCTGCCCCAGGTCCTCTACCTCGGTAACCCGGCGGCCGCCGACGACACGTCCGGACAGGCGGCGTCGAATCATCACGCAAATCACGACGCGGCGGCCGCCGAGCATGCAAACCACTGCCACCTAGGTCCAAAAAGTTGCGCGGGCTCGGAAGGCGCCGTCGTCGCTCCCATTCCGAGTATAATCTCCGCTCTACCACAGGACGGGATGTCTTACTCGCTTGACAGCGAGCCTGTCCATGACAGCTACTCACTCTGGCAGAGGCCGGAGAAGCCTCCCCGCTCGGTCTAGTCCAGAAGACCGAACCGGTTCGTATAGTAATTAAGGGAGGCATCTCTTCGTGAGACGTATCATCGCGTTCATGCTTGTCGGCGTACTCGCGCTTATAGCCGGCGGCCTTACTTCTTCAAATCGTGCGCTTGCCCACGAGCACAGGGCGGTCGGCAACTACGGGTTCGTCGTCGGCTTCCTCAACGAACCCGCGATCGCCTATCAACTGAACGGCCTCTCTCTGGATGTGAAGTTGTTCCCGAACGGCGTCCCGGCGGAGGGAGACGAAGCTGCGGAGGCGGCAGGGCAGCCGGTCGAAGGCCTAGATAGCACGCTCAAAGCGGAAGTGATCGTCGGCGGCGACGCAAAGAAGATGCCGTTGACGCTTGAAGCGGCATTCAACAACCCGGGAGCTTACGAGGCGCACTTTATTCCGACGCTGCCCGGGGATTACACGTACCACATCTCCGGCAAAGTCGAGAACAAGGATGTCGACGAGAGCTTCAGTTCCGGGCCCCAGACGTTCGACCCCGTCGACGACCCGAGCGACTTGCAGTTCCCGGACAAGCTTCCGACCACCGCTGAGCTTCAGTCATCAATTACCGCGCTGCAGAGCAAGTCTTCAGGCGGCTCGGATGACACGGCGCGCGTGCTGGGCGTCATCGGCATAATTGCTGGGATTGTCGGCGTGGCAGCCGGAGGCGTGGCGCTCGCCGCACGGAGATCGTAAAGAGGACGGATATGTTCGCAATGAGAGGCGGCGGCATAATGCGGCTGGTAGGCTTCATATTCGCGATTGCGGTCGTGGGCGTGGCGTTCGGAGCGCGCAGTTCCAGCGCATACGCCCACGCTCAGTACATCCGGTCGACTCCGGAACAAAACTCTGTCGTGGCTCAGGCCCCATTCGAGGTGCTCGTCTGGTTCACGGAGGCAGTGGAGCTGCAGTTCAGCGAGATGCAGGTGCTGGACTCCAAAGGGACGCGCGTTGATAACAACGATTTCCATCACCACGGTGACGCATCGAATCCGGGGATCACAATCCAGCCGAACCTACCGGAGGGCACTTACACGGTTGCCTGGCGCGTGCTTTCCGCGGTGGATGGGCACCGGACCGCCGGGACGTTTGCGTTCAGCGTCGGACAAGCAGGGCCCCCGGCGGCGCCCGGCTCGCCTACTCTCACTATAGACAGCGGTGGCTCGAGCCCGCCGGGCTGGCTTGCCGCCGTGAACCGATGGGTCGGCTTTGCAGGTATGGCCGCGTTTCTGGGCGCCGTCGTCTTCCCCGCGCTCGTACTTCCCGCCGGCCTCAGATCGCTCAAGCCAGATGAGGAGACTAAACAGCGGATCGCCAAAAAGGTCGCGCGCATCGTCCGGATTACCATTCTGTCTTCGCTAGCGCTCGTCAGCGTGACGACGCTCCTGGCGCTCTGGCTCCAGGGTTGGTCAGCAGGCAGCGATCCCGTGTCTTTGAGCTCGATCAAGGACGTATGGACGGACACCCGGTTCGGCCAGGTGTGGACGTTACGGGTGAGCGTGCTCGTCGGAGGGTTCTTACTCGGTGCCCTCGCTTTCGGCCGCCTAAAGGATCTTATCGTCAAGGGCGACTGGCGAGAGTCCAGTTGGATCTCCCTCGCGGTATGCGCGATTGCGCTTCCTCTGACGACGAGCCTTATCAGCCACGCTGCTGCCGAACGCAGCCAGACGGAGTTCCGTGTGATCGTCGACTGGATGCATCTGGTCACGGGAGGCATCTGGATCGGAGGACTCCTCCAACTCGCGCTGATCACTCCGGCGGTGCTTTCCGTAACCGACCGGCGCGCTGGATTTCTGGCGGGCGTCATCCCCCGCTTCTCCCAGGTCGCTATCGTGGCTGTCGGGCTTGTCGTGACCACGGGCGCGATTCAGTGGTGGCACCGCCTCCACGGCATCACGGCCGCCTTCGATTCCAATTACGGATACATGCTGGCCGTTAAGGTGGTACTGCTTGCGCCGCTGCTGCTACTCGCGGCGTTCAACCTCCTGGTCGTGCGTCCCCGATTTCTCTCGTTCGTTGTCCGCGGGGCAAAGGCGGCATCGGCCCGCATCCTATCCTGGGAGCGCCGCTTCAGGTGGGCTGTTGCCGGCGAATTAGCTGTAGCACTCGTGATCCTTGGCGTCACAGCGCTGCTTACCGAGACCTCCACGCCGCTCACCGGGAGCGCAGCCGGCAACAACAGTTCCGCCACCGCGTCTACCGTCCCGACACCAAGCGGGCTCGCGCAATCGGTGAAAGCCGACGACCTTGACATCTCACTGGACGTCTATCCGGGCAAGGCAGGCGCGAACGAGATTGGCATATTCCTCAACGACTCCAACGGCGACGAGCGCGCGGTGCAGAACGTATTCGTCCGATACAAGTACTTGGATCAGCCGCTGGGCGAGAACCAAGACACTGCGGAGGCCTTTCATCCACCGACGCATTACATCCTCGATACCAGTCAGTTGAGCCTTGCGGGGTCGTGGCAGTTGGAAGTAATCGTCCGCCGGGAAGGACTGCTCGACGCTCGGGCCGATTTCACCGTCCAGGTGAGCGCTTAAGAGGCTTCCGCGTACGAGCGTATATCGATAGCTTAGAGTGCCGGGCCTAGGCGCAAGGACTCTGCAAACAGTGATGCTGCGGGTCCTGCCGGGACTCGGCGGCACCTCGTTCTGACAGTGATTCTGGACGGTGGAGGCACCAGCACTTCAGGCGCGACTCTGGCTACCTTCATCATCCTTGTTCTGGTCTTCGCCGTCAGCTTTGCAATCGGGCGCCGG
>Ga0209056_10003044_pt1 | contig 17992 bp, 14 predicted proteins | sample GraSoiAngelo_114_FD_185876 | JGI IMG/M metagenome (GOLD analysis project Ga0209056, IMG submission 185876) | Grasslands soil microbial communities from the Angelo Coastal Reserve, California, USA - 14_0903_13_40cm (SPAdes) (version 2) | ecosystem: Environmental > Terrestrial > Soil > Grasslands... | reverse complement strand
GGTTCACTGTCGCCCACGTGGCAGACAATTCGCCAGGAATCTCCGGTCGAACCAGATTCGGCCGCGCGTCCTGCCGACAAAGCGTTCTGAATCGTGCCCCTGCGCATACTCCATGTCCTCGACCACTCTTGGCCGGTGCTTGACGGCTACGCCCAGAGAAGCCTGGGCATCGCCGCAGCGCAGCTTCAACTCGGCATGCAGCCGAGCGTCCTGACCAGCCCTTTGCACCAGCAGGATGATCCGTCCGCATCGGAAACGTTCTTTGGTGGGGTCCGCTATTTTCGCACCACGGACGGTGTGGGCCTCGCTGGACGAGCCGTTCAGGGCCGCTGGCCATTCCTGCGCGAATTGGCGGTGATGCAGTTGCTCCGCCGCCGGGTCGTATCGCTGATCAAGAGCGGCTCCTACGATATCGTGCATGCTCACTCGCCTGCTCTCTGCGGGCAGGCGGCGTCTCAAGCGGCGTATTTCTGTCACTTGCCCTTCGTGTATGAAATTCGCGCCTTCTGGGAAGATGGAGTCGTGAGGCAAAAAACGATCGGGACGCGATCGATGCGCTACTGGCTAGGCAAAAACTTGGAAACCCGCGTCGCGCGCCGGGCCGACGCCGTTGTGGCTATCGCGCGCCCAATGGTGGACGATCTCGAATCGCGAGGGATTCCACGGGCCAAGCTTTTCCATGTGCCCAATGGGGTCGATGCCGCCCGTTTTGTCCCGCAACAGCGGGATGCGGCTCTGGCTGCGCAGTTGGGAGTGGGACAGACTCCCACGCTTGGATACCTCGGTACACTTTTTCCGTGGGAGGGCGTTTCCTGGCTGGTGCGTGCCGCCGCCGAGTTGCGTAAGCGCGGCCTGGTTTTCAAGTTGCTGATCGTGGGAGATGGAGCGGATTCCGCCGAAGTGAAGAAGGAGATCGAGGAGACCGGGAGTTCGAGTTACTCCTTGTTTCTGGGGCGCGTTCCCCATGATCAGGTCGAGCGGTACTATTCGCTGATGGATGTCATGGTGTATCCGCGTTCGAGTGTCCGCTTGACCGAGATGGTTACTCCGCTGAAGCCCCTCGAGGCCATGGCGCTGGGGAAAGCCGTGTTGGGAAGCAGCGTGGGTGGAATCCGCGAGCTAATCGAGCCTGAAGTGACGGGCATGCTCTTCAAACCAGGCAACATTGAGGATTTCTGCCGGCAAGCTGCGCGCCTGTTGTTGCACGAAGATGTGCGAATCGCGCTGGGCAACGAGGCGCGACGCAGGGTCTTGGAAGAAAGAGATTGGAAAGTGGTGGTCCAGGGGTATGAAGATGTCTATGAGGCCGCTCGTCGAAACGCCGGCGCGCGTTCCTAACGCGGACCTCATTTTTGTCTTGGCAGGACTGGAGGCGCGCAAGGCCTTTGGTCTTCGACTCCTCAATCGGCAACTCGCGCCACGAATCCTTCTCAGTGTCGGCCGATTCGAAATCCGGAAACTGCCGAGATTGAGTCTCCCCGCGCCCATCAATCTGCTAGAGATTGCCGCGACGATTCCACCGGTCTTGCGACACTATTTCGTCTGGTTTGAAGGCGGAGAAGCGCTGGCGGAGCGGATCCCGGTCGGGCGATTTGGAACTTGGATGGAGATCGAATCACTCGCGCGGTGGTTACAGGAACGAAAAGACATTCATACCGTGCTCGTGGTCAGTAGCGCGCATCACTTGGCCCGCATCCGCATTTGCTGTCGCGCCCTCCTAGCGCCGCGAGTGAATGTCCTGCTTGTGCCTTTGCCGCAGGAGGTAGCTCCGGAAGAAAGCCGCAGCCGTAAGGAAATGCTTGCAGAATGGCTCAAGATCCCTGTGTATTGCGTTCTTTCGGGGATTAATCGAATGAAAGGCGGAGCGCGAGGCAGGCCCCTGGCTTGATGGCTTAAGGAGCTTTTCTGGTTTGCTCCTTCGCGCGGCTAACGGATGACAGCACGCGCCCACGAACCGCTTCCTGGAGAACATCTTCTACTTCTGCGGCAACCGTTTCCCAGGTCCGTGCAAGTGTCTGCTGTGAGATTGTTTCGCGATCCCATGACCGCGAAAGCGCTTCTTCGAGACCCGCAGCGATGGCGTCCACTGACTGCTCCACCAAGACTCCGAACTCCGAAGATTGGAGGATTTCCGGGATGCCGCCCACGCGGGTTGCCACGACGGGTGTGCCGCAGGTCAGCGATTCCGTCACCACATTCGGCCATCCTTCTCCGGCGCTTGCCAGACAGCTCGCGGTCGCTGCACTGTACCACAGCCGCAACTCCTCGTTGGGCCGCTTGCCCAGCAGATGAACCCGATCGCGTAGCCCCAATTCCAAAATCAGTTTCTCGAGTTGCGAGCGAAGAGGGCCTTCGCCAAGAATGGCGAGTCGCATGTCTGGGTGCCGCCCGGCAATCCGTCCAAATGCGCGAACCAGGAATTGATGGCCTTTCGATGGGATCAAAGCTCCGACCGACACAATGAAAGGAGCGTCAACCGGCAAATTCAATTCCTGCCGGGCTTGGCTGATAGGCACCGGCTGGAACCGGACGGGATCGATGCCGTTGGGGATCACATGAATCTTATCGGCGGATGCGCCCAGTTCGATCATGGATTTTTTCAGTGACGCCGAAACCGCGATCAGCGCGTCGGCATGCTGGAGCGTCCAGCGGATCATTGGCCGTATTGTCCGAAACGCCGGATAGGCATGAATGTCGGAACCTCGCGCGGAAACAATCACCGGGACACCGAGAAACTTTCCCAGGAGCACCGCCGCAAGGCCGTCCGGATAGACGAAATGGGCGTCGATGCAATCTAATTTTGCGCGCTCGTTCAGCCTTGCCACCTCCGGCCTGCATCCCAGGAACATGGAGACTGCATGGAGGGTCATGAAGATCTTGGGCAGCAGAAAATAGCGCGGATGATAGACCGTCAGCGAACCGATCCGCTCCTCAGTGGGCACCTGAGATGCGGTTCGCCAACGGTTCGTTTTCAGCCAACTGGGGAAATAGGGTACGGGAGAAACGACGATGACCTCATTGTCCGGTCTGCGGGCCAGATGAGCGCATCGCTGGTAAACAAAGATCGCGTGGGTCGGATCACAGGAGCTAGGAAACAGGCTGGTGAAGGTTAATATCCGCACTCAGTGATCCTTCGCGAAGGCATTCACGGGGGCCATGACGAGCGTCCAATGGGTCGATAGTTGGCCGACCTGGATTCGGCGTCACCCCTCGGGGGGTCGTCACGGCCCCGGCGAGTCCTCCTGCCCGACGATGGCAAGATTGTTCCACAAAGTAGCGATTGGGTGCTTCTGAAATCTCCCGGACGCTCCCCCCGGTCGTAAAGCACAATGATAAGTCATTGCTTATCAATGGGATACCGGTTGATGGTAATCCGCATAGAAAAACGGTTGGTAGGTCGCGTGCTTCCCTCGTAATGGCAGTCCCCTCTCGAGGTGTCTGGTCAGGCGAACGAAGTTTCCAAGGCTGGGTGAACTGAAGAATTCTAGGATTTGCATGAAAAACGCGCTCACCATCGACCTCGAGGACTACTACCATGTAACCGCGTTCCGTGACTCGATTGCTTCCGAGCAGTGGCATTCGCAGTTGAGCCGTGTCGAGCGAAATACGGCTATTCTGCTTGACCTGCTTGACGAAGCGAGATGCAAAGCCACATTTTTCACCCTGGGCTGGGTCGCAGAGCAGCATCCACACGTCGTCAAGAGCGTCGCCGAGAGAGGCCACGAGATTGCCTGCCACAGTCTGCGCCATCGAACTGTGTATGAGATGGCGAGGGATGAGTTTCGAGAGGACACACGGCGCGCGAAGCAGTTGCTTGAGGACTGTAGTGGGACTCCAGTGCGCGGGTACCGCGCTCCCAGCTTTTCCATCACGCAGAACTCCCTCTGGGCTCTCGATATTCTTTGTCAGCTCGGCTTCTCGTACGATTCGAGCATCTTCCCCGTGAGGCATCCGAATTATGGAATGCCAAGCGCGCCACGCAGCCCCTTCCGCATCCAAACTCCCAGCGGGGCAATCATAGAATTCCCGATGACGACCTTGGAGTGGGCCGGTGTCCGCGCCCCTTTTGGAGGCGGGGCCTATTTTCGACTTTTACCGTATTGGTACACGCGTTGGGGAATGGGCTTTCTTAATTCGCGGGAGAACTGTCCCGTGTGTGTTTACCTGCATCCTTGGGAGTTGGACCCCGAACAGCCGCGGATGAATGGCCGCCTGACATCGCGCGTGCGCCATTATCTCGGACTGCGTTCCACGCCGGCGAAATTTCGCAACCTCATCCGCGATTTTGAGTTTTCCCCACTTGGACTGCTCGCCAGCCAAGTCTGAGTTTCCCATGACCAGGATAAACGCCGGCATCGCCAGCCGGAGTGCCATCGCCTAACCGCGTGCGAAGGCGCGCTCCAGGGATTGCGAAAACTTGCGCGAGTAGTCCTTGCGCTGTGTCTGGTCAAGACAAACCGCCCAGTAGCCGACGATGGCCAGCGGCAAAACGAGTGCGACCTGGAGGAAAAACAAGAGGAGGTGATGGACGGGCCAGAAATGTTCTATGAGGTAGCTGCCGAGCGCGAACGGAACGATTGCGATCGCCGGACGAATCCACGCGGACGTCAGATAGGCCAGGGGATGAACCCCGAGCGTGCGGCGCGTGTACCAGGGCCAGAAGATCAGACTCGAGCACAGGCTAGGTACGACGGTGCCCCAGGCAACACCGAGGATGCCCATCCTTTTCACCCAAATGACGCTGAGTGCCAAGTTACAGAAGCCTTCGGCCAGCAGGACGGGCACAATGGGTTTGTGTTTGCTCAGCCCCAAGAGGATCCCCGCGTTGACAGAGTTGCCCGCCCAGAACAACAGTGTGATGGACAGAATCCACAGCACGCGTCCAGAAAGTTCAGCGTACTGCGGCCCCATCCAGATACCGATAAAACTGCTTCCCCGAAGCATAAAGGTCATGGCAATGGGAAGCATAACCATCGTGCCAGCCCGGCTGCCGAAGAGCACGATGCGCTGCAGCTGTGACTCGTCCTGTTTGGCTTCAATGGAGCTGGCGAGCGGAGTCATGGTTTGCGAGATACCACTCACCAGGGTGCGGGTGTACTCAACCAAATTTCCTGCAATCCCGTAGAAAGTAACGGCGGTTATCGGCAAGAAGGCCCCGATGACAACGTTATCGCTGGCGTAAATCAAACTGGCGCTGACGTGCATGAGGAAAGAAAACAACCCGAACGAAAAGATCAACCTAACTCCCGCTCGATCAGCGGCGGCGAGCCGAATCCGCAGTTCGGGGTAGAGAAATTGCTTAAGCGCTATGTTGGCCATCCAGCGGGCGATGGTGAACCCCAACTGGATGAAGGCCAGAGTAACGATGCCGTAGTCGAGATGCAGCGCGAGGACGATCGTGGCGGCCCGCAGGATGTTGATAACGACTTCGATGCTGTTAGTGAGGTCAAAGCGTTGAAGTCCGACGACGATTCCGCCGAATACTCCATTCACTAAAGAAACGGCAACGCTAAGACCCGTCAGAACCGAAACGACGCGGGCGGCCATTAGGTACTGGGCGGGGATATTCATCCGACTCACCACAAATGTCGCGAGAACTAAGGAGGCAAGGATCGCCAGCACGCCTGCCGAGGAAAATACAACCAAGGCAGAGGACGCCACGTTCCCGGCTTTGTCGTGTTTCCCCTGAGCATGGAATCTCGCTACGTAGCGCGTCACCGCGCCACGGATCCCCAGGTCGAGAAGACCCAGGTAACCCGTGAGGGCAAGAATCAGAGTCCAGACGCCGTAACCTGTATCCCCAAGGCGTCGCACAATATAGGGAGAAAGAAAGAAGTTCACTCCCATCGCGACGGCATAACTCCCCCAGTTCGAGAGCACGTTGCGAACAACGCCCATTTTTCGGAAAGATGGCTGATGGGAATGAGACTCTGGGTTAGTCTGTATGAGCATACCTTTCCTGGCCAGGGCTGAGCAACCATTCGCACGTTGCTCGCCAACCTCGTTCGTGGCCAAGCACAACAAAATGCAAGGCTTATTTCTAGATGTTGGACTAAACCGCCGGCCAAGATTAGGAACCTAGAAAAATTGTGTAATCCAGTACCACATTTGGGAATACGTCTGAATCTTTCCCGTGTCCGGCCTCCCCTCCGCAAGGCAGTAAACTCCGACTAAGTCTTTTGCAATCAGCATATTCTATGGATGGACCTCTTCCGGCATTTGGCGATTCTCGTGCTATCCGCTTTGCCGGGTACTATGGTGCGGTTTGGGCCGGCGAAGGTGTGTTTTCTTTTCAAGTGCCCGCAAGTCCTCACCTGCGGCAGCGAGAGAGTGGTCGGGGTTTCTCCCTCTGGCCGAGTTGGCGGGCCAAGAATACGCACAGCTGCAACGTCAAATGCAGAGGATTCGAGAATTCTGATGAGTAGGCAAAGCACACAGGGCAAGATCACACCCACAAGGCCACTCCCTTCCCTGGAAGAGCAGAGGAAGTTTTGGGACTGGCATTGGCAGCACTGGCAGGAGCGTCGTGTTCTGAACGATTGGACGGAGCGTCGCGCCCAAGAGATCCTCAATCTGATCAAGGAGCCTCATTTAAATCATCCTCGAATCCTTGACCTGGGATGCGGCCACGGGTGGTTCACGGAGCGTCTCGCGAATTTCGGCGACGTGCACGGAATCGATCTTTCCCAAGAAGCAATTGCCGCGGCGAAGGCTCGGCGGCCGGATATTACGTATCTCGCTGGAAACATCTACGAGGCGCCTCTGCCCGCGAACCACTTCGACATTGTTGTCTCGCAGGAAGTAATCGCCCACGTGGAGGACCAGCCAAAATACCTGGGTCGGGCCGCAGATGTTCTGAAAAGCAGAGGGTTCTTAATCGTCACGACTGGCAACAAGTACGTCATCGACCGTCTGGGTGACGTGGGCTGGGTCAAGCAGCCGTCGGAGCACATTCGGCATGAGCTCGGGCGGAAGCAGCTCAAGGACCTGCTGGCTCCTCGCTTTGAAATCTTGAAAGTATTCACCATCATCCCGCACGGCACGCAAGGCGTTCTGCGCGTAGTCAACTCCTATAAGTTGAACGCTCTCTTTCGTCTGTTCATTTCCCAGCAGAAGATCGAGGCGCTGAAGGAAAAGGCGGGGTTCGGCTGGCAAATGATCTTTTTGGCCAGGAAGAAAGATTAAGAGGCCGTTGTCCGTGGATCGAAATTTACCGGAGAAAGTTCCAGATGCAAGTTGCCGCACCTAGGAGAAGGATAGGCATAATCGGTCACAGCGGTACGAAGAATCTCGGCGACGAGGCGCTTTTCGCCACGGTTATTCAAAATGTGCGTCGGCGCCTGCCGGAAGCCGAGGTCATCGGCTTCACCATCAATCCCGCAGATTCTCGCGAGCGTCACGGCATTGAGTGCTTCCCAATTCGCCGGCTGGAAGAGACCCGTGCGGCGGTGACGCAGCCTTCGCTTGCATCGCCTGAGCCGAACGCCTCTCCAAATACGCCGGAGGTTATCGGCACACTGGCCGCCTTCAGAAGGACAGTCAAGGCAATTCCGGGAATCCGACCTCTATTCCTTGGGTCGCGTTGGTTGGCGCGAACCATTGTCAGCGTTCTTGCCGAGCCGAAATTCTTGATCGAGTCCTATCGCCGCTTGAAGGGGGTCGAGCTTCTCCTTGCCGCAGGTGGCCAGCAGCTGAATGACGGCTATGGTGGTCCCTGGGGGTACCCTTTCACGCTATACAAATGGACGCTGCTCGCCAAGTGCGCCGGTGCGAAAATAGCCTTCCTCAGCGTTGGCGCTGGTCCGATCGATTCGCCCCTGAGTAAATTCTTCTTCAAACGCGTTCTGAATCGCGTGGACTACCGTTCCTATCGCGATAACATCTCCAGCGAATTGATGAAGAGCATGGGAATAAAGGGCGGCCATCCCGTTCTGCCGGATCTTGTGTATAGTCTCCGCCTGCCGGAACCAAGGCCGGCTCCATCGGACGGCGCGCGCGCGGTCGTGGGGGCAAATCCGGTTCCATTCTTCGCGAGTCACTATTGGCCGGCCCCTGACCCGGTTCGCTATCAAGAATACGTTCACAAGCTGGCCGGATTTGCCGAATGGCTCGATCGCAGCGGCCATTCCGTGTTGTTTTTCCCGACGCAGGTTCGCGCGGACGTGATAACCATCAAGGACATCCGGGCCGCGATGAACGGCTCGGGGCATTCGCCGAATCTGTTGACCGCGCGGCCGATCCAGAACCTTGAGGACCTCGTTTCCGAGATTTCCCGGGCGGACCTGGTCGTTGCGAACCGCTATCACGGCATTCTCATTTCGTTGATGATGAACAAGCCCGTCCTCGGCATCGCGTACCACGAGAAGAGCCGCGAACTCATGGAGACGGCCGGCCAGGGAGATTATGTTCTCAAGGTTGACAGCTTCACGGTCGACGACCTGATCAAACGATTCCAGGCCATGGAGGCGAATGCTCCTGAGATAAAGAAGCGAATCGCGGAGCGCCTGACACCGCTTCGAAATGCCCTCGAGGCCCAGTACGACACCGTATTCGGCCTGATCGGTGTGAGGCCTCCCGCATCCCGAGAGGCGACCTGAACATTTCACGATGCGATTCACGGAAACGAAGCTGAAAGACGTTTGGATCATCGAGATGGAAAGGAAAGAAGATCATCGGGGTTTCTTCGCGCGCTCCTGGTGCCGGAAAGAGTTCGAGGCCCACGGCCTCCGCGCGGACATCAAGCAGATGAACGTCGGGTTCTCACACAAAAGATCAGGCGTGCGGGGCTTGCATTTTCAGTTGCCTCCCCACGCGGAAGCGAAAACCGTTCGTTGCACGATGGGCGCGCTCTACGACGTCGCCGTGGACGTTCGTCCCGGCTCCCCGACGTACAAGCAATGGGTGGGTGTCGAACTGACTGCCGACAATCATGGCACGCTTTATATCCCCGAGGGGTGCGCGCACGGCTATCAGACGCTTGCGGATGACACCGAAATTCTTTACCTCACGACGGCGTTTCACGCGCCCGATTTTGCGCGCGGCTACCGTTACGACGACCCGGCCTTTGGCATTTCCTGGCCGCTGCCTCCGGGGACGATTTCACAGAACGACCTGGCGTGGCCAAAATTTGACGGCTGAGATGCCAGCTGCTGATCCGGCCGTGGGTACATCATGGTAATCGTTGACACAGCATTGGAAAGACGCGAGAAGGAAGGGCAGCCGATTCGCGTTGGAATCGTCGGGGCGGGCTACATGGGCCGCGCTGTCGCTTTGCAGCTCCTTAAGCCGGCCGTCGGGATGCGCCTCGCCGCCATTTACAACCGGACCGCCTGCAAGGCCGAGCACACGCTCCATGAGGGCGGGCTGAGCAACGTCCGGAAGATTGCTTCGGTGGACCAGCTCGATGAGGCTGTCTCTCGGGGTGAAGTTTCCATCGTCGAAGACCCGCTTCTTCTGTGTGGCGCTCGCAACATCGACGTGGTCATCGACGCCACCAGTGACATGGAATGCGGCGCGCGGGTTGTTCTCTCTGCGCTCGAGCATCGTAAGCATGTCGTGCTGTTCAACGCCTGCCTTGACGCCACCGTTGGCCCCATTCTCAAGACCTATGCCGACCGCAATGGTGTCGTCATCACCTACACCGACGGCGACGAGCCCGGCGTCGCCACGAACCTCTTCCGTTTTGTGAAAACCATCGGCTACCGCCCGCTTGCGGCCGGCAATCTCAAGGGCTTGCTCGATCCGTACCGTACTCCGGCAACGCAGAAGGCCTTTGCGGAGCGCGTGAAGCAGTCCCCGGAAATGATCACTTCGTTTGCCGACGGGACCAAACTTTCGATGGAGTGCACCATCTTGGCCAACTCCACGGGTCTCGGCGTTGCCAAGCGCGGCATGTACGGCCCCAAATGCTCTCATGTGAAGGACTGCGCGGGTCTCTTCCCGAAAGAGAAGCTTCTGAACGGAGGATTTGTCGATTTCCTGCTCGGCGCGGAGCCCCACACCGGTGCGTTCGTGATCGGCTACAGCGAAAATCGCATCGACAAGGAGTACATGAACTTTTTCAAGATGGGGGATGGCCCTTTCTACGTGTTCTACACGCCGTACCATCTCCCTCAAGTACAAGTCCTTACGACCATCGCTCGCGCTGCGGTTTTTCATGATCCTACGACTTCACCGATTGGCAAGCCGGTCTGCGATGTGCTCACGGTTGCCAAGCGCGACCTGAAGGCCGCTGAAAAACTCGATGGCATCGGTGGCTTCACTTGTTACGGTGTGATTGAAAACGCAGACGTCGCTCAGAAGGAATCCATCCTTCCCATGGGTCTTTCCGATGGCTGCCGGCTCAAGCGCGATGTTTCCAAGGACCAGCCCCTTACCTATTCCGACGTGGAACTACCTCCCGGCCGGCTTTGCGACAAGCTGCGCGCCGAGCAGAACCGGCATTTCAATGCGTTGGAGTGCGCCCAGAGGAGCAGTTGAACGTGTCCCATTGGCTCGATCGTCCCACATTCGTAACTGGAGCGACCGGATTGCTTGGTCCTTGGCTGGTCAAGCGTCTTACGCAAGCCGGAGCGGACGTTGTTTGCTTGATCCGCGATTGGATTCCGGACTGCGAACTCGTCCGCGCGCGACTCATCGAAAAGGTAAAGGTCGTGCGAGGGGATCTCTGCGACCAGTCGCTCCTCGAGCGCATTTTAGGGGAATACGAGATCGACACTGTTTTTCATTTGGCCGCGCAGACCATCGTCGGCATCGCGAACAACAATCCAGTTTCCACTTTCGAGACCAATATTCGCGGGACTTGGGCGCTCCTCGAAGCTTGCCGGCGTTCTCCCACCGTGCGCCGTATTCTCATCGCCTCCTCGGACAAGGCCTATGGTGATCAAGACGAACTCCCTTACAACGAGGATACTGCGCTTGAGGGGCGTCACCCTTACGACGTCAGCAAATCCTGCGCGGACCTCATTGCGAAATCCTACGCGGTGACTTTTGGCCTTCCCGTCGTCGTAACCCGCTGCGGCAACTTCTATGGCGGCGGGGATCTCAACTGGAACCGTATCGTTCCGGGCACGATCCGCTCCGTGCTTCGCAATGAGCGGCCAATTATCCGCTCGGACGGAACCTTCCTGCGCGACTACGTGTACGTCGAAGACGGCGCGGCGGCCTATATGCTCTCTGCGGAACGCATGGCCCAAAAACCGGAGCTTCACGGAGAAGCATTCAACTTCTCGAACGAGAGTCCGGTGTCGGTTCTCAACCTGGTCGAGCAAATTCAAAACCTGATGGGTTCCGCGCTGGAACCGGTCATTCAGGATCGCGCCAAGAATGAAATTCGGCATCAGTATCTGAGCGCCACGAAGGCTCGCGAGCAGCTTGGTTGGAAGCCGCTGTTCACGCTGGACGAGGGTCTGCGCAGGACCATCGATTGGTACAGGACGTTTTTGGGAGTTCCGCAATGACTTTCAGGTTCCCGAGTCGTGCCGGGGAACAAGTAGAGTTGCGGCCACCCCCGGCAAATGCGTCGGCAGCGTTCGAAGAGGTGAGCGAACCATGAAGGTAGTGCTTTTCTGCGGCGGGTTGGGGCTTCGCTTGCGCGACTATGCGGAGAACATCCCCAAGCCTTTGGCGACCATCGGCTACCGGCCCATCCTTTGGCACGTGATGAAGTATTATGCCCACTACGGCCACAAGGACTTTGTCCTCTGCCTCGGACACCGCGCCGATGCCATCAAGAATTACTTCGTGCACTACGACGAATACGTCTCGAACGACTTCACCCTCACGGGCGACGGCAAGAACCTAAATCTGATCAATCGGGACATTCACGACTGGAAAATCACTTTTGTCGATACCGGCCTCAACTCGAACATTGGGCAGCGCCTTCGCGCCGTCGAGAAGCATCTTGAGGGCGAGGAGATGTTCATGGCGAATTACACGGATGGGCTCAGCGATTTGCCGTTGCCCGAGCACATCGATCACTTTCAGCGCCAAGGCAAAACCGCCAGCTTCCTTTGTATCCGGCCGAACCTGAGCTATCACCTCGTTACTCTGAACGGCGGCGATCTGGTGACCGGCATCGAGGACATCACCCGGAGCAACATTCGCATCAACGGCGGCTACTTCATTTTTCGCAAGAACATCTTCAAATACATCCGCGAGGGCGAAGAGCTCGTCCAGGAACCCTTCCGCCGTCTCGTCGCGGAACAGCAGCTCCTGGCCTATCGCTACGACGGTTTCTGGGCCTGCATGGACACCTTCAAGGATAAGCAGCAGCTCGACGACCTCTATGCGCAGGGGAAAGCGCCTTGGGAAGTCTGGAAGACTCCCGGCGGCATCTGAGTCCACGGAATGCTTTCCTTCCACTTCGCCAAGCCGGGTCGCGCGAACTACAAGGTTCTCTGTCTCGGCGCTCATTCGGACGACATTGAAATCGGCTGCGGGGGATCAATCCTCGAGCTTTTGCGGGGATACCGCAATCTGGAGTTTCACTGGATCGTGTTCAGTTCCGGCGGCGAGCGCGAACGCGAAGCGCGCCGCAGTGCGGCCCTTTTCTTGAAGGGCGCGGCGGCGAAAAACGTCCTCGTCCATGATTTCCGCAATGGCTATTTCCCTTCGATCATCGGCGAGATAAAAGACTACTTTGAGGACCTGAAGAGACAGCTTTCACCGGACTTGATCTTCACCCACGCCCGTCATGACCTTCATCAGGATCATCATGTTCTCAATCAGCTCACCTGGAACACCTGGCGAAACCATTCCATCCTCGAATATGAGATTCCGAAGTATGATGGCGATCTCGGTACGCCGAATTTCTATGTGCCTTTTAGCCGGAAGATCGCCGACCGCAAAATCAAATTCCTGATGGATTGCTTTGGAACCCAGCGGGACAAGCGCTGGTTCACCCGGGATACGTTTCAAGGCCTTATGCGGATTCGCGGCGTCGAAGTGAATGCCCCGGGACAATTTGCCGAAGGTTTCTACGCCCGCAAACTCCTGTTCGGAAACTGAACCGGTTGCGCACCAGGGAATGGAGGAATTGTATGGAAGAACGCAGTCGGAAGCCTCGCGTCAGCGTGGGGATGCCGGTTTACAACTGCGAGCGTTACGTTGCGGAAGCCATTGAATCCCATCTGCGCCAGACCTACACCGATTTCGAGCTTGTTATCACGGATAACGCTTCGACCGACCGCTCCGAGGAGATTTGCCGCGCCTATGCCTCGCGCGACCCGCGCATTAAATACCACCGCAATCCGGAAAACTTAGGGGCGGGAGGCAATTTTCGGCGTTGCTTTGAGCTCGCACAGGGCGATTACTTCCGCTGGACGCCTTCCGATGATGTTGTCGGCCCGGAACTTCTCGAGCTCTGTGTAGAAGTGCTCGATCGAGACCCTTCGGTGCTGGTCGCCTATCCCCGCACCCGACTAATCGATGCAAATGGACGCATCCTCCAGGACTATGACGAAAACCTTCACCTCATCAACGACCGCCCCAGCGCGCGCTTCGAAGGGGTGATGCGCAACCTGCGTCTTTGCAATCTGCAATATGGCCTCACGCGGAGGGAAGTGCTGGGCAGAACGGGTCTGATGCGAAGCTATACCGGCGGTGATATCCCCTTGATCCTCGAGCTGTCGCTCTACGGGAAATTCTACGAAGTGCCCGAGCATCTTTTTTATCGGCGAATGCACGAGAGCGCTGCCAGCGCGATGAAGGACGAGAAAGACGTCATGAACCTTTACGACCCCAAGAAACGCGACAGCATCTTTCTTTACCACTGGGTCCACTTGGGAGCCAACCTCAAATCCATCGCCCGGGCGCCCATCTCTTTTTCCGAAAAGATCCGTTGCTATGCCCTCCAGACGCGCTGGGCCATTTGGGACCGCAGCGAGTATTTCCAAGAGCTGACCGGCGCAATGGGCCAAGCTGCCCGAAAGCTCTCCAACCCGTAGTCTCTACTTGGTCCGTTGCGCAGGGCCGTAGGCTCCGGGCGGAGCTATCTCTTGCGCTCGCCCCCTCTCCCCACGGCTAAGTCGACGACGTGGCCCGTTTGCGGTGGGTTCCATCCCGGGCTTGCTCGGAGTCGCATTTCCGCAAACCGAAGTCATTCCTGACTGTGGGGAACAGTGATGCCAGGAATCTGCAGCCAGTTTCCCTTTTTCTGCTCTCGGGCAGATTCCTTTCTTGGAACCAGTTGATAAAGAAAGGCTTACGCAAAAAGGTGTTTGGCATCGAGGCTGCCACAATATGTAGCATGACACTGACGCTTACTTTTCTGAACTCGCTTCCCGAACCTGGGGGTCTGGCTCTGATTGGGTTGAGCCTGATTATTGCGGCTTATGTCCTGAGAAAGAGCCTCATCCGCGTGCATCCGGACTTGGACGCCACCTCAAAGGCTGGGGTCCAGCCGAAGTAGTCCCGCCGTCTGTTCGATTTTCCGTTCCTCCTCCTCCCACGCTTTCCAAGCGGGGCGCTTGCCGGGCTTCTATCGAGCTTGGGACCCAACGGCATCGCTTTCATTGTTTGAGCCCTCGAAGGCTAGTGCTGTCCGTCTGGAGCTACGGGGCAGCGCGAGGTTGCTCGGCAGGGCACCGATCGCGCGAGCAGTGTGGAACCCTTCGCGATGATTGCTGAAATGCAAAAGGGCCAGGCTCGCCTGCGCGAACCCGACCCTTTGGAAGTTTGCATCAGCTCCGCGCTTACCCCCCTAGCCGTCCACCGCGGGGCTAAGCCTCGAAGCCGAGCTGTTTGCCAACCTCGCCAGTCCCCGCTAGAAGTTGCAATTCACGAAGATTTCGATGCTGCCTGTTTTGAAGCCCGCAGGGACCTTGACTTCTAAGGTTTGCGGTCCGGTGAAATACTGGATCGGCCCGTTGGGAACCTGGATGCTGATGTTTCCCACGGTGCAGCCGGGCTGATTGAAAATCACAAAATGGTGCACGCCAGTCTCGACGTCTTCCACCTTCGCCGATTCCTGAGGGCTGGTTGCGCACACCGTGTTGGATACGCCGAGAGTATCGATCCAAGTCTCGCAGATGAAGGGTATGTTCTGGCCGGTGCTATTGACAAAGTTTGTGTCAATCTCGCGATTTCCGGTCGTCGTGCGCGCCTTGAAATTGTCGGTCTTGGAGTGCGACGGAATGAACCCGTGGAAGTCCCCTCCGGTGATCCCGCAGTCTATCGTACCCAGGGGGTCGGCCACTCCTAGCGTCGTGCAGCCGTCAATGTAGTTTTGTACCGGCGTGGCCCACGCCTTGTACTCGCCGCCGTTGTTCGGCGTATCCGCGTACGGCATGAGCTGGACGGTGACGGAATTGCGGCCGCTATCGAAGCCTGTGAGATGCTGGCAGCCGGTAACGACCACGCCGTTGATGTTGCCGTTGAGCACCGTGAACTGCCTGCATCTGGCCGGGTCCAGTGACAGCAGCGTTTTTCCTGAAGGGTCGGTCACTTGAAAAACATAAGTCCCGTCCGGCAGTCCCGCCGCTGTGGAAGGCGCGCCCGGCGGCGGTCCTCCGTCCAAGTAGACATCGGACTTGGACGCATAAATGTTGAAGTTCACGGCGCTGCCGTCCGGAAGCGTCGTGAAAATGGCCCCCGAGAGTTGCGCTTGAGCTGGGATACTACATCCCAGCAGTACCACAACTGCCAAGCCCAACCCGCACGCATACTTGAAAAAGTCTGGCTTCATCGATTCTCTCCTCATCTCTATCTCAATTTGAATTGGATTCACAAACTTCCCCTGCGCTTTTTGCTGCAAGACTCACGCCAGAGGGCGAGATTTCTTTCGAAATCTTCAAACAAAAGAATTCACGGCTCTTAAGCGGGAAGGGCGAAATCTTCTGCATCGAAATTCGTATGCGTCAGCCCAGAGATTTGCAGACTTGTGGCATTTGCATGCAGAGAATGTGTACGGTGTAGTTGGGCATCCTTCGCCGAACATGGCTTAAATTTTGCGATAATTGAGCTGCGGGCCGCGCCGCAAGAAGCCGGCGAGTCAGCGGAAACCTGATGCATCATCGCCTGATAATGTGTACCGCGCCTGGTGGCGTTACCTATCCCACCAACCTGTGGTCGCGTGGTTGCCGGTTGCTGTTACACTGATTTCGGTCAGTGACGTCCCGATCGGCAGGACATGTTCTTCGGAGGCGGGGTGATTCCAAGATGATTTCCCGCGAGACACATCTCTGCATGCGGCGCAAGCTCTTCGCCTGCTCTGCGAGTTCGCGCGCATTGCGTTGGCTTTTCGTGGTGTCCCTGCTTGTGGTTTCTCTCGCCTGTCTCTCCTGTAGCAGCTACAAGTCCTCTTCCACCACGCCTCCGCCGATTTCCGTGTCCGTTGCGCCGGCAAGCGCACCCGTGACGGTTAGCCAAACCAAGCAGTTCACCGCCACAGTGACGTACGACTCGCAGAACATGGGTGTGACGTGGAGCCTGAGCTGCACCGGAAGCTGCGGATTGCTTTCTCCGAGCTCGACTGCGAACCCTATCACCTACACGGCACCCGCCAATGTACCGAATCCCGCCACGGTGACGCTGACGGCCAAGTCGAATGCGGACACCACGAAGACGGCCAGTGCCACGATCACCGTGACTTCAACTCCACCGCCGATCTCAGTGACGGTTTCGCCGACGAGCGCGAACGTGCAGGTAAATCAGACGGCGAACCTCACGGCGACGGTGCAGAACGACACGCAGAACCAGGGCGTGACTTGGACCCTCTCCGGCGCGGGTTGCAGCGGGAGTACCTGCGGCACGCTTTCTTCCACTTCAAGTGCTTCCGGTACACCGGTCACTTATACGGCACCCGCCAGTATACCGACGACTTCCACTGTGACGCTCACGGCCAAGTCGATCTCCGACACCACGAAGATAGCCAGCGCCACGATCACTGTGACCTCCGCGACGCAAGCAGCAACGCCCGTCTTTATTAACGGCCAGCGTCAGGTGAGTACCTTCCTCGGCCGAGGCACAGGCGCCGTCACGGCAGGCTGCGACAACAACGCGGAGAACCCCTCGGGCAACTATCTTTTCTGTTTAGCCGACGCCTCCTCGGCTCGAAATGCGATCATCGCCGCTTGTGTGTGGAGTACGGCTGGCGTCGGCAGCGTCACGATGACGGATGACGGTGGGAATGCGTACACCCCAATGTTCGCAACGCCGCCCAACGATACGAGCCGGACGATTCAGGTCTGGCTGGCAGCGAACGCAGCGGCAGGCGTGCATCAGCTAACTTTGGCTTTTGCTACAAAGCCAACGGGCATCCAGTGCGGTGCCTATCAATTCGCGAACGTCGCTACGGCCAGCCCGAACTGCGGAACAACCTTTGCCAGCGGGACTGGCACGAGCGTCGCAGCCCGGAGCTTCATGCCGGTTGCGAACAACTGCCTTATCTTTCAGCTTGGTGTCACGGATTTGGCCCCAAGCGGCAGGTGGACCGCGATGTCGAGCCCTGTTTTTACGCTGCAAGACGCAAGCCCGCGAGAAGGTTTTGCGGTACAAACGTTCGTGCAGGCAACTGCCGCTGCCGTCAACCCGACTCTTACGATGTCGTCCTCGAATGGATGGGTGACCGCGGCGGTCGCGCTGAAATCAGCAAGCAGCGGCAGCGCTCCGACGGGCATGTACGTCCAACGCACCGCGCAAAACGCGCTGGTGGACGGTAACTCGAGCTATACCTTCCAGTTCCCGTGCAGCGGGAACCTCGTGGTCGTGGCGTTCAATGGGAACACAGGAGAGCAGCTTACTTTGGTCACAGGGACGAACCCAACGTCCAACTACACGCAAATCGGCTCGGGCGTCGTTGGCGGCGAGGGCATCCAGCAGATCTGGCGGTCTCCGGACAATATCGCCTGCACCCAGAATCACACGATCACGATCAGCGGTACGACTATCACTTTGGGCGACGTTATGTTCTACGATGTGACGGGTGCGGCAGCGGCTTCTCCATCCGACTCCACACTCGCAACCGACAGCGGCAATCAGTACCCTTTCGGTC
>Ga0209056_10003043_pt1 | contig 17993 bp, 20 predicted proteins | sample GraSoiAngelo_114_FD_185876 | JGI IMG/M metagenome (GOLD analysis project Ga0209056, IMG submission 185876) | Grasslands soil microbial communities from the Angelo Coastal Reserve, California, USA - 14_0903_13_40cm (SPAdes) (version 2) | ecosystem: Environmental > Terrestrial > Soil > Grasslands... | reverse complement strand
GGGACTCGCCGGCCTCGGTGCCGGCCTGTGGAAATCGGCCGACGACTTCCTCGCAGGTCGGCTCTTCACGAAGTTCACACCGAGTTCGGCCCGGCGCGGCGTGCAGGCACGCGCCGCAGAATGGCATCGCGCGGTCGAGACGGCGTTGCACTGGGCAGGATGAAGCCCGGACACACAACCGCAGCACGACGATCGGCATCTTACGTGTGGGTGCTAGAACGGGCTTAACACGGAGTGGTATAATTCAGGTATGACGGCTGGCACGAAGTTCGCCCTCGGCGCGGTCCTGATCGTCGGCTCGGTCGGCTATCTGATGGCGTCCGGAATCAAGCAAACCGGACAGTATTTCCTCACGCCCAGTGAGCTGGCGCAGCGCGTCTCGGCCGATCCGTCGTTCTATGATCTCGGCCTCAAGGTCGGCGCGCGCGTCGTTCCCGGCACTGTGTCCAAGGAGACCGCGACGCAGACCCTCCGCTTCAACATCACCGACGGCACGGTCAACTACCCCGTCATCTTCAAGGGCCTGCCCCCCGACACGTTTACCGACTCGGTCGAGGTCGTCGTCGAAGGACGACTCCAAAAGGACGGCGTCATCCACGCGACCAACGTCCTCGCCAAGTGCGGGTCGCGCTACGAAGCAGTTCCCAAAGCCTAAATGAGTCTGCTCGGACACCTTTCCCTCTGGCTCGCCTTCCTGGTCGGCCTGTGGGGAGCGATCACCGGATTCGTCGGCGGCGCGCAGCACCGCCCCGACCTGCAGCAAAGCGCGCGCAACGCGACGTTTGCACTGTTCGGTGCGCTACTCGTCGCGGTGATCTCGCTCGAAATCGCAATCTTCCGTCACGACTTCAGTCTCCAATACGTGGCAGGTCGCACGAGCCGCAACTTGCCGACGTTTTATCTGTGGTCCGCGCTGTACTCGGGACAGGAGGGCAGCCTGCTGTTCTGGGCGGCGGTCCTGAGCTTGTTCGGCGCTTTGACGCAGCTGTTCACGAGTCGGCGCCACCGGGCGTACCTGCCGTACGTCGCCGCGATCACGTCGCTGGTCGCCACCTTCTTCGTGAGCGTGATGCTCTTCGCCCCCGCCAATCCGTTCCAGCGGGCGGCGTTCACGCCGCTCGACGGCTCGGGCATGAACCCGCAGCTGCAGAACCCCGGGATGGTGTTCCATCCCCCGATGTTGTACCTCGGCTACATCTCGATCACGATCCCGTTCGCGTTCGCGATGGCGGCGCTGCTCACCAAGAAGCTCGATGCGGACTGGCTGGTGGCGGTGCGCAAATGGACGATCGTGTCGTGGCTGTTTCTCAGCATCGGCCTGCTCATCGGCATGTGGTGGGCGTACGTGGAGCTGGGGTGGGGCGGGTATTGGGCCTGGGATCCGGTCGAAAACGCCGCCCTGTTACCGTGGCTCGTGATGACGGCCTTTTTGCATTCCGTGATGGTTCAGGAAAAGCGCGGGATGCTGAAGAAATGGAATCTCGCGCTCGTGCTCGGCGCCTGGCTCCTGTCGATCTTCGGGACGTTCCTCACGCGCTCCGGCGTGATCGCGAGTGTGCACTCGTTTACGCAATCGCCGGTCGGCTACTTCTTCCTCGCGTTCCTGGTCGTCGCCGCGATCGCCTGTGCCATCGTGTACATCAAACGGCTACCACTGCTCGAGGCTGAGTCAACGCTCGAGTCGGTCGTGAGCCGCGAAGCGAGCTTCCTCTTCAACAATCTGCTGCTCATCGGCCTCGCGTTTTCGGTGCTATGGGGCACGCTGTACCCGATCATTTCAGAATGGGTACAAGGGGTCAAGGTCACCTACGGCCCGCCGACCTTCAACTTCGTGAACATTCCGCTGGGGTTGGTGTTGCTGCTCCTGACCGGAATCGGCCCCCTCATCGCCTGGCGCCGCGCCTCGACCACAAATCTCCGCCGGCAGTTCGCGGTGCCGGTGACCGTCGGCGTGTTCATGCTCCTGATACTCCTCGTCGCCGGCATGCGGGAGCTGGGCGCGCTGCTCGCCTTCAGCATCGGGGCGTTCGTGTTCGGGACCGTGTTCCAGGAATTCGCGCGGGGGGCGCGCGCGCGGCACCGGCAATACGGTGAATCCACCGGGTTCGCCGTGCTGCAATTGTTGTCGCGCAATCGCCGCCGCTACGGCGGCTACATCGTGCATATCGCGATCGTTTTGCTCTTCGTCGGCTTCGCGGGGATGGCGTTCAAGACCGAGACGGAGGCAACGCTGCGCCCGGGCGAATCCGCCGAGCTGAGAGGCAGCGATGGCCACCTGTACACGTTTACGCACCTCGGTATCTCGCAATACAACGCGCTCAATCGGCAGGTGACCGCGGCACTCCTCGATGTGCGCCGCGACGGCAAGGACATCGGTCGGCTGCGCACCGAAAAGCGCCAGCATGTCGATGCCCTCGGCAATCCGACGTTTGAGCCATCGACGGAAGTCGGCATCATGAGCGGTCTGCGCGTGGACCTGTACGTCGTGCTTGCGGGTCTCGTGAACGGCACGGAGCAGGCGGTCTTTCGCTTCACGATCAATCCGCTCGTCTGGTGGGTGTGGTTCGGCGGCTTCGTACTCGTGATTGGCGGGCTGATCGTGCTGTGGCCGGGCGGCGTCGTCGTGGCTGTGAAGGGCTCGAAGGCGTCGCCGGCGCAAGCGGGATACGCCGTGAAACTGGAGGCCGAGCGGTGAGCGAACAGCTGAGTCGCCGGCGGTTCTTCGCGCTCGCCGCGGCGGCCGCCGGCGCCGTCATTCAGGACACGGTGCAGGCGGGGCGCGTCTACGATCCGCAGCGGGCCGGCCGCGCGCAGGCGCCCATCACGTCCGCCGATAACGACGCGCGCATTCAGGCGATCGAAAAAAAGCTCCGCTGTAGTTGTGGCTGCGGCCTCGACATCTACACTTGTCGCACGACCGACTTCCAGTGCACCTACAGTCCCGCGCTCCACCAGGACGTCCTCCGGCTGGCGGGGCAGGGGAAGACGGCACAGCAAATCCTCGACGAATTCGTGAAGCAATACGGCCAGGTGGCATTGATGTCGCCTCCCAGGGAGGGCTTCAACCTCGCCGGCTACTTCCTCCCCGGCGTCGCGATCGTTGTCGCGGCCTTCTTCCTGCTGCGGACGCTGCGACGCTGGACCCGCGAAGCCGAGGGCGCCGCTCCGGCACCCGCCACGCTGCCGCCGAATGCCACGCCCGAAGAGCTCGAGCGCCTGCGCCGCGAGCTCGACCGGCTCCCCGGCTAGCCGGGTCTCTCCATGCTCGAGCTGATTCTCGGGGTCCTGCTGGCCGCGGGCGCGACCTACTTCGTCCTGCTCCCAATCCTCCGGCCACCCGTCGAATCGGCAAATGGTGCCGAGCCCGGCGATGAGGGCGAAGACCCCGCGGACGACATGAGCGCGCAGACGGTCGCATTGCGGGCGCTAAAGGAAATCGAATTCGATCGCGCGACGGGGAAGCTGTCCGACGCCGACTACGAGCAGCTGAAAGCGAAGTACACTGCCGAGGCATTGGCAGCGATGCGAGGGGACGTGGGACGGGAGACGGGGGACGAGGCGATCAAGCGCGCGTCCCCCCGTCCCCCGTCCCCCGTCCCCCGTCCCTCGTGTCCCGAACATGGAATGCCGTCTGAGGTCGATGCCGTATTCTGCCCGCAATGCGGAAGGCGTTTAGGAGGGGCGGCCGGCTACTGCGCGCGCTGTGGCACGGCGCTCGAGAATGATGCCCGATACTGCAATCGCTGTGGAGCCCGCGTCGCCGCCTGACTCTTGCGTTTTCGAGTCCCGTTTCCTATCAGTCTGCATCCCCGAACCCTGGAGCACGTCGTGAACCGATGGGTCTCGCGATTGTTGATCGTGCTGCTGCTCGTGGCGGTGACAGCGTCGACGGCGGATGCGCAGCGGCGGCGCCGGCGCGCGATCGCGACGAATTCCGGTCCAACGTACGGCGCACACGTCGGATACAACTTCGACGGCGACGATCTGCTCCTCGGCGCCCAGCTCTCCTGGCCACTCACGCCCGATCTCGCGCTCTATCCCACGTTCGACTACTACTTCGTGAGCGGCGGCTCGCTGTGGGCGCTGAACTTCGACCTGAAGTACCGGCCGCCCACCCGCTACGGCGCCTGGTACGTCGGCGGCGGACTGAACTGGTCGCACGCGAGCTCCGGTGGCGTCAGCGGAAGCGACACCAATCTGAATCTGCTCACCGGACTCGAGGGACGCCGCGGCCGGACGCGGCCCTACATCGAGGGCAAATTCATCCTCGGCAACGGCAGCTCGTTCCAGATTGTCGGCGGAGTCAACTGGCGCTAGGCTAGAACTCGAACGTCTCCATCTTGCGCAGCGCCATCCTGAGCGGAAGAATCGTGGCCGCCGTGCACACCGCGGCGGCCACCACAAACAAGACCAGCATTTCCGGCGTCACCCCCACCGCGTGGCCTTCCCAGGCGGACCGTACGTACGTGTAAACCGCACGCGAGAGGAGCATCAACACGCCGGCGAGCAGCGCGATGGTCGCCATCATGAACACGAGGCCGCCGAAGGACGTGGGAATCTGCGCGGCGTTCTCCGTCTCGAACTGCGGATAGAGCGTGCCGAACGTCAGCGCCATCGCGGAGATCGCGAGCGTCAGCCCGGCCATGGTCGCGAGACTCAGAATCATCATGAACGGCGTCACCTCGAGCAGCGCGTTGGTCAGCCCCGTGAGGATCATGCCGAGGATGAGGAGCGGCAGCGTTCCCACCCAGTATTTGGACCAAAGCAGCGCGCGCAGGTCGAGCGGCGAAGAGCGCAGCAGCCACATCTGCCTACCCTCGAGCGAGACTGCGGGGAAGATGAAGCGCGCCGCGATCGAGGCGAGCACGAAGCCCGCGAGGCCGAGGTTCAGGAACGACACGAGATTGACGTAGAAGAAGCCGACCGGCTCGCCGCGATGCAGCGGCAACGCCTGAATGTTGAACAGATACACGACGATGAGGACCGCGAGCAGGATCAATTGGCTCCACTGCGTCGTGTCGCGGAAGAAGAGCTTGATGTCTTTGAGCACGAACTCTCGCTTCGCGACTGGGAGCCAGCGCAGCAGCGACCCCACCGTCCAGCGCCACAGGCCACCACGAATGAAACGCTCCGCGCCTTCCTGGGCCTTGGTGAACCCCTGCGCATACAGCGCGCGGTGCAGCACCGCACCGAGCGTGACGAATGCGGCAGCGGTGGTCCAGAGCAGGAGGAGCGGGAGCGGATCCAGCTCGTGCCGCAGATATCCCATGATCGCCTGCGACGCCCACTCACTGGGCAGAAACGGCGACGTGGGCCCGCGGAGCAGAATGACGAAGTCCAACAGGTTGCGGAATCCTTCGGGCCGGGCCAGCTGCTCGGGCCGGATCATGCGGAACAGCAAGATCACGCCGCCGGCGGCGCCGAGCGCGATGATGGACAGCAGATCGCGCGTGCGGCGCGCAGGAAAGATGTTGACGAGCACCAGGGTCACGGCGCAGCCCAAGACCGCCGGCAAAATCAGCATCGGGACGATCGCGAGCAGGGCGTAGAGCGCGAAGAACACGCCTCCCTTGAACACGACACCATAGGCGGCGAGGATCGGCACCGCCATCAACGCCACCATCCACGACGAGTGCAGCAGCGTCTCGCCCAGCTTGGCGAGATACAGGCGCAGCCAGTCAACCGGCGCCGAGACGAGGAGGTCGAGATCCTTCGCGAGGAAGAAGCTCGACAATGCCGTGATCACGTTCGAGAGCACGAGGATCGAGATGAACGACAGCAGGATGAGCCCGAGGATTTTTCCGGGGATCAGGGGCCCGAGCTCCTCGACCGCGCGGAGGGTCTTCAGGATCCGGTACAGCACTCCAAACACCCCCGCCCAGAACGCTCCGCCGACCAGCGCCAAGATGACGAGCTTGCCGGTGCCCCCGCTCGCACGCTCCTCGCGGAACCGCTGCAGCGCGGTTCGCCACTTGGGCTGGAGGACATGTGCGAGCGACGGTTGCTTCATCGTCCCAACACCTCGGCCAGCTCCCGGACCTGTGCGCCGCCCGTGAGCTTCAGGAACAGCTCCTCGAGACTCGCGTCGCCGGCTTGATGCTGGCGCCGCACATCGCTGACCGTGCCGGCGGCGACGATTTTCCCGTGCTGGATGATCGCGATCTGATCGCACATCGCTTCGGCGACCTCGAGCGTGTGGGTGCTCATCAACACCGTGCCGCCGCGCTCGACGAATTGCCGGAAGATGTCCTTCAGCAGGCGGGCGGCTTTGGGATCGAGCCCGACCATGGGCTCGTCCACGACGATGCACTCGGGGCGGTGAATCAGCGCGCTCGAAATGATGAGTTTCTGGCGCATGCCGTGACTGTATGCTTCGACGAGCTCATCCTTCCAGCTCGTCAGCTCGAACACTTCGAGCAGCTCCGCGATGCGGCGCTCGACGCTGTCGCCTTCCTGCCCGTACAATCCGGCGACGAACCGCAAAAACTCCGCGCCGGTGAGTTTGTCGTACACGAAGGGGCGGTCCGGGATGAACCCGAGCCGCATCTTGGCGGCCAGCGGATTGACGTGCACGTCGTCGCCGCCGAGCAGCACTCGGCCCTGGGTGGGCCGCAGGATCCCGGCGATCATGCGCAATGTGGTCGTCTTGCCTGCGCCGTTTGGTCCCAGGCAGCCGAACAGAACGCCACGTGGCACATGCAGGCTGATGTCGTCGACGGCGACGAAGCTGCCGTAGAGTTTGGTGAGATTCTCCAGGCGGATCATAGTACCTCGAGCTTCAGCCGGCCGATGAGCGGGACGAGCTCGACCTGCCGTGCGAGCCCCCCGATGGCGATCGGCAGATGTGCGGCGTCGGCCGGGAATTGATCGAAGGTCGGGTCCACGGCGATCCAGTCGTTGAGATAGACCTCAGCCCACGCGTGATAGTAGAAGCGGCCATCCAGATAGATCAGTCCCGCCACCGTGCGCGCCGGTAACCCGGTCGAGCGCGCCAGCGCGACGAACAGCGTGGCCGCCTCATTGCAATCACCGCGGCCAGTCTCCAGCACCTTCGCGGCGCTCGGCACGCTGCCGGCTTGTGGGACGGCACGTCGCACCGTGGCGTGAACCCAGTGTGTGAGCAGCTCCGCCACCCGCGCCGGACTGCGCTCGCGCTCGATGACGCGGCGGGCCTGGGCGGCAATCCGCGGGTCGTGACTTTGAATCAACGGCTCCGGCTGGAGCCAGCGGGCGAGCGCTGTATCGCCCGAGGGGAGCCGATAGGGTGCGGCGTGCGCTTGGAGCGCACCGGCCTGTACGAGCTCGAGCGTATCTCGGCCGTTCCGGCGCACGCGCATTCGTGTGCGCTCGGGCGGATCGCCGCGAACCCCCGCAACCAGCGCGGTCAGCGGCACGATCTCACCGAGGCCCGGCGCGGCGCTGCCGCGTGCCACGCGGGCGGTGTCACGTTTCTTGAAGTTTTCGTAGACGATCTCGAACGCCGCGCGCTCCATCGCGAATCCCTGGTCGTCCGCGCTTTTCGTGGAGGCAAGCACGATGCGGCCCTGCGCATCGATCCAGCTGCTCGTCGGCACACCATTGGCGTCGTGATCGATGCGGAACGCGCGCACGGTGTCGAAGTGCTCCGGGACCCACGTCATCGTCGTCGAATCGAGGTCGGCGCTGTCGGACACCACGAGCGTCGATTCGGCGGACACCCGGGCCGTAACGTCCCGGCCCGTCAGGAGCAGTGGGTCGAAGAGCCGCGCGGTATAGGCGCGGCCCGAGCGCAGCTCGCCGCCGAACGCGAGCCGCAGCGGCAACAAGGTCGGCAGCGTGACCGGGCCCCGCAGCGGGATTCGGGTCATCTGCGAGTCACCCTCGGAGATGATGGCAATCGACAACACCGTATCGCCGAGCACGCGGCCATGGGCGGCGAATTGGCCGAGATCGCCGTCGAAGGTCGCTTCCAGAGTCTGCAGTCGCAGGGCCCGTGACAGCATGGCGGTGCTGCGGGCATCGGTGCGATGGAGCTTCCCAAGCGCCGGCACGTCGAGCACGAAGACGTTTTCGACTCGGATCGCGTCCGGGAGGGTGTCGATCGTGGTCGAGGAGTACCCGACCTGTTGGCCCCCGACTTCGAGCCGATAGAACAGCCCACCCGGCGCCACCGCCATCGCCGCCGCAGCCAGCCGCGCGCCGGTGGAGCGGAAGACTTCGCGCTTCACGAGCCACCCGAGCGACAGCGCCCACGCACCGAGCACGGCGATCACCCAGGTACGGCGATTCACGAGACCGCCCGCTGCAGCGCCGCCTCGAAGACTTGCTGATCCTCGGGGCGCTCGACGACGAACGACACCTGTTCGGGGAATTGCGCGCTACCGCGATGGGCGTGCAACACCGTCGCCATGATTTCCGCTGAATCCTCGAGCGTCAGATTCCCGGCGCCCGTGCCGAGCGGCGGCGCGCTGAGGTGCACGAACTCCCATTCCTGCGCCTGATGCAGCGTGGACAGCCAGGCACGCGCGACGTTGCCGCGCGTCACCGGCTCCGTTTCGCTGCGAATGATGGCGTGGATCACGAATTCCGCGGGGAGATCGCCACCGGCGGCGGTCACGACCGCGCCCCCGACCGCCAGCTCGCGGTTCAGGCGGATGCGGTTCTGGAATTGTTCACCGCCGGCGATCTCGACGCGCCGCAGCGCGGCGGCCGTGGGATCGAGGCGAGTGGTGGCGGGACGGACGAGGGCATCGGCGGCGAACGACGCGAGATCGTCCACGACTACGCGAATCACCTACCCGACATTTCCCGCGAGCGGCGGTACATCGCAGTCGCTTCGTCGGGGCGGTTCAACCGATCCAGTACCTTGCCGATGCCGTACAGCGCTTTCGGATTCGCGGGCTGCAGCTCGACCGCTCTTTCGTATGCGGCCAGCGCGCCGGTCAAATCATCCATGTGATTGAGCGCTTCGCCGAGGTAATACCAGGCGGCCGCACGTTCCGGCTGGACGGCGACCGCGCGCTGCAGTTGGTCGGTGCCCTCGCGCCACATGCCACGGCGCGTGAGGACGATGCCGAGGTTGAACAGCGCTTCCACGTTGTTCGGGTCGGCGCGCAACACGCGCTGCAGGTCGCGCTGCGCCGCGGCGTAGCGGACTGTGGCACCGAGGATCGCGGCGCGGTTCATCAGCAGCGCGGGATTGTCGGGTTCGCTCTCGAGCGCGCGGTCCAGCTCCGCCAGGGCGCCGTCGCGATCACCACGAGCATCGAGAATTAACGCGAGGTTGTTGCGCGCTTTCACGTGCTTGGGATCGCGCGCGAGGAGATCGCGATACGAGGCAGCAGCCCGCTCGGTCTCCCCGCGCTCGCTGGCTTCCCTGGCCGCGATGTACAGCGGGTCGTCAGGCGTCGGAGCCGATGGCTCCGGCGGGGCGGTCGAGGACGGTGGAGGAGGTGGAGGCACTGTAGGCGGTGGAGCAGCCGGCGGGGGCGCCGGAGGTTCTGGCTCGCCGTCGTCCAGCCTTGCCTTGATGTCTGTAGGTGTCAGAGTCGTTAGAGGTTGCGCGATGCGAAGTGGCGGCGGCTGCTCGTCGCGCGCGACATCGTTCGGGGTCGCGATCGCGCCCGTTTGGGTCAGCGATTCCGCTTCCTCGATGAGCTCGGCCGCGACCCGTGCCCGCTCCTGCGACGTCTGCCAGCGGCGTTCGCGCTTGCCTCCGGGGGGGCCGGGGGGGCCGCCGCGGTTCATGTCAGCACCTGCGCGTTTGGGGTCATGGGGGATGCTAACGTAGGAAAGTGGAGAGTTGACCGCAAGCCAGTTGCCTATCTAGCCTAAGGGTCTATGCCCGGTGATGCGTTGATTGTCCGCGGCGCACGCGAACACAACCTCAAGAACATCGACGTCGAGTTGCCCCGGAACGCCCTCGTGGTCATCACGGGGCTGTCCGGCTCGGGGAAGTCGTCCCTTGCCTTCGACACGATCTACGCCGAGGGACAGCGTCGCTACGTCGAATCCCTTTCCGCCTACGCCCGGCAATTCCTTGGGCTCATGGACAAGCCCGACGTGGACGCGATCGAAGGACTCTCGCCGGCGATTTCCATCGAGCAGAAGACCGCGGGCGCCAATCCGCGGTCTACCGTCGGCACGATCACTGAGATCTACGACTACCTGCGCCTGCTGTGGGCCCGTACGGGGACGCCGCATTGCCCGAACGATGGCACGCCGGTCGAGCGGCAGTCCGCGTCACAGATCACCGATCTCGTGCTCGAGTGGCCGGAAGGTACCAAGATCGAGGTACTCGCGCCCCTGGTGCGTGGGCGCAAGGGTGAGTTTCGCGACGTGTTCGAGGCGATGCGCAAACAGGGCTTCGTGCGTGTCCGCGTCGATGGCGAGACGTACGATCTGACCGACGTTCCCAAGCTGAACAAGCGCCAAAACCACGAGATCGCCGTGGTGGTCGATCGGTTGGTCGTGCGTCCCTCCGACCGCGGCCGGCTCGCCGACTCGATCGAGACCGCGCTGAAGGCGGCCGACGGCGTCGTGGAAGTCGTCCGTCAGACTGGCAGCCCGCGGTCCCGGATGTTCTCCGAGCGCTATGCGTGCCCCAAATGCGGGCTGTCGTTGCCCGAGCTCGAGCCGCGCCAGTTCTCGTTCAACTCGCCGTACGGTGCCTGTCCCGATTGCTCAGGACTCGGCACGCGGCGCGAGGTGAACGCCGATCTCGTGCTGGGCGACCACAGTCTGTCGATTCTCGAGGGCGTCGTGCTCCCGTGGGGCGAGCCGAGCGGCTACCTAAGGAAGGTGGTGCTGCCGGCGCTCGCCAAGACCTACAAGTTCGATCTCAACACACCGTGGCGTGATCTGTCTCCCGCGGTCCAGAAGATTCTGCTCAAGGGCGCGCCCGGAAAAACGATCACCTATCAGTACGACAGCGAGCGCTGGCACGGCTCCTATGAATCGGCCTGGAAGGGCGTGCTCGATCACGTCGACAAGCGCTACCGCGAAACGGCCTCCGATGCGGTGCGTGAGCAGCTCGAGCAGTTCATGGTCGAACAGCCGTGCCCCACGTGCGGCGGCCGCCGTCTCAAACCGGAGAGCTTGTCGGTCCTGGTCGCCGGCAAGAGCATCGGCGACGTCGTGGCGCTTCCAGTGCGCGAGGCACTCGACTTTTTCTTGAAAGTCCCCTTGCGCGGCAATGGCCGAGCGGGGCTTGATCCGGAAATCTCCCGTCCGATTCTGAAGGAAGTGACCGACCGGCTGCGATTCCTCGTGGATGTCGGCCTCGACTATCTGACGCTCGAACGTTCCGCGGTGACGCTCTCGGGCGGCGAGGCCCAGCGAATTCGGCTCGCGACGCAGATCGGCAGCCGTCTCGTCGGTGTGCTGTACATCCTCGACGAGCCGTCGATTGGCCTGCATCAGCGCGACAACGCGCGCCTCCTGGCCACGTTGAAGGAGCTGCGCGACCTCGGCAACACCGTGCTGGTCGTGGAGCACGACGAGGAAACGATCCGGTCGGCGGACTATGTCGTGGACCTAGGGCCGCGCGCCGGCCGGCATGGGGGCGAAGTCGTGGCGGCAGGACCGCTCGACGAGGTGCTCGGCAGTCACGACTCGCTGACCGCGCGGTATCTCCGCGGCGAGCTGCGCATTCCGCTGCCGCCCCGGCGCCGTATCGCCAGCACCGATCGCATGCTCCGTGTGCTGGGCGCGAAGCACCACAATCTCAAGGATCTCACCGTAGACGTTCCGCTCGGACTGTTCGTCGCGGTAACGGGTGTGTCGGGCTCGGGAAAATCGACGCTCGTGACCGACATCCTGTACCAGGCGTTGGCGCGTCACTTCTATCGCGCCAAAGTCGTCCCCGGTGCGCATGAGCGGCTCGAGGGACTCGACCATATCGATAAAGTGATCGACATCGACCAGAGCCCGATTGGCCGCACGCCGCGCTCCAACCCGGCGACGTACACGGGGCTCTTCACGCCGATCCGGGAGCTCTTCACCTATCTCCCGGAGTCGAAGCTGCGCGGCTACGGACCGGGCCGATTCTCGTTCAACGTCAAGGGAGGCCGCTGCGAGGCGTGCCAGGGCGACGGACTGGTGAAAGTCGAGATGCACTTTCTGCCTGACGTGTACGTCCCGTGCGAAGTCTGCAAAGGCCGGCGTTACAACCGGGAAACATTGGAGGTCCGTTATAAAGGAAAGTCGATCGCCGACGTGCTCGACCTGACGGTCGCCGACGCGCTCGACTTCTTCGAGCATCAACCGCGCATCAGAGCGAAACTCGAGTTGCTCAATGACGTAGGTCTGGGATACATCCACCTCGGGCAGTCGGCAACGACCCTCTCGGGCGGTGAAGCCCAGCGCGTGAAGCTCGCGACTGAGCTCGCCAAACGGGATACGGGTCGCACGCTGTACATCCTGGACGAGCCGACGACCGGACTGCACTTCGAGGACGTACGGTTGCTGCTGGAAGTACTGCACCGGCTCGTGGACAAGGGGAATACGGTCGTCGTCATCGAACACAATCTGGACGTCGTGAAGACCGCCGATTGGGTGATCGACCTGGGGCCCGAAGGTGGGGAGCTGGGTGGTCGCGTGGTGGCGGAAGGGCCGCCCGAGAAGATCGCGCAGTCCAAAGGCTCTCATACGGGCGAATTCCTGCGCAAGGTGTTGCAGGCGGGAGACTAGGCCATAGGTTGGACGAGGCAAGGAGGCCGCGTGTTGAACGGTCCTGAACTTCCGATGATGATCTTGTTTGTGAGTATCGCCGCGGTGTTCATCATGCGCGGCCAGTTTGGGCGCGCCATCGCCGAGCGGATTGCGGGGCGCGCGCGGACCGCCACCGAAGACCAGGATGTCCGAGAGCTCAAGGGCGAAGTGGAAGAGCTGCGCAACCAGCTGTATGAAGTGCAGGAGCGGCTCGATTTCGCCGAACGCCTGCTCGCGCGCCAGGACGAGCGCGCCGGTGTCTTGCCCAAACGCGGGGCCGAGTAATCCATGCCCGAAGAAGTCGTCTTTCTGTTCGTGTTGACCATCATTGGGTCATCGGTGCTGCTGTTCCCGCTGGTGCGCGCGCTCGCGGAGCGGATTCGGCCGCGGGCAGTCGACGCCGGCGTCAGGGAAGAGCTGCAGATGCTGCGCGAGGACCTGTTGGCCGAGATTCAGCAGGCCCGCCGCGAGATCGGCGACCTGGGCGAGCGCATCGACTTTACCGAACGTCTCCTGGCCAAGAAGACCGAGCGATGAATGGGCCCGAAGCCGTCGCCGCATTCATGTTCTTCGGCGGCACGTTCTGGGTCCTGCGACCGGTGGCCGCGGCGGTCGCGAAACGCATCGCGGGCGAGCACCGCAAACCCGGCATGGATCCGGCCGAGCGTGACGAAATCATGAGCGAGCTGCGGCAGGTGCGCGAGGAAGTGGCGGAATTGGCCGAGCGGATGGACTTCGCCGAACGGCTGCTGGCGAAGCCGAGAGGCGGGTAATGGAAGACATTCTCCCGCTTTTCATTCCAATTATCGCGGTGGGCGGCTTCTTTGCCTGGATGATTGCGCTGTCTCCGGTCGGGAAGGCTTTCGCGGAGCGCCTGCGTCACGGCCCCGTTCCGCCGGGCGGCGGAACCGCCGACGATCATGCCGAGTTAGCCGAAAGCGTGGAGCAGCTGCGCCGGGAGGTGGCGGAACTGGCGGAGCGAGTAGATTTTACCGAACGGCTGCTCGGCCAGCAGAAGGCCATGGGGCAGCTCGAGAAGCCGAGAGCCTGATGTTGCCCGCTGAAACGGGCCGCGGATGCGCGGCGTAGGAGAACACGTGCTTTTACAGACGCCACTGCCGCCCACACCGGTCATTCCGTTCGATCCGAATCAGCTCATTCCGCTGATCGGGATGATCGGGGGATTCGTCGTAGTGGGCGTCGTGTTGTATGCATTCTTCAAGTCGGATCTGGCCGCGGCCTTTGCCGAGCGGATTCGGGCGGGGAAGCATCGCCGCAAGAAGTGGAAGGGACTGGGTGGGGAGTGGACCGACACGCCCGCTGAAGGATTGGCGGACGGGGATCACGTGGTCGAGCTGGAGCAGCGCGTGACCGACATGCAGGGGCAAATTGCCGAGATGGCCGAGCGGCTGGATTTTGCGGAGCGGCTGCTTGCGCAAAAGCGCGAGCGCTCATTGCCAGGAGCCTAGATGGGGATCATCGATCGTCTGTCCACGCTGATCCGGTCGAACATCAACGACCTGATCTCGCGCGCCGAGAACCCGCAGAAGGTCCTCGAGCAGCTCATCGTCGACATGCGGAACCAGCTGGCAAAGGCCAAGCAGCAAGTCGCGGCGGCCATCGCCGATGAGAAGCGTCTCTCCGCGCAGGCCGAGCAGGAGAAGAAGCTCTCCGAAGACTGGGAGAAGCGGGCGGTGCTCGCCGTGCAGGAAGGCCGGGACGATCTCGCCAAGCAGGCGCTGCTCCGCTACAACGAGCATGTCCAGGGCGCCGTGCAGCTGCAGGAAACGTGGGTCAAGCATCGGGAGGAGACCGAACGGCTCAAGGCGTCGCTCCGCCAGCTCAACGACAAGATCGAAGAAGCCAAGCGCAAGAAGAACATCCTGATCGCGCGCCAGAAGCGTGCCGAGGCCCACAAGCGCATTCAGGAGACGATGGGCGCGATCTCCGACAAGAGCGCGTTCGAGACGTTCGAGCGGATGGCCGAGCAGATCGAGCACGAGGAGCGGAAGCTGATTGCCGCGGCCGAGGTGAACGAAGATCTCTCCGGCGATTCCCTCATCAAGCAGTTCCAGGGAATCGAGGTGAAAGCCAGCGCGGACGAGCAGCTGCTCGCGCTCAAGCGCAAAATGGGCTTGCTGCCCGGAGGGACCCAGGAGCAGGCCAAAGCGCTCGGCAAAGGCGCGAAGGATGCAGAGTTGCTCGAGGATGACGACGCGGAGCAGAAGAGCTGAACAAGCCGGAGGCTCCTTCCTCTAATAAGCTGTCGAGCGCCACGTTCGTGGCGCTCTTTGTTGCGGCCCTCGTCGTCCTGTTCATCCTCAGAGTCATCGATGTGCTGCTGCTCGTCTTCCTGGCAATCCTCCTCGCCGTCTATCTCTCGGCGATCACCGACTGGCTGGAGCATCGCTTCAACATGCGGCGCTGGCTGGGGCTGACGCTCACCGTCTTGGCGACCGTCGCGGGCGTCGCGAGCGTCGCGGCGCTGCTGGCCCCGCCGGTCGTCGAACAGACGCGCGCGTTGATCAGCGGCCTGCCGCAGACGCTCACGAACATTCAGAGTGTGCTGGCGCGCTGGGCGAGCCAGTATCCCGTGCTCGACCAGACCGAGCTCGCGAATCCGTCGTCGGGCGCCGTGTCGGGCCTCGTCACTGACGCGTTCGCCTTCTTGAGCGGCTCGATCTTCGGCTACGTGCGCGGCGGCGGCATGATCTTCATCGAAGGGGCGAGCGTCGTGGTGATGGCGCTGTATCTCGCCCGCCAGCCGGGCATGTATCGCGACGGCCTGATCTCGCTCTTCGCACCACGCCACCGGAGCATCGCCGACCACGTGTTCGATGACACCGCGGCGACGCTGCGGGCATGGGTGGTGGGTCAGCTCATCGCGATGGCCGTGCTCGCCGCCTTGACCGCGATCGGCCTGTTGATGCTCGGCGTGCCCTACTGGCTGGCATTCGGCATCTTCACCGGCCTGGTGGCGATCGTGCCATTCTTCGGCACACTCATCTCCACGCTCCTGCCCGCGCTCTTCATGGTGGCATCCGGGGACTGGTTGACCGTCCTGCTCGTCCTGGTGCTCGGTGTGGTCGTCCACGTGTTCGAAGCGAACGTCGTCGTGCCGCGCATCATGCAACGCAAGGTCGAGCTGCCGCCGGTCCTCACGATTGCCAGCGTGCTCGTGATGGGCACGCTGCTGGGAGCGATCGGCCTGATCGTCGCCGTGCCCGTCTTGTGCGTCACGATGGTCCTGATCCGGCACATCCTGCACGGTGAGATCTACGATGAGCCGGGCCGCTTCAAACCCGCCGTCCTCCGCACCAGCGGCGCGTGGTCGGGAGTGGAGCGCCGGCAAGTCGCAGCCAAGAAATGACGACGCCGCAGCATCGTTTCCTGATCATCGCGGACGGTGAGTTCGGTCCCCTCACCTCGAAGACGGCCAACTCCTGCATCCGCTATTTCCCAGAACGGATTGTCGCCGTGCTCGACCGCAAGCAGGCGGGGAAGACGGTGCAAGACGTCCTTGGATTCGGCGGCAAGATTCCGGTCGTCGGCGACTTCGAGCGGGGCATCGCGCAGGGCAAAGGCGCGACCGCCGTCCTGATCGGCATCGCCCCCCTCGGCGGACGGTTGCCGGACGAATGGAAGGCGTGGCTGCGCACCGCGATCGAGCAGAAGCTCGAGATCTGGAGCGGCCTGCACACGTTCGTCGGCGATGATCCGGAGCTCGGCCCGCTCGCCAAAGCGCGCGGCGTTCGCATCCTCGATGCGCGCCGGCCGCCCCCCAATCTCCCGATCGCCGACGGCCGCGCCGCCGACGTTGACGCGCTCGTCGTGCTCGCCGTGGGATCCGATTGCAACGTCGGCAAGATGACCGCGCAGCTGCAGCTCCGCGATGCGTTGGTGAAGCGCGGCCATCGCACGAGCTTCGTGGCGACGGGGCAAACCGGGATTTTCATCGAGGGGTGGGGGATCGCGGTGGATGCGGTCGTCGCGGACTTCATCGCCGGCGCCGCGGAGCAGCTCGTCCTCCAGGGTGCGAAGGACAACGACATCGTGCTCGTGGAAGGGCAGGGCAGCCTGATTCACCCAGGATACTCCGGCGTCACGCTGGGCCTGCTGCACGGCTCCTGTCCCGACGCGCTGATTCTCTGTCATCAGGCGACGCGCGATTACATCGGCGACTATCACGGCCGCGAGCCGTGGGTGAAGATCCCGTCGTATGTCGAGATGATCGAGATCTACGAGAGTGCGGCGCAGCCGGTACATCCGACGAAGGTGATCGGGATCTGTCTCAACACGTACGACATGGACGAGAGCGCGGCGCGGGAGGCGGTCGCCAAGGCTGCCGAGGAAACGGGTCTGCCGGCGACGGACCCGGTGCGGTTTGATTCCGACGTGCTCGTGGACGCGATCATCGGAGCGCGCGCGACGATTTGATAGTAGCGGCGCGAAATTGGTACCACACGCCGCTCCTCCCGTTCCTATCGTGCCGCGATGCGATTCCTGCACTGCGCCCACGCCGAATTCCTGCTCGTGGTCCCGCGCCTCACGCGGACTCGGCTCGGCATCGCGCTCCTGGCACTCGGCACGACACTCGTGTGGCTCAGCGCGCACGCCTTGGACGCCCTCACGGTCACGCTACTGGCCGGAGCGCTCGGCGCGATCCTCGGCGCGGCCGCGATCGTGGGGGATGAGAGCGATCGGGCGGCGCTGAGCACCGCCCTCACGCATCCCACCACGCCACTCGCCATCGCGACGGGGCGCTGGCTCGCGATCGTGGTCCCGGCGTGGGCCCTGGTCATGATCTGCGCGACGGCGACCGGCTGGCGCACGGACGGGGTTGTGGCGGGGATGATCGCCACGGCCCCGGTTGGCAGCTTTGCGTTGGCGCTCGTGCTCCCGCTGGGCCGCGGCGTGGCGCTCGCGCTCTTCCTCTCTATGGCGATCGCCGGCACGATCCCGCCGGAGCGGCTGGTCGATCTCGCACGCCCGGGCGTGGTGCGCCTGACCGCGGCCAGCGCGATGGAGCTCGGACCGGCGCTCTGGCACTACCGCGATATCGTCGCCGCCGATTGGGGTGCGATCCTCCACGCGCTCGCGTGGACAGGGCTCGGCATTCTCGTTGCGGCGGCCTTCATCGGTCGACGTCAGCGATGACCGACTATGCTCTGACGCTGACCGACATCCGTGGCCACAGGCTCGGCCCCGTCTCCCTCGCGCTGCTGCCCGGCGAGATTGCGGGGTTGGTCGGGCCGGCAGGGGCGGGGAAGACGAGGCTGCTCCGTGTAGCGGCGGGCGCGGTG
>Ga0209056_10003039_pt1 | contig 18012 bp, 17 predicted proteins | sample GraSoiAngelo_114_FD_185876 | JGI IMG/M metagenome (GOLD analysis project Ga0209056, IMG submission 185876) | Grasslands soil microbial communities from the Angelo Coastal Reserve, California, USA - 14_0903_13_40cm (SPAdes) (version 2) | ecosystem: Environmental > Terrestrial > Soil > Grasslands... | reverse complement strand
TTCCGAGCGACGCGAGTTATCGCTTCGAACGGGGAGTCGATCCCGAAGTGGTTTTGCGTGCATCGCTGCGCGCGACTGAGTTGATTCAGGAGATCGCAGGCGGAAGCCCGGCAAAGGAAATTAATGTTGCCGGTAAACTACCCGCAAATCCCGACGACGTTTCGCTGACTTCTGAGAAATGCGACCGCGTCGTTGGCATCGCAATCAAGCCGAGGCAGGTCGACGAAATCCTGGAGGGATTCGGCCTGAAGAAGATCAGTGCCGCCAAGGTCATGAAATGGAAGATCCCAAGCTACCGCCAGGATTTGCAGCGCGATGTCGATCTGATCGAGGAAGTCGTGCGCGCTTACGGCGCAGACCAAATTCCTGGCGTGGAACGAGGCCGCTATTCGGCTTCGAGCGCCGCCGATCATGCCCACGATTTGGAATCGAGCTGGCGAAAGCGCCTGGCCGCAGCGGGGCTCAATGAAGTCCGAACTTCCAAATTACTTCCGCGCGAACGCTTCGCGTTCAGCGAGAACGCGGTCGAGCTGCGAAATCCGCTCAGCGAAGACGCGGTCGCGTTGCGACCAAGTTTAATCACAGGATTGCTAGGAGTATTAGACCGAAACATTCGCGCAGGTGCAGACCGCGTTGCCGTCTTTGAGATAGGTCGTGTCTTTGAAGGTACAAACGCCGTAGAGAAAAAGCGCGTATCTATTCTTCTTTGGGGTACGGTCGGGAAGAACCAAAAGAAAGAGTTCAACTTCTCTGATCTCAAAGGTGCGATCGAAATGACGAGGAGCGATCTATCTTTTCACCGCGTTCAGAGTCCCAATTTTGCGCTCGCTGTGGAAATCACACGAGGCAAGCAATTAATTGGCATCGCGGGCCAACTCTCGAACTCGGTCGCTTCGAAACTGGATGCGCGCGGCGCAGTTTTTGTTGCAGAAGTTTCGCTGGATTTTCCCATCAGCGGCCTAGGATCGCGGGCAACGTTCCGTGAATTTGGAAAATTTCCTGCCATCACACGCGACATTGCAATGATTGTTCCTGAAGATTTGACTCATGAAAAAATCTTGGAAGTCATCGTTCATTCAAAAGAGCCGCTATTGGAACGAGTTGAATTTTTCGATGAACTCGTTGGCGAAGAGGCGGTGCGACGATTCGGTCCAAACAAAAAGTCGCTCGCATATCGATTGACATATCGAGACCGGAGTCGCACACTGACGAGTGAGGAAGTGAGTGCGGTGCACGCGAAAATTCGCGAGCGCTTGCAGCGCGACCTCGGCGCGGAATTGCGCGAGTAGTTCTGTTCTTTGAGAGTGAGAGCCGCTCGTTGAGGGTTGGGAAGGAAACCAGTGCTTTCCGCTCAACTCTCAACCAGCGGCTTTCGAATTTACCCTGCGATGTTCGCGATTAAGGTGACGTCCCCGAACCGATAGTTGATGAATAGAGGAGGCTTGGTTGGTGCGGAAAATGACACGCCTTCATTGGAAGTCAGCTTCCGCAACGACGGTCATCCACCCTTTACCAAAAGGGAACGGGAGAATCATCTGAACGGCATCTGTGGGGTAAAATTTTGGGAATGCCCGAGTCGATTTTTCGATTCGGGCATTTTTTTTGCGCGCGGCGTTTGAAATTCGCGCGTTAGGATCGACAATCACCTGCGATGCGCGCGCTGCTCGCTCTCGAAGACGGAAAATGTTTCGAGGGCGAATCATTTGGCGCCACCGGAACTCGAGTCGGCGAGATCTGCTTCAACACCGCCATGACCGGTTACCAGGAGATCCTGACCGATCCTTCGTATCGCGGCCAGATCGTGGCCATGACTTATCCGCTCATCGGTAATTACGGAATCAATTCGGTCGATCAGGAAAGCCGTTCGCCGCACGTGCGCGGGTTTGTGATCGAAGAATTGAGCGAAGCGCCGAGTAACTGGCGCTCCGAAATGTCGCTCGATGAATATTTGCGCAAGTGGGACATTCCCGGCGTCCAGGGAATCGACACTCGCGCGCTGACGCGTCATCTCCGTACGCGCGGCGCGATGAAGGCGTGCCTGGCCACGGAGAAGATGTCGATCCAACAAGCTGTCCAGCGCGCGGTCGAAGGCGAAGGCGTAATCGGAATGGATTACGTGCGCGAAGTTTCGACACCGGAAATTTACCGGTGGGACCCGGACGACAAATTGAGCCAGCCGTGGTCGATCGCGAATGGCAACGGCGACAGCAAACCGAAATTGCCCCCAATCCAGTTCCGGATCGTTGCTTACGACTACGGGATCAAACAAAATATTTTGCGACTGCTGCGGCAGAAAGGTTTTGGCGTCACCGTTGTTCCTGCATCGACTTCGGCAGAGCAAGCACTCGCGCTCAATCCCGACGGAATTTTTCTCTCAAACGGTCCCGGAGATCCTGCTGCGTTACCTTATGCGCACAAGGCCGTCGCCGATTTGATGGGGGAGAAGCCGATCTTTGGAATTTGTCTCGGCCATCAGATTCTCGGCTTCGCGTTTGGCGGATCGACATTCAAACTGAAATTCGGTCATCGCGGCGCCAACCAACCGGTCAAAGATCTGCACAGCGGCAAAGTCGCGATCACCGCGCAGAACCACGGATTCGCCGTCGATCCCGAATCGCTACCTAAAAATGTCGAAGTGAGTCACATCAATTTGAACGACAATACGGTCGAAGGAATGTGCCACAAAGAATTGCCGATCTTTAGCGTGCAATATCATCCCGAAGCTGCGCCTGGCCCGCACGACGCGTCTTATTTCTTTTCACAGTTCGCGGATTTGATCGACGGCAAGAAGAGCCGAAAATGAATTATGAATAAACCCAATCTGTCGAAGTTGGTCATCATTACCACATTTGTCCTGGCGCTATCGCTTTCTCCACTCGTGTTCGCGCACGATCCCGCGGAGCACGGAAAAGAAAATCTCAGCGCCGGTGCTGAAAAAACTGTCACCGGCGAAATCGTCGACATGATGTGCTACGTCGATCATAACGCGATCGGCGAAGAGCACGGAAAATCATGCGGTGCGAAGTGTATCAAGAACGGCGGACCAGTCGGGATCGTCGAAAACGGAAAAGCGTATCTGGTCGTCGGCGAGCACAAGCCGATGAACGATCAACTGGCTGAGTATTGCGGCAAAACGGTGACGCTAAAAGGCAAAGCGGCCGATCGCGGCGGTATTGCGATGCTCGAAAACGCCGAGATCGTTAAGAAATAATCACGACGATAATCGCAGCGCGATCATTTCGCGCAGCATGCGGAGGCTGTCGTAAATCACGTGCACCTTGCTGCCTTCCGCATGGTTCCAGCGCACCGGGATCTCACGCAGACGCAACCCGGCCTGGTAGGCGAGAAAAAGAAGTTCGACATCAAACGCGAACCCAATGGTATGCGCTTTTTCCAGAATTGGCCGGCAGACATCCAGTCGAAACGCTTTGAAACCGCATTGCGTGTCCCAAAACGGCATTCCGGTCGCAAATCGCACGATCAAATTGAAAACGCGACCGGCCTGCTCGCGTCGCCACGGTTGCCGAATGCCGATCAGTTTTCGATCGAGCGCGCGCGAACCAAACGCAAGATCGACATCTCCCTGTGCGATCGGCCCAATCACTTTGGGGATTTCGCTCAACGGTGTCGAAAGATCCGCGTCGAAGAACAATCCGATTGGTTTTGTTGCCGCGAGCAATCCAGTTCGCACTGCCGCGCCTTTTCCGCGGTTCGGAAAATTCTCCAGCAATCGCGTTTGGATTTTTGCGCCGCTCAAAGCTTCGCGAACAATTGTTGATGTTGCATCGGTGGAGCCGTCGTTCACCACGATCAATTCGGCGTCCGGGCTTTCCGCGGATAAATAATCCAGCGTCGAGCGCACGGTGTCACCGATTCGGGCCGCTTCGTTAAAGCAGGGAATAGCGACGGAGAACGGCGGTAGCATCGTTTGAAAAATCGAGATTCGTGATTCGAGACTCGTGATTTCGGCGACGATTTAACGATTTAACGAGTCACGATTCACGATTCAGCGATAAATCTCAGTGACGAACTTGCCGTTTGGATCGACATACCCCCGATACATCCCCGAAGTATTGAACGGCAACGCGATCTTGCCGTTTTTGTCGATCACGATCATGCCGCCGGTGCCGCCGAGTTTTGCGATTTTGTCGATCACGGCGAGACTGGCTTCCTCGACGGTTTTGCGGCGATACTCGATCAACGCCGATACGTCGTGAGCAGCGGTGGCCATGATGAAAAACTCGCCATCACCGGTGCCGGACACGGCACAAGTGGCGTTGTTCGCATAGGTGCCGCCGCCAATGATCGGAGTGTCGCCGATGCGTCCGCTCAGTTTATTCGTTTTTCCACCGGTCGAAGTTGCAGCGGTCAGATTTCCATTTCGATCCAGTGCGACCGCGCCAACCGTTCCATGCAGGTCCTGATCAGTAATGATGAATTTCTTGTCGCCAGTGCCGCCCGCTTTTTCAGCCGCTTTTGTTTTCTGAAGCGCGTCCCAACGTTCCTGGGTGAAAAAATATTTTTGATCAACGAGCTCGACGCCATGTTCCTTGGCAAAACTTTCCGCGCCGTCGCCCGCCATCAAAACGTGCGGAGATTTCTCCATCACGAGCCGCGCAAGACTGATCGGATTTTTGATATGTCGCACGTCGGCCACCGCGCCAGCTTTAAGCGTCTTGCCGTCCATGATCGCAGCGTCCATTTCGTTGGTGCCAGCGGCCGAGAAGACCGACCCCTTGCCGGCGTTGAAAAGCGGATCGTCCTCGAGTACGCGCACCGCCGCTTCGGTCGCGTCCAAACTCGCACCGCCGTGCTGCAAAATGTCCCAGCCAGCCCGAAGTGCGTTTTCAATACCGGCGCGATATTCGCGCTCGCGCTCCGGCGTCATTTTGTTGCGCTCCATCGTTCCGGCGCCGCCGTGAACGACCAATCCAATTTTACTTTCTTTCGTCGAGCTCATCCTGCCGAACTGTTGCGCACCAGCTAATGCCGCGAGGGTCAGCAGTCCGCAAATCAGAAAACATCGTCCCACCATAAATTTTTATTTGGCTTTCCCAACAAGTACCCCTGGTTCGATCGCGCGCCAGCGAGAAGAAATCACTTGGCGAGCAATGGCCGACACATTCAATCGGCAGAATGCGCTTCTAGCGAGCAGGGCGGGAGCGTGTTTTTCAGCTGAAGTGTCCCCGCCAAGAATAATGGGCAGCCCTTCCTTGCCCGCGCCAATGATCACGACTTTTGAGTTGCCGCTCAGGGCCAATTCTTTCGTCGCCTCGATCCCCTTCCATTTCAACAGATTCTCATTAATCCCTTCAGCCACGATTTTTTGAAAACTGTCCATTGTCTCCTTCACCTCATTCGTCTGAACTGACATTCGGTGAACTCGCGCCAAAGGATTCACCAGATGCAAGCCTGAAGGCAACGCTTCCGCTCGAACATTCCCGAAAAGATCGACAACCCCGACATGTCCGGCGGGAACGACGCGAGCGGCACGCAGCACAAGAATCAATGCGACAAAGAAAATAAGAACGGCACCGGCAGACCGCGGTTTCTTATCCGAGCTCTAAGCAAACGCTGTGGCGGATGTCGATGGTTTTGCGCGGCCCTAATTTTCGCTTTTTCCGTCTCCTGAACTAAGGCAGCTTCCCTTCGACAATGGCCAAGCAAAAAAAAGACTCGACCGAAGAAGTTCTGATCGCGGCGCCAGTGATTGCGCTCCAGGAGATCGGAGGGGTCTTCTGGAGTTTCCTGCGCGAAGTGGGCAGCATGTTCTGGTTCATCGTGCACACGTTCGAGGAAACGATCGAGCGTTTGCGCGATGGACGGGTGCCGTTTCGCGCTATTAGTTTTTTCCGGCATGCCGAACGCGCTGGGGTCGAATCGGTGCCGCTGGTTGGACTAGTTTCGTTTTTTCTCGGTCTGACCATGGCACTGCTGACCGGTTACCAATTGCAGCGTTTCGGAACGGAACGATTGATCCCTGGTTTGGTGGCGATCGGTTTCACCCGCGAACTCGGACCGTTGATCACTGGAATCATGCTCGCGGCGCGGATCGGCGCCGCCTTCACCGCCGAACTCGGCACCATGCAGGTGTCGGAGGAAGTCGAAGCGATTGAGGCGATGGGCATCGGACCGCTTCGGTTCCTGGTCGCGCCACGGATGCTAGCCCTTTTTTTCCTGATGCCGTGCCTTACTACAATTTCGAATATCTCGGCGATCTTCGCGAGCAGTCTAGTGTGCAAAGCTTACTTCAGCATCGCTTTCCCTTACTTTGTCGATCTTGTCCGGGACGCGTTGCTCATTCGCGATATCGTCACCGGCGTGTTCAAAAGCTTCATGTTCGGTTTGCTGATCGCAGCGATCGCATGTTACCGCGGCCTGACCGTGAAAGGCGGCGCGGCCGGTGTTGGGACCGCCACCACTTCGAGCGTAGTCACCGCGATCACCGTCGTGATTGGCGTCGATACGCTCTACAACATCGTTTACGTAGTCTTTTTCCCGACATGAGCGCCAAGAACTCGCACATGGTCGAATTACGCGATGTGAAGATGCAGTTCGATGAAAAAAAAGTGCTCGATGGATTTTCGCTTGCGGTCGAACCGGAAGATCGACTCGTGATCATGGGTCAAAGCGGCAGCGGCAAGAGTACGATTTTGCGTCTCATTCTTGGAATGTTGCAACCCAACGCCGGCTCCATTTTCTTTAAGCAATTCGAAATCACGCGTTTGAAGCGGCGCAAATTGCAGCAGGTGCGGCGGAACATCGGGATGGTTTATCAATACTCGGCGCTCCTCAGTTCGCGCAACGTGCGGGACAACGTTGCGCTGCCACTGGAAGAGCTAACCGACAAATCGCGCGATGAGATCGACAAGATTGTGGACGAAAAACTGGATCTGGTCGGGATGATGGAAGCGAAAAATCTGATGCCGTCGGAATTAAGCGGCGGGATGAAAAAACGCGTGAGTCTGGCGCGGGCCCTTGTCCTCGAGCCGGAATTGATCCTTTTCGACGAACCGGTGGCCGGTCTCGACCCGGTGATTGCGTCGGTCATCGACGAATTGATCATCAGCCTGACCGAGAAATCCAAAGTCACCTCAATTATCGTAACCCATGAAATGGACAGCGCCTTTCGCATCGGCACGCGAATGGCTATGTTGTACCAAGGAAAAATCATCGAAGACGCTGAGCCTGAAAAATTCAAGCAATCCACAAATCCAGTCGTCGCTCAGTTCTTGAGCGGCAGCACCGAAGGTCCCATTCTGGAAGGAAGCCAAGATGCAATTGCAAAAAAATGAAATCATGACCGGCCTGCTGGTGGTCGGGACCGTGGCCGCGCTCGTCTTTGTTTTAGTGTTGCTTGGCGCACCCGGACTTTTTCGTCCGCTGGTCATTTACAAAATTTACGTGGACAACGCCGCCGGCATTAAACAAGGCGCAGTTGTGATGCTAGCGGGGCGCAAGATTGGTCAGGTCCAAAAATTATTTTCGCCCGTGTCGCGGGAAGAAGAACGTCGCGCCGAAGAAGCAGCAGCCGCCATCGCTCCGCCAGGACTAAGCCCAACTCCGAGCCCGACGCCGGGAAAACCGAAATACGAAGCGAGGATTGACGTTCAGGTGGACCGCAACGCGGTTGTTTATCGTGACGCGCGCGCGCGGTTGATGCAGCTCGGCCTGCTCGGGGACATGGCGATCGACATTACCCAGGGCACTGAAGGTTCCGGGCGGGCGCGCGACGGCGAAATTTTTGCCGGGGAACGCAACCCAGATCTCGGCGAAGCCGCCGCGAAAATGCTGGAAATAATCAAGCCCGTCGCCGCCGAAGCGACCAGCACGATGAAAGACCTCCAGCAGACCGCGCAAAACTTGAATCACATCACGGACGAGAACTCGGAGCTAAACCAGGCCCTCAGTCAGGTGAAACTGTTCGGCGAACATGTTGCGGACATGACTGCGCCTGACAGCGCTCTCTCTCATTCGCTCAACAACATCGAGAAAATCAGCACCAGCCTGACTGAGAACAATAACATCGAGATCACGCTTCAAAATCTGCGGACGTCCTCGGAAAAATTGAAAGTCACGATCAACAACCTCGGACCCACCGGTCAGAACATCAAGGAATTCAGCGAGACAATAAAAAGTCAGCCCTGGCGCCTGATCTGGCCTTCCACAAAGAAATCTCCCGAGAAGTCGCCGACTCCCGCTCCCAGCGAAGCGACCATCACCGTCCGCAAAACCGCCAAACCAAAAGCGAGCCCGACTCGGGCCGGTGGCGGTCGCTGAAGCGCCTTACGCCGCTTTCTTCGCTAACCGCGCTTCCAAAAACTTCAGGACTGCAGCTTCACTCGAGCGAAGATCGACATCTTCCCTTTCGAGCGCTACTTCAGTTGTTCGCGTCAACCCTTCGATTGATTTTTGATCGAGATAGGTCTCGAGCACTGCCGGATGAACGTAGCATTTCCGGCAAATCGCCGGCGTGTTGCCGAGAATCTTGGCCACCGCGCTGATCGCGGTTTTGATGTTCGCCTTCGCCTGCTTTCCGTTCTCGAATTTTTCCTGCGCATTGAGGGCGATCGCGGTCAGAACCGTTCCCGCCCAGGTCCGAAAATCTTTGGCGCTGAAATCTTCGCCGGTAATTTCGCGGACGTACTCATTGACGTCCTGCGAAGTGATGTCGCGGACTTCGCCGCCATCATCGAGATACTGAAACAAATCCTGGCCGGGCAAATCCTGCAACTTGGAAACGATTTTCGCGATGCGCCGGTCGGTCACATCGACTTCATGCTCGCGTCCGCTCTTGCCCCGAAAACGGAAACGCAGTTTCGCGCCTTTGACCTCGACATGTCGATCTTTCATGGTCGTGAGGCCGAACGATTTGTTTTCGCGCGCGTACTCTTCGTTGCCGATGCGAATGAACGTCCGCTCGAGCAATTGCACGACCGTCGCCAGTACCTTGTTTCGTGGGAGCCCCGGCAATTTCAAGTCCCGCGCAATTCGTCGGCGGATTTTCGGCAGCGCTTTACCGAAGCTGATTATACGATCGTATTTGTTTTCGTCGCGAACTTCGCGCCAGCGCTCGTGATAAAGATATTGTTTGCGACCGCGCGCATCTCGACCGGTCGCCTGAATGTGACCGTTCGCCAAAGGAGAAACCCAAACTTCCGTCCAAGCCGGCGGAATGGCGAGACGCTTGATCCGTAAAAGTCGCTGCTCGTCACGAATCAATTCCCCATCCGCGTCGAACCACTCGAAATCGCCGCCTTTTGCTTTTCGCGTGTAACCGGGCCGAACGTCGCTGACATAACTCAGACCGGCTCCCTCGGCTGCGTCCATCGCCTCGGCAACGATCTTCGCACCGTTGCCGCTTCCATTTTTTGCCCTGGCGTGCACGTAATTAAATTCGCAGACCGACAATTAGCGACGGTCGTTGACCTTCGACGACGCTGGCGACGCGTCTCTTCAATTCACGAGCCGTAGCTCTTCGTGAATTTCTTCTTCGACTCGGATTCAGTCGACGGCGCAATGGGCGGTTGCTCCGGCATCTTTGTGGATGCTTCAGGTTTCGGCTCTGGCGCAGGTCGTTCCGGTTGCGCGGCACCTTTCGGCGCCTGCTGCGCAACTTCGACATAGACCATCTGCAAATTCGAGAGCGTGTTGCGCAGCACAGCCGTTTCTTCGCTAGTGAGGTTGCCGCGCGTTTTCTCCTGAATCATCGACAACTGGTCGATAAACATTTTTGCGAGCTCGAGGTTCACTTCACCTTCGCCTGTTTTCGGATTCGGAATCTGGCCGAGAAAAAGCGCGGCGTTCTGCGCGTGCATCATCACAAATTCGATGAAGCGCTGCGAAAGCTCGCCGCTCTGGGTGGAGGTTTGGACTTCAGCCATGGTTCACTTTTGTTTCGCAACTGGAGGCCGATCTGGGGGTCGCACCGTAGCTAAAACATACGGTTGATCCCGAAAGTATTTGGCGGCCACTCGCTTGATTTCATCCAGTGTCACGGCTTCGGCCTCGCGCTCAAGCGATTTGTAATGGTCGAAGCCGAGTCCGTAAAGCTCATCGAGCGCACATTGGTAGCCGAACGAATCGTTGCTCTGCATCGCGATTTGATGTTGACCAATCAATTTCTTTTTCGCGCGTGCTAACTCTTCCTGCGTCAGACCTTCGCTCGCCAGTTTGCGAATCTCATCGAGCAATGCCGTTTTCACCGGTTCGATTTTTTGCGGATCAGTCCCCAGATAAAACGCGAACAGGCCCGGCACCAATCCCTGCATCTGGCTGGCGCCGACGTAATAAGCCAGTCCCATTTGTTCGCGAATACGGATAAAGAAGCGCGAGCCGAGATCGCTGCTCGCTTCATCGATCAACTCGAGTGCATGTCGATCTTTGTTGAACATGTCGACACCGCGATAACCGACCATGATCACTCCCTGCGCTTTTTCTTTTTTTGCCTCAACATTCTCGATTTTCGCGATTGGAGCGGGCGGACGCGTATCGGTCAACGCGAGAGCCCCTGGCTTCATCTTACCGAGCTCTTTTTCGAAAAGCTCCTTCACTTCAGCGGCGTTCACATTTCCGAAAACCGAAATCACACCGTTTTTCGCGATCAGGTATTTGTCGCGGAATTCGAGCAAATCTTTTTGGGTAAGCTGCTGCACTGATTCCGGCGAGCCAGTCGAGCGCAAGGCGTAAGGATGATCGGTAAAGAGCGCCTGGCGCAAAATGTTGCGCGCGACTGTCGTCAACTGTTCCTCTTCCTGTTTAATCCCTGCAATCTGAACTTCTTTTTCGCGCGCGACCGCCTTTTCCGGAAAGTTCGCATTGAGCAAAACGTCAGCCAGCAAATCGACGCCGGTTTTCAAGTCCGGTTTCATCACATGAACGCCGACACTCATGCTGTTGTTGCCAGCGTCACTCGAGATCGAGCCGCCGATGGCTTCGATCTGATTGGCGATTTGCTCGGCGGTGCGCGTCTTGGTTCCTTTGAGCAAAACGCGAGCGGTCAAACGAGTAATCCCATTCGTCTTCGGAGTTTCGGCGAGCAATCCGCTGCGAAAAAGGGCGCTCATCGAAACCAGCGGCAAACGTGGATCTTCGCGCACGACCAAACGCAGACCGTTGGAAAGCTCAAATTTCTGAATTTCGGCGATCGGAGCTGGCTTTGAAACTTCCTGTTTTGCGCCGACCGAACCTTTCGGATTTAGGGACGCAACGGTCAGGTTTTGATCGACAAGATATTTCGTGGCGACGCGGCGAATGTCATCCAGTGTTACTTTTTGGACGGCGGTCAAATAATCGCGACTGAAATTCAGGTTTCGCATCAGCAACCAATTTGATCCGAGATCGGAGGCTTGCCCGCGCATGGTCGTGAGCGCGTCGAGGTGATGACTGAGCGACATTTTTTTCGCTTTCATCAATTCATCCGCGGTCACGCCGGCTTGTTTCACTTCGGCGACGATCTGCAAGATCAACTTCTCGGCTGCGTCGCGTTTCTTTGGGTCGAGAGTGGCGTCCACGCCGAGCAATCCCGGATCGCCCGGCGTATACGAAAATGCCGACACGCCGAAAGCGAGGCCGGATTCTTCGCGAACCCGCCGATACAAACGCGAGCTGCGGCCTTCGCCCAAAATCGTCGAAAGCAAATCGAGCGCGGGAACATCCGGATGCGTGATCTCGGGAATGTGCCAGGCCAATGAAAGCCGCGTCAGCTCGGTCGCGAATTCGTTGTGCACTTCGCGACGCCCGAGTTGGGGCGGTTCTTCCGGAACAAAAACCGGCTTGAGCGATTTCTCCGGATAACTTTTGAAAAAATCGGCCAATTGCTGATGCACTTTTTCTGCATCGACATCTCCCACCACAATGAAGGTGAGATTGTTCGGCACGTAACGCGACTTGTAATACTGCATCACCTGCTCTTGCGTGAGCTGGTTGTAAATTTCCATCTCGCCGATCACTGGCAGCCGATAAGGATGACGCTGGTAGGCGGTCGCAAACAACAGCAGACCCGCCTGGCGATCCGGATCGTCAAGCCCCATCGCGAATTCGCGACGAATGACTTCCTGTTCTTTCGCGTATTCTTCCGGCGGCAGAGTAGAATTCATCATCGCGTCGGACAAAATCGAGAGCGCGGCCGGCATTCCGTCTTTCGGCACGTCGATCCAAAAGACGGTCCGATCGAACGAAGTATAAGCGTTGATGTAACCGCCCACGTCCTGGATTTTTTGCGCGATCGCGTTGCCCGATTGCGTTTTGGTCCCTTTGAAGAGCATGTGCTCGAGGATGTGCGAGAGCCCCGCGCCCAATTTCTCGTCCTCGTAAATGCTGCCGGTGTTGCACCAGGCCTGCACACTTGCCACCGGCGCGCTTCGGTCTTCTTGCACAATCAGCGTCAAGCCGTCGGGCAAGACCCATTTTTTCGACGAGCTCGGCGGAAAAGTGACCATACTCGAGCCATCCTGGTTCTTTTGGGACTCCCCATGGGATTTCCCCGAACGAGGACGATCAACAGAAGCAGCTTTCAAGTTCGCCATGCTAAATACAATTGCAGAAAGTAGCCCCGCTACTTCAACGCGATACACAAATTTATTGGCCACTGTGATTCCAATGAAAGGAGCGGACCGCGCCAGTTACGAAAGCTTGGGCGCTGGTAAACTTTTCGGGACTTCGGTTTTTTTCTCGGGCGTGAACGGTTTCAGGAACGCGTCGTTAAAATCGTAAACCGCTTTGAAATCCTCGATCGAATCTTCGTCGGTTTTCCCAAAAATTCCGGCGCCGATGAGATTGAAAACCATGTGACCAATATCTTCGCAGGAACGAATTCCCCAATTATCAAACACCGTCACTACCATCGGCCCGAATTCCTTGAGCGCGTATCGGCGAACGCCTTCCAGCAATTCCGGCCCGGAAACGTGCCGCACCGTCGCGCCTTTCGCTTTCTTCTGCTGCTTGGTCGTGAAATCGAGCGAGTCACGCAGGAAAACGTAGGCCTCGCGTTGATAACGCGGGTCGCTCGCCACGATTGAATCGAGGGCTTCGGCAAATCCAATTTTCTGCATCAATAGAGATGCGCGTTTAAAACGCGCCAACAATGATAATCAGTAACCCCAGAATGAGCAACTGTCGCGCAACATCGATAACTTCTGAGATCGACGATGCCTATCTGTCTGACCAAACGGCGAACTCGCCTCCGCCCGGCTCGCGAAAATGGAAACGGCGGCCGCCGGGAAATTGGAAAATTTCTTTTGTGATCTCGCCGCCAAGATTGACAACTTTCGCGTGCGTCTTCTCAAGTTCGCGATGATACAACACGATCAGCGGCGCGCCTGAGTCCACACTCGCATTTTTTTCCGAGCTGAAAAAGCCTCCGGTCATCCGGCCATCATCAAACGAGGCATAATCCGGCCCGTAATCGACGAACGACCAACCGACAAGCGCAGAGAAGAATTTCTTCGTCCTCGCGAGATCGCGCGAGGGCGTCTCGATGTAATCGATCGTGTTCGGCAGTGATTCGTGCATTTGGCAACTAGAATTGTTCTTCCATCGCGTCAAGATAAGCCGAGAACGCGTCCTTTCGGTGCGCTGCGGATGGACTGGCCGCGCTCGAAGTGTTGAGAAAACCCTCAAAGAGACCGCTCCGTGTCGACAATTGCGTCGCCTCGAACCAGTTCAGGTAATCGTCGATCTCGGTCATTCGATCGGAAAGTCTGGCGCGCAAAGTTTTCAACTCGGTCAGTCGCGCCCCAACCGCGCGATTTTTTCCGAGTGCGAGCTGCGCGACAAGCTGCTGATAATCCTGAATGATCGACCGAAGGATCGGGTTGGCGTGGGCAGCGAGCAGCATGAACTCCTGAGTGAATTTTCGGAGCGCCATTCGCTGCATCGGAGTCGGCTTTTTTTGGCAAAGACCTTCGAGCGACAAAGATTTATCGCGACCATCGGCAGGCGAAAATTTTGTCTGTAACAGCTGATCGAGCTTTTCGTCTGTCTGCGAAAAAGTCAAAAGGTCAGTGCGCGCCGAGCGCTTCATGCTCGCGATCATCGATTCCCAGATTTTCCCCAAATCGTTTCCGGCGAGTAGTGGAAAAGCGGCCTGCAAATCTGCGAGCAGATCATTTGAAGCAAACGCGAGATTGTCGATGTAACTCCCAAGGCGCGCGCGACCGTCAGCGCTTTCGACGACCAACTGCACGAGCGCGAACGAATAGGCACGGTAAAAGAGTCGCCCGGTCGAATCGAATAATTCGGGCCGCTCGCGCAGAAATTCATCGAGCGGAGTGATTCGCTCCGACACGGCCAGCGCGTTGACGAGCAAGAGGCGATCGCGGTTCGGCGTTAGTGCAAGCAAACCTTCGACCAGCCAGTCTGGCGCCTCCACGTAAGCCTCGCCCGATGGAATTGCGGTTTGATTCCGATAAATCATTTCGAGCAGGATCACCCGCAAAAGTTCGCGCTCCATTGCTCCCAAATTCATTTCCCCTGAAATCGTGAGATCGAGTTGCAGTTTCAATCCGGAACCGGTTTGGCTAAAACGCAATGCGGCAGCTGGAATTTCCGGCAAATTCGCCGCCCGCGGTTGCAAATTAATGACCGCCGCGGTGACCCATTGATCGCGTCGTCGCAAAACAGCAAGCAAATTGGCTTTGGTCCGCTCCGCCAGCGCCGAGACCGCACCGCGCCAGGCCGCATCGCCGCCGTAAATAATGAATTGCCCGGAGGGGCTCACGCTGCGTTCGACCGATGTGGCTGCGCCTGAGTCGAGAGCAAAGATCGACAACACAAAAGACGTAGCGGCGAAAATTCGGAGGATTTCGATGTTCACAACCGGTTGCGGCCAGAATAGTTGCGCAAGGCACGCGGTGGCGAGCACGATTGCCAATTTTCTTTCAAAAAAGGGTGAAACTCTGAGCCTCTTCCAACGTCTAATTTTTAGAACCAAAAGCAGGCTTATGAACACAAAACGCATACTATCCAGTGTGGTCGCAGCAGCGACGATGTTAACCGCGTCGGTTGCGATTGCGGCCCACGAGAATGATCAGGCTCGCTCGAAAACAAAAGTGCGAGCGGCAAAGCAGACCACAACGATGACAACCCGCGGAAACGCGGCGGTTCGAACTCGCAGTTTCGCGACCCGCAGCAACGCCGCGGTCCGAACTCGCGGTTTCGTAACCGGCGGAAATACGACCACCGTTCGAACTCGCACCGCTCGGGACCGTAGTACGGTTTTCGTAGGCGGCAGCAGCTATGGATATAGCTACCCGTACGGCTCATATGGTTACGGTTACGGCTATCCGTATTACTCGTACGGCCCGTCCGCTTCCTTTGGATTCGGTTACCCGTACTCCTACGGCTACTATCCGTACGGTTACTCCAGTTATTACCCGAACGACTACACTTACGGCTACTACGGTTATAATCGGCCCGGGTACAACACCTACGCAAACGACTCAATCGTGATCCAAGTTCAATCGCGACTGGCTCGCGCCGGTTACTATCGCGGACCCATTGATGGAGCCATGGGACCGCGCACGCATTACGCCATTCGCGCTTATGAGCGCGATCACGGCCTGCGCGTGGACGGCGTGATCAGCGGACAGCTTCTGCGGAACATGGGTCTCCGTTACTAGCGAGAAACCGAAAACAGATTGATTGATTGGTTGGTTGGCCGGCGAGTCCGATGGCGGGCTCCCGGCCACTTCCTTTTTAACGCGCCGGCGCCGTTATCGTAACGCCGCCGTCGTGAAAGCTGACGGCTCCCATTTTCCCCAGTAATTTGTGCTCGCGCTCGAGGGCGGACCACAAGTCGGCAAAAATAATATCGCCGAATCGCATGATCGCAGGATGAATCGGAAATCTGCCGATCCAACCCCCGACGTTCGTAGTCGAAATTTTTCCTGCGCCCGCATCGACCTGGTAGGATGTGCGACTGTAAATCGAGTAACCAAAGAGCGAGCGCTCTATGCCGATCGTACACGCGCCGTCACGGAAAGAAGCAGTCGCGCGCACGAAAGTCAGGAGCGGCTTGTTCAGCGCGGTTTTTTTACTCGTCAATCGATAAGCGAGATAGGCGTTGATTTGGTCCTGTGAATATTCGAGGGTGCCAGCCTTCTGATAAAAGGCTGCGTTCTCCAAATCGAGATCCACTTGCGGCGGCACGGCCTTGGTCGGAGCCGGCAATTCCGGCGGCAGCGCGATTTCCACCAGCGCGGCTACGACTGCTGCAGCCAAAGCCAATTTGCTGACGGTGAAGAAATTGCGCCTCGCCATGTTTGGCGGTCCCAACATCTTCTGCAAACGCCGGTGCACTTCTTGCGGATCCTGCGCTTTTTTCTGCGCCGACACAGCGGAACGATCCAGGCGCTCGCCGCAATTGTGGCAGTAAATGCGCTCGGCTTCGTTTTCGTGCCGGCATTCCGCGCAAACCAACTTTGTCATTGCCGTCGTAGTCGTCATGCAGCCGATTCCTTTTTCGGTTTAGTCGGTGGGGCTGATGTCGATGTTTTTGGCGGGGGCGTTTTCGATTCTTTGCCAGAGGGGGATTTTTCGGCGGCCGGGCGCGATCCGGCGGGCGCTTCTTTCTTGGCCGCCTCCTGGTAGGCCTTGCTTCGATAATCGGTGATGTAAAAACCGGAGCCTTTAAAAATAATACCCGCGCCAGTGCCGAGGAGGCGTTTTACTTTGCCATGGCCCCATTTCGGGAGCCGGCAAAGGTCCTGGGGACATTCCCGGAGCGGTTGGTCTCGCATTGATTGAAACATCTCAAAATTTTGGTCGCATTTCTGGCAGTGATAATCGTAAGTCGGCATGCCTGAAACGCTGCCTTGAAGAAAGCACAATTCAAGCCGCGGAACGGGCCGAAATTTGCCAGCTCCGCCAGCGCCGCGCCCCTTGACTTTGCATCCGCCGCCGGTAAAGGGTTCGACCGAAAAGTTTTTATGCGTTCTCCATTTTATCGGCTGCTCCTTTTTTTACTGTTTCCGGCGTTGGCTTTGATCGTGACCAGCTGTGAGGAGGATGTCCGCTACTCCGGCCAGACCCGGTATCTGGGCGGCACTTACGGCAATGCCCCAACTACAGGCGCCCCGACCGACAACGTTTCCTATTGGGACGGCGACCACATCGGCGGCAAGCCTTCTGTGAAAATCAGCCTGAAAGAACAACGCGCTTATTTTTACAAAAGCGGAATGCTTGTCGGGATCTCGCAGCTTTCCACAGGACGCGAAGGTTTGATTACGCCAGCCGGTCATTTCTCGATCATCCAAAAGGACGTTAACCATGTCTCAACCAAGTATGGCGACTTCGTTGACGATGCCGGTAACGTCGTGATGCCAAACGTCTCTGTTGACGACAAAAAACCGCCGGGGGCGCATTTCAAGGGCGCGCCCATGCCCTACTTCATGCGCATTGTCGACGGTGTCGGCATGCACGCCGGTTATTTGCCTGGCTATCCAGCGTCGCACGGTTGCATCCGGATGCCGCAGTTCATGGCCGAAAATTTCTTCAAATCGGTTTCCGCCGGCACTCCGGTGACCATCACCAATTAATCCGTAGCCGACACCGGACTTTCGGCGAAGGTTCGCCGTGGAAAGATCGATATCCGGCGAATTGATCGAACGAGTCGCGCAATCCGAACCGATCGCGCGCAAACTCGAGCAGATCGGGACAGAACGAGCGCCGGTAAAGTTCTCGCACGTCGTCCCGCCAGCCCAGGCGTTTCTCGCTGCCGTTATCGGGAGCCGCCTGCGGAAAACAGTGTGGATTCTTTGCCCGAGCGTGCGCGCTCAGGATTCGCTTTACGAAACAATACTGAATTGGTTTCCAAGCGCGCAATTTTTGCCCGAAGCCGAATTCGCCGCGGTCGAAAACGTTTTACCAGATCCGGAAATCGCGGCTGAACGCCTCGCGCTTCTGGCCACGATCGATCCGGCAAAGGACGGATTCGCCGCGGCGAACAGCGAACCCGGGCCGCACCTGATCGTGACGACTCGTGCGAGTCTCGATCAACCCGCGCCGACACGC
>Ga0209056_10003038_pt1 | contig 18016 bp, 17 predicted proteins | sample GraSoiAngelo_114_FD_185876 | JGI IMG/M metagenome (GOLD analysis project Ga0209056, IMG submission 185876) | Grasslands soil microbial communities from the Angelo Coastal Reserve, California, USA - 14_0903_13_40cm (SPAdes) (version 2) | ecosystem: Environmental > Terrestrial > Soil > Grasslands... | reverse complement strand
CCGATTGAACGAAAACCCGGGGCTATTTTTATAGCCCGGCATTTTGAGGGACCTACCGAGCCCACTGATCCCGCTATCCCACTGATTCCCAGCCACTTCGGCGTCGTCGAAAAGTAGTCACACCCTAATCATTTCGGCAGGCCTTTCTCATCGTAGAGAAGGTCACCGTGGTCCTTAGATCGAAAAGGCTCCTTCAGGCGTGCGGCGCAATCCTTGCCAATCCTGATTAAGCGATCCGCAAGTCCGGACCCGCGCTGACACCGCACTCGATCGAGGCGCTCACGAACCGCGTTTGTCACGGCTTCGGTCATGTTCTCGCCGGTCAATTTTGCTAGCTGATTTGCCAACTTGTGCGCCTCTTTGTTCTTGATGTTGAGACTCATCGCATCTGCCCTTCTACCTAGCTAGTGCTACCATTCTACCATGAGCGGAGATTGTTTGCTTGCGCCCCAGCACGCCATCCACCTAATTTCCTGTACTTCACCCGTTCGCCGAACGACGCATCCCTGCCTAGCCTACGACTTAGTGACTGACTCGGGATGGCCTTGGCAACATTTGGCAACAGTTGCTTCTCGGAGCGGCTGGTACGCGCATGAGGAGGGGCAAAACCGGGCATGAAGTGGGTCGATCGAGTTGGCGATCGTCGTTTCTAGGCGATCCTGGCGCGAAATTTCATTGTGGAAAGCTGGGGATAGGCACAGAGAAAGAAAAGAGGAGCTGAATTGCTGAATTGGAAGGGGCCGCAGGAGCTACTGATCGAGTTTGAGCGGCATGAGCATGCCATCTTTCTTGATGCCAAGGCGGATTAACGCCCGTGAAAATGCACGATGAACTCGGCTTCCTGGGGGTTTGGATCGCCATTGCACACAGCAGGCGTGAATACCCATTGCTGAACCAGAGCCAGCGCTTCGGTCCCTAAATCAGGATGCTCCGCGCTCTGGACCACGGCCTCACGGACCTTTCCGTCTTTCGAGATGATTCCTCGAATGACGACATCGACATTTCTGCCGCCATTCCCTTCCTTGGGCTGTGGCATGGACGTTCCGATCGCACGCCGAAAGGTTTTGCAAAAATTACGGAGCTGGGCCTCCGGTGGCTCAGCGAGCACGTTTTCGCTCGCATCGGTAAGCTCCGTGACTGCCTGCGAAATCTCCAGCTTGGGAACACCGGCAAAGGAGTAGATGATCTTGGCAGGCAAAAGCTCTCCCGCGAAAGAAAAGAACTCACTGTTTTCGATGAGGTCGTTACCGATCTTTTCCAAAACCAATGTTCCATTGCCGCGTTCTACGCAAAGCTCATTGTTCTCGATTTTCTGGCCTCGGATGGTATCGAATTCAATGCATCGAATCTTTTTCCCCCCTGCGGCTTTATCCACGATCGCACGGATCACATCGTCGTCAGCAAATTGCACCAGATAAATTGGTGTCAGCTGCATGACGGTATCGATTTCAGGGGGAGGCAATTCGCCGGTTCTCACGGTCGCAAGTCGTTCCCTGGTCCAAATATCGAGTGAGTGATACGCGCCGAAGCGGGACTCCTCACGCCTTCCCGTACCCTGCACAACCACACGCGTGAACGTGCCTTCTTGTGGCCCAGAGCTGGAGTCAAAAACGCGGAAGGTGTCGACGCGCTCTAGATTCGGCAATTTGGGCGAGAGGCTGACGCCGTTGGCGCGCTCCAGCAACTGAACCGCTTCACGACGCAGTTCTGGGTCCTGGGCGGAGGCTGGGATGGCGGTAAAAAAAATGAGCGGAAGGACCTTCAGAACTGATTTCATTGTCCCCCCCAAAAACTGGCCGGGAATTGGATGCCCTTAGCCAGGATTTCCACCCCGGCTGCAAGCAGACCCATAACATAAACCTGACCGCCTCTAATAGCAATGGTCAGTTCATCATTCTGTATTCGGACATGGGAAGGATTGCGACGACACTTTTCCGGTGAGGACAAACCAGAGTTTATAAGTAGCGGTTCACTGATGACGCATGGGATTTCTCGATGTCAGTTATTTGTCGAACAGTGTCTCCGCGCCGCTAGTATAATTTTCGCATGCGATTTGCGTGCTGCACGGTGGCGCTGTTGGCCTCCATGTTGGCAAGTGGCCAGACACTGCCGACTTTCGACCTTCCCGGGAGCCTAGAACTTGTGGATTTGCCAGCTGAAGCAACCCCCGTTGAAGCAATGATGGTCAGTCTCCACCCCGTGTGGTCAAAAAAACTCGAACGGCTTGAAATGTCGTGGCTTAGGGTTTTGCACAGGCCCCGTTTTCGAATGGGCTTCTCCGACCCAGAGACGGTATCGGCTCTTCCCGTTGAGCATCATATTAGACAAAGCATCTTCATGCTTCTCATTTCTGCGTAATCTGCTTGGTTGTCCGGAGCCAGCCACCCATTCCGCCAGCCTCCCGAAGCCTTTTGTCTGCGCTGCCGCTGACAACCTCGAGATCCACGTTGTATTTTCTAGCAAGTCCAGGCAGTACATCTTGCAGTGCAGCTAACCTGCGACTTGCACCGCACTTCGGGCAGGCCGGATCCGCCGAACGGTCCGTCCAACCGCACACCATGCACTGCCGCAGGTTGGGGTTGAAGTCTCGGGCGAGAACGAGGAGGCGTACCTTGCCTTGTTGTAGCTTCGCGAGTGCTTCCTCGGCCTCGATGACGGTGCCCCGTTTGCTAATCAACAAGCTATCGACCAGAGCTTTCTCGTGCTGGCCTTCCCACTTTTCGATCTCCGGCTCGAGCCGGTTTTGCAGTTCATGGACGGAACTGCGGCCAAGGTCTTCCTTGATGAGCGTAACGCGGTGCCGAAGCTCCTTGGGGAAGTCTTTCTCAATGAGCTCAATCAGGTGGTCCTTGCCCACAAGAAAGATCGCTTGAAGTCTCTCCCTCGCGTATATCGCCCCCGCCTGCTGTGCCGCCTGGCGGCACAATCGTTCGTACTGCGCCTCCACGCGGTGATCAAAGGCATCTCGTTGCGAGCCTCTGGTCTTATGAACTCTTTGCCCGGTCACATGTCCAAGATCCTTCATTTTCCACTGCGAGATGTCGATCGTGAATTTCTTTTCTTCCAGCTCGAGCAGCTCTCGAAGCTGGTATCGAAGAAAACGAGCCCCCGTTCGATCGACGACGACAATGCAATGGGGTCTATGCTCATCGACGAGCCAGAGGAGTTGGGAGACCGCCGGAGCTCCCCAGCGGAGATCGTTGTTTACCGCGACCTGCAGGGGAACGAATTGCCAGGCGTTCCGTCCTGCGAAGACAGCCACGCTTTTCTCGTGAGGATGCCTGTCGCGCAAGAACTCTTCGATGCGATTTAGCTGTTCTCGAGAGAGAACCTGTTCCGCTGCCGCTAAACTGGGTTCAAGGGATTTCGCTGCCTCTTTCAACCAAGTTATAGAAGCCGGAACCGGCATATGGCGCGCTCGCTCGGCTGGCTGGGTGTTCAAATAAGCAGTCAGCACAGGTCCGGACAGCCGAGAAATCTCTTCAATCCCACTTCCCGTGAGCATTGGGAAGTCCCTTTCTTGTTACCGGTGCATTGTGCGTCGCTTGGAATGGTCCCTGGCGAATTGGTACGGTGTCAAGGTTCAGCGTAATGTCACATTGTCACCGAAGCAAAGCAACAATTCGCCAGCCACACGTTACCAGAAGGGTTTTGTGTACCTCGATCGTGACAAGTGGAATGGCAGGTATCGCGAGGATCTGATCACCGGGGAGGGAACTAAGCGCATTCGGCGGGAAGTCATTCTCGGCTGCAAACGTGAAATGACAAAGCCCCTCGCCGAGCGCCGAATGGAAGTTGTTCTCGCCCGCATCAACGGTCTCGACTATCGCCCACGCCGTGCCGCTACCTTCTCAGAGTTCATTGAAGGGTGGAAGGCCCAAATGCTGACGACACAAAAGCCATCCTCTGCGCGAGCAGTTCGCTCGCACCTCAAGTGCTACATTCTCCCGGAGCTTGGCAACGTTCGCCTCGACCAGTTCGGCGTCGAGAATCAACAGACATTCATAAACCCGCATGCTCGCGAGGGCTACAAAGAAGACCGTCTCTCGGAAAACAGTCCTGAACGTGCTAGGAACTTTGTCAACGATTCTGACGACGGCCCGCAATTGGGGCTACAACTGTGAACAGATAAACCTCGACAAGCTCCGCCTACAAGCGCGAGGAATGAAGTATGAAGCGCCTTCATTCACACCCGACCAACTCAAACGTATCCTCGCCATCGCTGAGGAGCCGTGGCGTACGATGTTCTGTATTCTCACGCTAGACGGCCTGCGCGCCGGTGAAGTGCTCGGGTTGAAGTGGTGCGACATCGACTTTGACCGGTCCTTACTTCACATTCGGCGAACTGCGTGGTACGGGAAAATACAGACGGCCAAGAGTGAGGCCAGCGAGACGATCTTGCCCATTCCGAGCTCGCTGCTCACGATGCTCAAGAACTATCGGGTCACCTGGAAGCCCAACGAGGCGGGCTTCCTTTTTGTGACACGAAATGGGCGGCCCCCATCTTCCAACAAAGTCGTGGAATATCACCTGTGGACGATCCTCGACGCGCTGGGGATCCCGCGGTGCGGTCTTCACGCATTTCGCCACGCACATACATCGCTACTCCTTGACTCCGGCGCAACACCCAAAGTTGTTCAGCGTCAACTGCGACACTCCGATGCTCGGACTACGTTAGAGATCTGTCGACATGTCGTATGTGACGCGCACCGCGAAGCGGTCGAGAAAGTAGCCTCCGTTTTGGACGCTATTGGACGCCCGCCGACCACAGTCAACTAGTAGATTCAGCGACTTGGCCGTATTCGGCGATGGGTTCGATTCCCATCGCCCGCTCCAGATTCAAAACAAACACACGTTGATTCGGCTGGCCTCCCTCGCCGGCCAAACTTGATTTGTGCTCAAGCGCGTAGGGAAAGCAAGTTCTACGCGAGCGCAGACTTAATGTCCGTTTGCGTGAAATCATCGCCTTTGAATAACAGTGGTTCGTTCATTGCCTTTGCCAGCGCATAGGCGAAGCAGTCACCGAAGTTCAAACGGGCGGGATGGCCGCTTCCCCGGCCGAAATCACGGTAAGCTTCGCGGGCAATGTGCGCCTGAGCCTCTGTGACTGGCTCGATCGCAAATCGCGCCTCGCGCAAGAGATCGTCAAACCGGCGGCTTGCGATAGGATCACGGCTCGCGTCGATGACTGCTGCGGTCTCGACGTAGTTGGCAGCAGAAATACGCCTGATCGCGGCGTCCGCAATCGCCCTTGCGTAATCGATCGCGTCTCGTTCATCTCGCAATATAGCAATGAGCGCCGAGGTATCGATAATCATTTCGGCAGGCCTTTCTCATCGTAGAGAAGGTCACCGTGGTCCTTAGATCGAAAAGGCTCCTTCAGGCGTGCGGCGCAATCCTTGCCAATCCTGATTAAGCGATCCGCAAGTCCGGACCCGCGCTGACACCGCACTCGATCGAGGCGCTCACGAACCGCGTTTGTCACGGCTTCGGTCATGTTCTCGCCGGTCAATTTTGCTAGCTGATTTGCCAACTTGTGCGCCTCTTTGTTCTTGATGTTGAGACTCATCGCATCTGCCCTTCTACCTAGCTAGTGCTACCATTCTACCATGAGCGGAGATTGTTTGCTTGCGCCCCAGCACGCCATCCACCTAATTTCCTGTACTTCACCCGTTCGCCGAACGACGCATCCCTGCCTAGCCTACGACTTAGTGACTGACTCGGGATGGCCTTGGCAACATTTGGCAACAGTTGCTTCTCGGAGCGGCTGGTAACACCTTGTCTCAGTGAGACTTAGAAATTTGGGATGCAATTCGATTCCCATCGCCCGCTCACTGATGACTCAGTGGACCTTATACGGCTAAGTTACTTGAACTCGACCCCAAAACGGCACATTGTGGTCGGTAGTTGGACGGTACTCGACTCAATTGGACGGTCGATTTCTAATGCTTGATTTGATGGAATGACGATGACATGTTGTCACCTTTCCAAACAGGCGGCATTCGGAACGCACCGTCCACCAAAATCGCCAAACTTCATTCTGAGACGCCGTGATTAGGACCCTGGCTTCGCCTCCCTCGTCTCCGCCATCCCCACATCCATTTCCCCGAACGCCGTTCTGCCCCCGCCTTAGGCGCTGGGCTTCCCCTTCGGCTCTTCGGCTGCACCGGCTCGGGCCGTTCGCTGAGCATCGTTTGGGCGGCAGGAGCTAACCACAAGGGAACTATGTTCGTCATTATAAGTACTCGCCTTTGAGAACGGCGGTGTTGCGAGCCCTGCGACCTTGAGAGGTGAACATGCAATCGCTTTTGGCGGATTTGCGGTACGCAGGGCGCGAACTGCGCAGGCGCCCAGGATTTGCGCTCACGGCGGTCCTTTCGCTGGCGCTGGGCATCGGCGCCACGAGCGCTGTGTTCAGCGTTATCTACGCCATCCTGATTGACCCTTTTCCCTACCCGCGTGCTGACCGCATCATGGAGATGCGCCTGGTCGACAAGGCTGGCAAAGACAGCTACATGGGGCCCAGCGGGCCTCAAGCCGATCTGATCCGCCAGGCAAAATCGATCGAAGACGTCACGCTCATGGATTGGTGGAACCTGACCACCACCGACGGGGACCTGCCCGAAGATGTGCAAGCCAACTATATCGACCCCAATGCGCCGAATCACTGGGGCATTCGCGCGCTTAAGGGGCGCTGGCTGATTCCCTCGGACGCGCCGCCGGGCCAAGAGCCGCAACGTGTGGTAGTGGTGAGCTATCAGTTTTGGCAACGCTACTACATGGGTGATCCCAAGGTAATCGGGCGCACACTGCAGTTGGTGCACAAGCCTTATCAGGTTGTGGGGGTCATGCCGCCGCGGTTCCGGTGGGCGAATGTGGATATGTATCTCCCGCTAAAGGTCACTCGGGATCCGAACATCCACTATGCCGCTTCGATCAAAATTCGGCCGGGCGTCAGTCCCGAGGCCGCCGCCGCGGAGCTGGAGCCGATGATTCGCGAATTTGCGAAGCAATCGCCCACGCAATATCCGGATAGGTTCAAGGTCAAGCTGCGCAGCATCGTGGATGTGTACGCGCGGCCGCTGGGACCAACTTTGTATCTGTTGTTGGGCGCCGTCGCATCGCTACTGCTGATTGGCTGCGGCAATGTTTCCATTTTGCTGCTGGCGCGCGGCACGGAGCGGCAGCATGAATTGGCGGTGCGCGCGGCTGTCGGCGCTGGGCGTATGCGCATGATTCGGCAACTGCTGACGGAGTCGCTGGGAATCGCGACGGCCGGGGCGCTACTCGGTGTGCTGCTGGCTTGGCGCGGCCTTTCTTTGCTGGTGGCGCGCTTGCCCGAGAATTCGTTTCCTGCGGAATCGGTGATCAAGATGAATTGGCCGGTCCTGCTGTTCAGCATTGGGCTCGTATTCTTCACGTCGATCGCCTTTGGGCTTTGGCCAGCGCTGCAGCTTTCGCGTCCGCAGCTCGCGCGGCTGGTGCAGAGCAGCTCGCGTCGGGTGGCGGGCAGCGTCGGGGCGCGGCGCAGTCACGGCGCGCTGGTCGCCGCTCAAGTGGCATTGACGCTACTGATGCTTACAGCGGCGGCGGCGGCGGGGAAAGGATTTCTGCGCTTAGTGAATACCGATCTCGGCTATGACCCGCACAATGCCATGTCTGTGCCAATCCCCGTGCACGAAAACACACACGTGGCATGGAAGGATCGTGCCGAGTTCTTCGAGCAGATTCGCGCGCGCATCGCCGCCATGCCGGAAGTTGTGGCCGCGGGCATTTCCACCAACGCCACGCCGCCCTCTAATGGCTGGCGGCAGAACATCGAAATCCTGGGAAGCACGGCGACAGAAAAGCCGGAAGTGCGCGTCAATTTCGTCAGCCCAGAATATTTTTCGTTGCTGCGCATTCCTTTGGCCCAAGGGCGGTTGTGGGACCACACGGAAAACATGCGTGGCGCGGCGTTGGCGGTCATCAACCAAACGATGGCCAAGCAATTTTGGCCCAATGGCGACGCTATCGGACGTCAATTCAAACTTCCAGTGCTGAAGGATTCGCCTCCGTATCAACGCGTTGCCGCGGAAGCCACCGGAGCGTTTCAGATTATCGGCGTCGCAGCGGACGTGCGCGACGACGGCTTGCGGAACCCGATCAAGCCTCAGGTGTACATCCCGTTCACCTCGAACATGTGGATGTTCACGCAGATTCTGGTGCGCACGCGCGTGCCGCCCCTTTCGATAGTGCGCGATATTCGCGCGCAAATCGTGCAGATCGATCCGGAGCAGCAGGTGATGCGCGTGCGTGACCTCGACGCCTGGATTACCGGGCAAGAGGAGTACGCGCAACAGCGGCTAATGGCAACGCTGTTTGGCGTCTTTTCCGTGCTGGCCCTGGCGCTTGCGGCCGTGGGGCTGTACAGCGTGGTCTCTTACGGAGTGGCGACGCGCACGAACGAGTTCGGGATACGCATGGCGCTGGGAGCGCGGGCTGCGGACGTATTCCGCATCGTACTCTCGTCAACTGCGGTGCATGTTGGAGCGGGAGTCATTGCGGGAATCGTGCTGAGCATCTTGTTCAACAAAGTGTCGACGAAGTGGGTGACGGAAAGCTCGAGCGATCCGCTGTTGCTCGGCGGCGTGACGGTGCCGCTGGTCGCCGCAGCAACACTGGCTTGCCTGGTTCCCGCGCGACGCGCAGCCGCTACGGATCCCATGCAAGCGCTGCGATACGATTAACCCTAAGAAACTGATATGCAAAGGAAAGCAAAGCGCCCTACGTTTACTCTGGAAGCGCAAAAGAACAAATTTAAGTCAACAGATTTCGTTTTCCATCTATTTTCCAACTAAGGCTAATTCCAAGAAAGCTAAATGCCGCCAATTCAATCGCTTTCAGAGTTTTGTTCAAAGCTTCCCAAGCTTCGGACGTGGGTTCGATTCCCATCGCCCGCTCCATACTTAACTAGCTTATGTTCAATAGGTTGTAACCATCAGTGACTTTCTGTGCTAGGATTGCGCTACCGAATTCCACCGGGGGATCGCAATGAACGCACCCTTCAACATCTCGGTCGTCACCATTTTTGTCCGCCATTCAGCAGCATGCAAGTACAAAGGCGAGGAATTTTGTAGGCGTTGCAACTGCCGCAAGCATCTGCGCTGGACCGCAGGTGGCGTGCAATATCGGCGATCCGCGAAGGCACGCACTTGGGTCGAGGCCGAGCGTCAGAAGCAATACCTGATCGAGCAGATGTCCGCCGGCAACGCCCCCGCGACTCCGACAGTAGCGCCCACGATCCACTCGCTCGTCGAAGCATTCGTCACGTCCAAACAGTCACAGCGAATTGGTGACACGACGGTGAAGCGCCACAAGAGAGAACTTACCAGACTCGCGGACTTTCTCGCGGAGAACGGAGTTTTTGTTCCGAATGCGATCACGGCAGCGGCACTTTACAAATTCCGTCGAGACATGGAAAACGCTTTACCCGGCCAGCAGTACGCGGCGGGAAGCGCAACAGCGCATCCGCCAGTTCCTGCGCTTCCTTCACGACGATGGATACTTGCAGAGGTTGCCCCGGTTAAGCCCCATCAAAGTGGACCAACCACCGACGATGCCGTTGGATGATAAACAGTACAAAGCTCTTCTCGGCGCGATCCCCAAAGCATTCGAACACGATGGTCTCGTACGACGGATGTGTGCGGTCGTCCGGCTGATGCGGCACAGCGGCTTGGCTATCAGTGACGCAGTTACGTTGAAGCGCGATTCGCTGGTGTTCGACAAGAAGAACGCGCATCGTGTCGTAACTAGCCGACAACAAACCGGAACGCATGTGTCTGTGCTAATCCCGGCTGACGTTGCGAAAGAACTGCTGTCGGTTGCGAACGGCAATGCCGAATACGTGTTTTGGGATAATCGAGGTGGTCAAAAGAAAACCGTGGTGAAGGATTATCAGAAGGATTTTCGGCGGCTGTTCCTTGCGGGCCTCGGTAACTTTGCGTCGCATTCGTTGAGGGATACGTTCTCGGTGGACCTCCTCCAGCGCGGAGTCTCACTGGAGGAGGTATCAAAGCTACTCGGGCATTCATCAACCAAAGTTACCGAGAAACATTACGCGCCGTGGATCAAAGGGCGGCAAGACCGCTTGGACTCGTTCATGCTGCCAATCGTGAGCGGTAAGAAGAGCGCTGCCTAGTGCAATCGCTCTCCAGCAAAAACAGCTGTAGAGGCGGAATGTTTTCATCGCATGCTGAGTCCTGTGGTTCGCCAAAACCCTGACTGCCTTTGAAATCAATAATTTCACTTGTCGTCTCCTCTGACGATTTGGGATAACTCTTCGCGATATTTCGATTGCTCACAGGAAGGCGAACGGATAGCGATCCCTGGCGATCCCTGACCTACCATTGACGTGAGCGCTCCGCCATCCTAGGATCATCCCATGAGCTCAACCATCTCGGCCCCCGTGAAATGGGTAGAGGCTGTTGGAAATCTCCATTTTCCATCGAAGGCGGACCGTCGCCTTCAGGAACTCATGGACCGCAACAACGAAGGCCTTCTTGGTCAATCGGAAAGAGAAGAACTCGAAGCGCTGGTTGAATTGAGCGAGCAATTGTCTCTCGTCCGTGGGGAAGCACTGCAGATTTTGAGCAAGCGGCCGTAATGGCCGTGCCGGAAACACTGTCGCAAGCCGTCCGGTTGCGTGCAGACGGACGATGCCAATACTGCCTCATGCACGAGAGCCTCCAGGGAGCCACGTTTCACGTCGAACACATCATCCCGCAATCAAAGGGCGGCCACTCCATTTTGGAAAACCTTGCCTTAGCATGCCCCGGATGCAATCTGCATAAAGCCGACAGGACAACGGCCGTTGATCCGGCGACAGGCGAGCAGGTGCCCTTGTTTCATCCCATCCGGCAACGGTGGTCGGAGCACTTTCGATTCAAAGGCTATGAAATGGAAGGATGGACTCCCGTTGGCCGCGCAACCGTGGCGATGCTCAATCTGAATCACGTCCGCCGTCAGCGGATTCGCGAAGTTGAAGAAGCCTTCGGGCTGTATCCTCCAAATCGCTGAGGATATCCTTTCCTGCAAAGCCAAGGATTTTGGAGGAATATACGAACAGTCTGTACCAAAAATTACGCAGCAATCGGGGTTTGGGATAGGCCATAACGCCCCGAGACCTAATTTCGTCCGGTAACAATGCGTTACGGGGCTTCCCGTAAATGCAACGCTTTCAATGCATACGGACTTTTTGGTAGGCACAGCGTTCTACATGCGTTTTCGTGACTGGCAAAATCGTCGTTACACTCATTGCGCGCAGGAGAACAAAAACCTCCGACTCGCTGATCCCACACAAGGCTACAGCCAGCTTCCCGCCGAGGATTCGAGGCACAGAATTGAAAGAAAGGCATACCTCCTTCCATGAGAATTTCCTCCTTCATATTCACGACACGATCGAGGTGTTTTCCGAGAGCCTGGAAGAATTGCGGAATATCTTCCAAACGGATGTCGCTCCGAAACTCCATCCACGAAGAAGAGCGGAACTCGAAGGCACTGCCGACGAACTGTTCGGAAAAGTGGATGACACGATTCGCGAGGCCTCCCGGATGGCCGCCGGACGAAAGTTGAGCCCAGAAAGGCTGGCGGAGAGCTCTCGGGCAGGACTGGGAGAAATCTTCCGTTCCTAGAACACGCATGACAGCGAAACAAGAGACGCAAAGCTTGAGGAAATCTCCGAGCCACGAGCGACCGGAGAGCCCTTTCAATCGAGGGCAGTGGGATAAGAACGAGTCAGACGCCGTGCATATGAAATGTATCTCGAACGTGGCGGAGAGCCGGGAGCCCCTCCAAGCCTGGCAGTTGCCTGCTCAGGTCTTTTCCTCATGAATTTTGGGGTCTTCTCCTCTTGACAACCAGTAGAAGAAGCGTATGTTCCTCTTGGTAGCCAAGGGGAATAAGGTTTATGCCAGACAAGCCGAGTGATCTCGTCCAGGGCACGCTCGATATGCTCATCCTAAAAACGTTGGCGCTGGAGCCTATGCATGGATACGGGATTTCCGTGCGAATCGAACAGATGAGCAAGGGCGTTTTCCGCCTGAATGCGGGCTCGTTATTTCTCGCCATTCAACGACTAGAGAGGGACGGGCTAATCGATGGCGAATGGAAACCCACTGAAAACAACAGGCGGGCAAGGTACTACACTCTGACGGCGAAGGGACGAAAGAGGCTCGACAGCGAAACACGAGAATGGGGCAGGCAAGTGGCCGCAATCGGCAGAATTTTGGAGGCCTCGTAGGGGAGCGAGCCATGTCCTTGTTCAGAAATTTTGCAACCGGCCTGCGGTCGCTTTTCCGAAAGAACCAAGTCGACCGGGAGTTGGATGAAGAACTAGGCGCCTATTTGGAGATGGAAGCGGCGGAGAAGATGAGGCAAGGCGTAAGTCGTAAGGATGCGCTTCGCGAAGTGCGACTAGAGCGCGGCAGTCTCGAAGTTACCAAGGAACTCGTTCGCTCTGGCGGCTGGGAATTTTTTGTGGAGACATGCTGGCAAGATTTGCGCTTTGCAATCCGCATGCTGCGCAAGAGTCCCGCTTTTACGGCCGTGGCTGTACTGACGCTGACCCTCGGAATCGGGGCAAACACCGCCATCTTCACACTTCTGCACGCCTCGCTCTGGAGACCGCTACCGGTCCAGGACCCTCAGGAAATTTTTCATCTAATGCGGACATCTTCCGAAGGCGACTTTGCAGGCGAATTCAGTTATTCCTTTCCTCTCTTTCAGCAACTCAGCAAGATAGCAGACTCTTGGGGCGAGATGTTCGCCACAGAGACTGTTAGTTCGAGAAAATTCAGCCTTGACACGCAATCGACAGAACGAATAGTTGGAGAAGCCGTTTCGGCCAACTTCTTTTCTGTCCTGCATGTCGAGCCTATTCTAGGGCGCGTCTTAGAACCGCAAGACGACAATGCGCTCGGAGGAAGTCACTTTGCTGTTTTGAGTCACGGATTCTGGGTGCGTCGCTTCCAATCCGACGCTGCGATCCTAGGCAAGAGGATTTTCTACGATGAGGTCCCTTACACCGTGGTCGGGGTTGCCCAACCGGGATTCTTTGGGATCGAACCCGAAGTATCAGTGGATGTGTGGGTGCCCGTGACCGCTGCTTCAGCTAATAGGGGGTGGCGGCCAGACCCGAACATTAATTGGCTACGGCTCCTTCTGCGCTTGCGGCCTGGCGTTGACGTGTCCCAAGCCCAAGCCATGTTCGAGACCGCATTTCGCGCACACGTCGCTGACACGCTCATGCCTGGCGCGTCACCGCGCTGGAAATCCATGCTGGAGGGACAGCATGTGACGCTTCGTCCCGCCCAGTCCGGTCTTGCGTCCACCGGACGGAAGTACGAGAAACCGCTACTCGTATTGCTTGCCGTAGCCATGGTGGTTCTCCTGATCTCGTGCGCGAACATAGCTAACCTTATCCTGGCACGCAACGCCGCCCGGAGACAGGAGATCATGGTCCGTCTCGCTCTCGGTGCCAGTCGCGGGCGAATTGCCTGGCAATTGTTCACCGAACATTTTCTCCTCTCGTTCGCCGGCGCGGTCTGTGCCATCTTTTTGTCCGTATGGGGCACGCGGCTTCTTCTCTCTCTGCTTCCACAATCGCCACTGCCGCTCGCGTTCGATCTCCGGCCGGACTTCGCCGTGTTTGGTTTTGCCGTGTGCACTGCGTTTGTGACCGCGACATTGTTCGGACTTGGACCTGCTCTGCGCGCTTCGAGCGAAAAGCTTGAAATGAGCTTCCGCGGCGGACATCAGATCACCGCCTCATCCTCTACAGGAAGGCTTCTCCTAGTGGGCCAGTTCGCGCTGACCTTGCCCTTATTGGTCGGCGCGGGACTGTTCCTCGAAACGCTGCATAATCTAAAGAGCAGTGACCTGGGTTTCCGCCCCGAAAACGTTGTTACGTTCGACCTCTCTTTTCCCAAGGGCACTTCCGAGGACCGGCTTCGGCAAGCGTACGCGGAGATCCAGGAACGCCTGGAGTCTCATCCCGGTGTAGTCGTTGCAAGTTATTCGTCCCCGAGCGTGTACGGCGATGGCGGATGGTCGGGCCGCATCACGGTACCGGGGCACTCGACACCAAGCGAAGACAATGACGTGGGAATGATATCGGTGAGCCCCGGTTTCTTCGAGTCAATCGGGCTAGGACTTTTGCAGGGTCGCTATCTGAACTCTCAGGATCAGGAGGAGAGACACCCCGTAGCCGTGGTCAACGAGAGTTTGGCACGCTATTACTTCGGCGCAGATTCGGCAATCGGCCAGCGCATCGGACTAACTGGTGAGCCACAAATCGTCCGCGAAATTGTGGGCGTGGTGAGGGACGCGAGGCATTATGGGATTCGGGAGAGAGTATGGCGCATGGTGTATATCCCGGCTGGGAAATCCTGGAAGGGTGGCAGCTTCTTCGTGCGCGCTAATGTCGGCGAGCACTTATTGAGCGGCGTAATATGGGCCGAAGTTGCGGCCAGCGACAAGATTCTGCAAGTCGAGAGAATCCAGCCCCTTGAGACGGTTGTCAATGACATGATTTCCCAAGAGCACCTAACAGCGTTGTTGTCGTCGGCCTTCGCGGCATTAGCTTGTCTGCTCGCTGCGATTGGGCTCTACGGAGTTTTTGCCTACAGCGTGTCGCGGCGAACGAATGAGTTTGGCATTCGCATGGCTCTAGGAGCTCAGCGACGCGATATCCGAAGACTCGTGCTGCGCCAAACGCTGGGCGTGACCCTCGCGGGCGTTGCAATCGGAATAGCTGTGGCTTTGGGGCTGGCCAGGACCCTTGCCGCCACGATTGCGGGCATGCTCTACGGCATCCAGTCCACGGACATTGGCCTATTCGTGGGAGCGACGGTGTCGTTGATCGCAGTCGCATTGGTTGCCGCGCTTTTGCCTGCGCGCCGCGCGACGCATGTAGATCCGCTGGTGGCCTTGCGTTACGAGTAACCCATGGCTCTCGGAGAGCCACAACGAAGGATGAAAATAGCCGCTCACTGTTGAGCCAATCTTTTCAATGAGATACGCGGCTATTTTCATAGGAGTGAGGGCCGATGTCACTGCTGCGAAACATTGCGAGCGGGGTTCGATCATTGTTCCGAAAGGAGCAGGTCAGCCACGAGCTGGACGAAGAACTAAACGGCTTCCTGGAGACGGCAGCACAAGAAAAGATGAGCCAGGGGATGGGCCATAGGGATGCGCTTCGCGCCGTACGTTTAGAGCGCGGCAGCCTCGAAGTCACGAAGGAAGAGGTTCACTCCGCACGCTGGGAATCTTTTGTGGAGACGTGCTGGCAAGATTTGCGCTTTGCTGCTCGAATGCTACGCAAGTCTCCCAGCTTTACCGCCGTCGCCATTCTCACGCTCGCGCTAGGCATTGGCGCCAACTCCGCTATCTTCAGTTTGTTGCATGCGGTCGTCTTGCGCCTGCTGCCCGTGCCCGACCCGCAGCAACTCGTGCAGTTCACATACACGGGAATCGGGGACTGGAACAGCTATTTTGGCTATCCACAACTTGAACGTTTCCGCAGCCAGGCCGGGATGCTTTCCGGAATTTTTGGCGGAGTCGGATTGAAGAACGTGAATGTCGGCTGGGACGGAAGTGTTGGATTGGCGCAATGCGACGCCTACACCGACAATTTCTTTTCCGTTCTCGAGGTCGCTCCACAGCGTGGCCGCCTTTTCGCCCCAGGAGACGATCGCGAGGGCGCGGATGTTGCAGTTCTAAGCGATCGGTACTGGCGGAGCCGTTTTGCCGCCGACCCGGCGATCATCGGTCAAACCATCCTCATCAACCAGCTCCCGTTCACCGTCATCGGCATCGCGCCACCAAAATTCTCCATCTACGTTGGCGGCGCTCGGGACATTTGGGTGCCATTGCGTGCGCTGGACCGCTTCACGCCCGATCCGAATCGCTGGCGGGCCTCCTTCACGAGCTGGCTGCTTATTGCCGGCCGCCTTAGGCCTGGCGTTTCGCTGGCGCGTGCACAGGCGGAACTCGACGTAATTCACCGCAGGCTGCTGGAGCAGCAGCTTTTGGAAGTGGAACAGCCGGGGCAGAGAATGCAGCAGTTTGTTAGCGAGAGCCGACTCGTGCTGCATCCCGCCGCGACCGGTATGTTCAGCGGCCTCCGGCACACGTACGCTCTTCCGCTAGAGCTGCTCATGGGTGTCGGCGGCATGGTGCTGCTGATTTCGTGCGTCAATGTTGCCAACCTCGTGCTGGCCCGCACTTCCTACCGCCGCCCGGAGATCGCGCTGCGCATGGCGTTGGGCTCGGGAAGAGCGCGCGTCATTCGGCAACTGCTAACCGAGAGCCTTCTCGTCGCTGGTGCGGGTGGCGTTCTGGGATTGGCGATTGCCTGGTGGGGCGGCGCAGTGCTGGTCCGCATGATCTCGACTGGCGACTCGCCTGTGGCGCTCGATGTGCGACCCGACTGGCCCGTCTTCTGCTTCACCGCGGCGGTGTCGCTCGCTGGTGGGATTCTGTTCGGTCTCGTGCCCGCCCTCCGTGGCACGCGCGTCGATCCCTGCTCAGCCCTGAAGCAGGGCGCGCACGGGACCACCCGAGCCTCGCGTTTCCTGGACCGCGTACTGGTTGCGGTTCAGGTCACACTATCGCTGGTGCTTATCACTGGGGCCGGAATCTTCCTACGCACCCTCGAAAATCTCCGGAGCGTTGACGTCGGCTACGAACGCGACAACATTCTCATGTTCTCCGTCGACGCCAAGCTCGCGGGTTATCCAAAGGAGCGGGCGGGCACTCTTTATCGTGCGATCCTCGACAAGGCCGCCGTCTTGCCAGGCATTCAGGCCGCCAGCGTATCCATCGTCCGTCCCGTGGATGATCAATATTATCTGGTTGACGTCATCGGCCAAGTCGACGGCCGCACGCTCCCCGAGGCGGAACGGATCAAGGTCGCCTGGAATGCCATGAGCCCCGGATATTTCTCCACCGTTGGCACACGCATCGTGATGGGCCGCGATTTCGACCTACGCGATGGCGGGGCGGCATCGAGAGTGGTGATCGTCAACGAATCGCTGGCCCGCCAGGTTTTGCCAGGCCACAATCCGATCGGCCATCGGCTCGATGATGCTGAGATCATTGGCGTGGTGAAGGACTCGCTCTATGGCGGCGCACGCGAGCAGCCCCGGCCAGTTTTGTACCGGTCGCTGTTTCAGGGCCAAGGTGGCACCGACCCGGGCCAGTGGGTCGGTATGGGTGCTGTTTCCTTTGAACTCCGATACCGATCAGGCGCCGGCCTCGTGGACGAGGTGCGCCAAGCCATCGCATCGGTGGACCGCAATGTGCCGATTTTCCACGTCAAGACCCTGCGCGCTCAAACGGAGGACTCGTTCCTCCGCGAGCGCCTCCTCGCTACGATTTCCAGCTTCTTCGGCGGGCTGGCGCTACTGCTTGCCTGCCTGGGCTTGTATGGTCTTATGGCGTATGCCGTCGCTCGCCGCACCGCTGAAATTGGAGTTCGGATGGCATTAGGCGCCCGCCGACGAGGAATAATTTGGCTGATCGTGCGCGAAACGCTGTGGCTGGTATTGGCCGGAGCTGCAGCGGGAATCCCATTGGCCGTCTGGCTCTCGCGATATGCGAAGGCTTTTCTATTCGGAATCGGCGCTGCCGACCCAGCGGTCTTCACAACTTCGGTTGCCGCGCTGATAGGTGTCGCTGTACTCGCCAGCTTTTTGCCGGCGCGGAGGGCCACGCGAGTAGATCCTATGGTGGCCTTGCGTTACGAGTAACTCATGGCCCCTTCGGGGTCACAACGAAGGATGAAAATGAGCTCGAGATGTCGTAGCGTTTGTGCAGCCGCGTTGGCGACAGAAGCCGTCTCACTCTGGTGCTCGCAGAGCCCGCGTACGAGTATGGCTGGGACGCTGGGAAGCACAACGAATTGTAGCCTCCGGAAGTTGCGGAGAGCACGCATAGGAGATTTTCGCTTTTTCGAAGCGTCCAACGCCAAGCGGTA
>Ga0209056_10003037_pt1 | contig 18017 bp, 12 predicted proteins | sample GraSoiAngelo_114_FD_185876 | JGI IMG/M metagenome (GOLD analysis project Ga0209056, IMG submission 185876) | Grasslands soil microbial communities from the Angelo Coastal Reserve, California, USA - 14_0903_13_40cm (SPAdes) (version 2) | ecosystem: Environmental > Terrestrial > Soil > Grasslands... | reverse complement strand
CTGGTGGAAGGCGAGCCTGCAGCCACGCCGGTCATTTCGAACGACCGCGTGTACACGGTACGAGTGCGGTTTCCAAAAAGCAATCGGGCCTCGGTCGAATCAGTCCGCGACACGGTATTGACTAGCAGCAGCGGTCGAACGGCAACGCTCGGGTCGCTGGCAACGATTACGCAACTTCCCGGACAGACGGAAATTCATCGCGAGAACCTGCTGCGCCTAACGATGGTGACGGGACGCACTGAAGGGACCGACCTGGGCAGCGCCATGGACAAAGTGCAAAAAGTGGTAAGCGGCCTGCACATTCCGCCGAACATTCGCCTGGTCTATGGCGGGACGTATAAAGAAGAGCAGAAGTCGTTTCGGGATTTGGTGTTCGTGCTGATGCTGGCGATCGTTCTTGTGTTCATTGTTCTGCTGTTTGAATTTCGGACGTTCGCCGCGCCGCTGGCGATTCTGGCTTCGGCGCTGCTTTCAACTTCAGGTGTGTTTATCGCGTTGCTGATTACCCGCACCACCTTCAATGTTTCGTCGTTCATGGGCATGATTATGGTGGTGGGCATTGTGGCCAAGAATGGAATTCTGCTGCTCGATGCCGACCAGAGAATCCGCGCGACCGGAGCTTCGGCTGAAGAGGCAATGCTGCAGGCCAGCCGCCGCCGCCTGCGTCCGATTGTGATGACCGCACTTGCGACCATCGCGGGCATGTTGCCCCTGGCATTCGCACTCGGCGCGGGGTCGCAGATGCTACAGCCGCTGGCGATTGCGGTGATCGGCGGAATCTTGATCTCGATGGCCCTATCGCTGATCATCACCCCTGCGGTGCATTTCTACCTCAGCCACACGGAAGAGAAACGTTCCCCAGTCCACGAAGACATGCCTGCATAGTAACGTTTCTCATTCTGTTGGAAATCATCTAGCAGCCTCGGTCATACTTGGGTGAGGCTTGGCCAAGAGTGAAGCACCGAGACCGCAGGCGGCAGCCAAGGATAGCCACAAACCGGGAATCGCCCGATTCCCGGTGACATGAATCAGATAAGTACTGATTGCCGGAGTGAATCCACCAAAGGCGGCAGTGGCAAGGCTATAGGCAAGCGCAAACCCTGTGGTCCGCACATTGACGGGCATGATCTCTGTCAGGAAAACGACCATGGCGCCGTTGTAGCTGCCGAAGATGAAAGACAGCCAGAGTTCGACCATAAGTAATCTCGAGAATGAGGGCGCAGAGGCCAGCCACAACATCAGTGGGTAGGCCGTTATCAGCATCAGTGTGGTGCAGGCCAGTAACAAGGATCTCCGTCCTACCCTGTCGGACAATCCTCCCATCACGGGAAGCCAGAACAGATTGGAAGCTCCGACGCATAAGGTAACGATCAAGCTGTCGACGTTTGCCAGATGGAGCACAGAGCTTCCGAAAGTCGGTGTATATGCAGTGATCATGTAGAACGAGACGGTCGTCATCGTCACCATCATGGTTCCGATGAGCACAATCCTCCAATTTGCAGTGAGCGAGCGAAGGACTTCGGACGTGCTCGGCCGCCGTTTGCGCGCGGAAAATTCGTCAGTTTCCTGAAGCGAACGTCTGAGCCTGAATAGGAACGGAAGAATCGCACAGCCGAGAAGTAGCGGAATGCGCCAGCCCCACAACATCATCTTTTGTGGTGGAAGGCTGGAACTCAAGACGACCCCGACTGACGCCGCGAACATCACGGCCACCTGCTGGCTCGCCGACTGCCAACTAACATAAAAACCTTTGTTCCCAGGTGTTGCAATCTCCGACAAATAAACCGAGACACCGCCTAATTCCATGCCTGCGGAAAACCCCTGAAGCAGGCGGCCAATCAGGACAAGCAGCGGAGCTAATAGGCCGATCGTTTGATATCCGGGCATGCACGCGATTGACACGATGCCAATGGACATCAACCCCAGAGTCAAAATCAAACCTGCACGCCGTCCCTGGCGATCGGTGTAGGCCCCGAGGACAATGGCTCCGAGAGGCCGCATCAGAAAACCCGCACCAAAAGTCATGAGCGACAACATCAACGACACAAATGGATTACCACTGGGGAAGAACGCATTGCCGATAGCGGATGCGTAGTATCCGAACACCATGAAGTCGTACATCTCCAGAAAATTACCGCTGGAGACGCGCACCACCGACCATATCTTCGATTCCCTACTAGTCGGCGGGCTCACGGTTTCGTAAGGCACAGTTAAGAATTCCAGCGTGAAGGAAGGATTGAAGTTATATCTGCGACGAGTCCTAGTGCTTGATTATTGGACAGCACTCGTGGACAACGATCGGCGCGATCACCGACTCACCGACTGACTGACTTCAGTCACTTGCGAAGCGATGGCTGCGCCCAAATCCTTCGTCGTCGCATTGCCTCCAATGTCAGGAGTTCGAACGTTTGATCTTGCCAAGGTCTCGGCAATCGCGCTTTCGACTGCATCGGCAGCTTCGGAAGCGCCGAGATGCCTGAGCATCATTGCGCCCGACCAGATCTGACCAATGGGGTTCGCGATGCCTTTGCCGGCAATGTCCGGGGCCGAGCCGTGAACTGGCTCGAACATGGATGGATATTCTTTCTCCGGATTGAGATTTGCAGATGGAGCAATACCGATCGATCCGACCACCGCCGGGCCAAGATCAGAAAGAATGTCACCGAAAAGATTCGACCCCACGACAACATCAAACCAGTCAGGATGCCGCACAAAATGGGCAGTCAAGATATCGATGTGATATTGATCTGTACGAATTTCTGGATACTCGGCGGCCATCGCATGGAAACATTCGTCCCAGAACGGCATGGTATGAATGATCCCATTGGATTTCGTAGCAGACGTCAAATGCTTCTTCTTGCTGCGCGCCAAATCAAACGCGAACCGCAAGACCCGGTTTACTCCACGTCGCGTGAAGACGGTCTGTTGGATAGCCATCTCATCATCGGTTCCCTCATAAAGACGGCCGCCGATATTTGAATATTCACCTTCGTTGTTCTCGCGAACGATGCAGAAGTCAATTTGTCCTGGCTTCCAATTCTTGAGGGGAGTTTCAATCCCTTCAAAAAGACGCACCGGCCGGAGATTGACGTATTGCCGGAAATGGCGGCGGATGGGAATTAAGAGTCCCCACAGTGAGACATGATCGGGAACGCTGGGGTGCCCCACGGCGCCTAGGAAGATTGAATCGAATGGCCGCAGTTGTTGGATACCGTCTGCGGGCATCATCTTTCCGGTCTTAGTGTAAGTTTCGCAACTCCAATCGAACGCGTGCCAGTTGAATCGGAATCCAAAGCGCCCTCCTGCCGCTTCCAACACTCGAATGCCTTCAGGCACGACTTCTTTTCCGATGCCATCACCCGCGATGACCGCGATATCAAAAGTTTTCATGAGGCCACGTTTATCCCTTCTGAGCTGAGAGCAATCGAGAAAGCGCGCTTACATGCGAAGCGGAATCTAAGCTCCTGACGAAAGTGATAATTTGTTCGGCTTTGGTCTTTGGCCATTCTGCGTAATCCGCACATCCACGGAATTTTGTGGCTGCTTCTTCAAAAGTCATTGGATCCGCGGGACTGCCTTTGGCAAAATCGGCGCGGCCTGTGATGACCTTTCCGTCTTTTAAGTGGATTTTCAAGATCGACGTCATCTTGTCGAAACCGGCGCTCTCGGCCTCCGGGTCGACATAGAAGTTAATTCTTCGAATCATCTCCTGCACGTCAGCTCGCTGAACTACTTTGTCGGAAAACTCACCCAGGCCAGCCTTTCGTTCTAGGAGCAAAATTGCCACACAGAATTCCATGCTGAACTTGGCTTCAAGTCCAGTCTTCGGTTGGTGATGCAGAAGCGTGGTCGTCACGTTGTGATTAGCGCCGACATCGACCTTTTCCACTTGATCGGCTTGGATATTATTGGCTTCGATCAAACGCATTAGTTCGGTCATCGCAGGATGGGCGAGAGAGCCTGAAGGATAAGGCTTCAAGGAAACTCCTGGGGACGCGAATGTCCATGGCTTCCCCAGGCGATCCATGAGCGCCGATGGATCGTAAGATCCCCCGAAAGCATGGAAGAAACCCCGGTCCGCTTCCAGAATTTGCTCGGCTGCCGTCCAGCCCTGCGCAACAAGATTGGCGGACACGACGCCGCTTTCGGCTGCGTGCCCGGCCTGAAACGGCTTCGTCATGGTACCGAAATTTTCCCTCAACCCGCCGGACTGGCTGGCAGCCAGGCCCAGGGCATTCTGAACTTTGGATTGATTAAAACGAAGCACTTTTGCGGACGCCACAGCCGAGCCGAGCACTCCGCACGTTCCGGTCGAATGAAATCCATCTTGATAATGACGCGGCGAGATGGCTTCCGCGATTTTGCATTCCACCTCGACCCCCACGTGATAGGCCAGCATCAACTCTTTACCGGAAATATTTCGACCCTGTGAAAGCGCCAGGACGGACGGAAGCACGGGCACGGTAGGATGGACCAGCAAACCATACACGCGGTCTTTTGCCCCAGAAAGTTGCGTATCATCGAAGTCATCAGCGTGAATCGAGACCCCGTTTACGAATGCAGCGAAGCGCGGCGAAGTCTTTAGCTCCGTTCCTATGACGATGGCTTGCCCCTCACAAACCCCAAGCTCCTGCAGATACTGGCGGCATATGGTCGCGGTCTGCGCGCGTGACCCAGCTAAGGCCAGGCCCAATCCGTCAAGAATTGATTTCTTGCCGAGTTCGATGACATCTGCGGGAATATCTTCGTAGGTTGTGTTTACAACAAACTTGCCAACATAGTCCGTCAGGCCTGGAGTTGTGGGAAAAGCAGCAACAGGCATCGTGTCCACGCCTTTTGCAGATCTAAGCGGCAGGGTGCTGGACGCAAGTGTCGCTATAGCCACTTTCCCGAAGTCACGCCGTAACATTGTCAACCCCAATGTTCTTACGATTCATTTCTGCCTGCATCCCTTGGGACCCGGAGAGTTCAGATCATTGCGCAACAGCTGGCCGCCCTTCATCACAAATTTAACGCGCTCAAGCTCTGTAATATCGGCGAGGGGATCCCCGCATACAGCTACGAAATCGGCGAATTTCCCGCGCTCAATGGAGCCGATGTCGGTGCTCCACCCCATCATTTGCGCATCCACGATGGTCGCGGCACGAATGACCTGCGCCGGAGTCATTCCAAATTTCACCATGTATTCAAATTCTTTTGTCTGGATACCATGCGGAAAAGGCCCGACTCCAGTCCCGAAACCGATCTTGACGCCGGCCGCGACGGCGCGCCGAAAATTTGGTTCCGATACTTCGGCCACTGTATGACCACCATATTTCTTGGCGTCGTGTTCCCGCTCTAACTGGTAATGGTAGAGAGTCGGGATAAGATAGATGCCTTTTGCCTTGAACTGCTGGATATCATCATCCGAAAGTTGCACCGCGTGTTCAATCGTGTCTACACCCGCGGTCAAGCAGTTGCGGAGACCTTTTCCTCCAAACGCGTGACAAGAAACTTTGTGACCCTTGTCGTGCGCCTCGTCTACGAACGCCTGAACTTCTTCCAGGGTGAACGTGGGCGGTATAATCAGCGAACCATCTGGCGCAAACGAAAAATCATAATTGGCATAAAACTTGATCCAGTCTGCGCCGTTTATGAGTTGCTCACGGACGCCTTTGCGCGCATCCCATGGGTTGTCGATGGTTTCCAACATCGAGGGCAACGGAATATCACGTGAGTATCCTTTGGGGCGAAAGCCTCCTGTTGTCTGGAAACCGCGTCCAGAGACCTGCAATCGAGGGCCTTGCACCAGCCCGTTGTTAATGGCAGTTCTGAGATCGACGTCGCCGTACATTCCTCCTAGAGTCTTCAGATCGCGGAGCGTCGTGAAGCCTACATAAAGGTCGCGCTGGGCATTGACCAGCGCTTCTAGTTCGCGATACTGCAAAGACTCTTTCAACATCTGCGCATCGAGGTCTGGGCCGCTGGCGAAGATGTGAGTGTGCCCATCAATCAGGCCCGGTAGGACGGTGGCGTTGCTGAGATCGAGTACCTCGGTGTCCGGCGGAATGTGCACTGCACTTGCTGGTCCTACCTGGACGATGCGGGTGCCTTCGACCAGAATGACCTGTTGTTTGGTGAGAGTATCTGACTTTCCATCAAACATGCGTCCGGCGCGAATCGCCAATCGCTCGTGTACTCGGGCTTGGGGAGGAGGAAGCGGTGGCGGCGGGGTCTCAGGTTCGTTTTCTTGCGCCGGCAACGAACCCAGAGACAACAGCAAAAACAGAATTAGCATTGCTCCATGAATCAATTTCCAAGGCCGCCGATTTACATCACACCTCATCGCTTCTCCTAGGTGCCGGCTTTCGCATGCACGGGAGCCGTCTTGATCAGCATGGTGAGGCCACCGGCAACCAACGTAATCACGCCAAGATAAGTGAATCCCGCTAGAAAACTCCCAGTCCTTTTATTGAGGTATCCAACGATAAGTGGGGCAAAATAAGCCCCAAGATTTCCGATAGCGTTCACAAACCCCATTACGGAGCCGACAATTTGTGGCGACAATGTTTCTGTCGGAATCGCCCAGAAAGCCCCCATCGGACCGTAGGCTCCCACGCCGCTCAGTGCTATGAAGCCGAAAGCGATCAGCAGCGAGTAAGGAATCGTGGCAACGGCGAGCAGGATGCACGTTCCGCCGAATAACATAGCCCCCGCAGCGTGAAAGCGGCGTTCACGCATCTTGTCTGAGTGACGAGAGACGGCCAGCACCGAAATAGCGCCTACAATAAATGGCAGCGTGTACAACATTCCTGTCGAAAGGCTGCTTAGCTTCCTGAATTTGTCCATGGCGCTTGGCAACCAAAACAACAGCCCCATTTGTCCGCTTACGAAGCAAAAATAGATGGCTGCCAGAAGAAACACCTCGGGACGCAGCAGCGCGCGAAGGTATGGGACCTTTTGTGATCCTTCGAGCTCAGCAGACTCGCGATGCAGGGTTTCTACCAGACGAGTGCGTTCGTCTTCCGGAAGCCAGGACGCCTGTGCTGGATGATCTTGAATGAATAAGAGCCAAATCGCCAGCCACACAAAAGGTAACGAACCTTCCGCGATCAGCATCACACGCCAGTTCCAGTGATCCAAAATCCATCCAGAAAATGGCGATGCCAATATCACGGCCCCTGGCAAGCAGAGCAGCCAAAAAGCATTGGCACGCGCGCGCTCGGCGCGGCTAAACCAGTGCGAGAGCAGGATCAACGTGGCGGGATAAACTCCACTCTCCGCCACTCCCAGCAGTAACCGGAGTAGGAGAAGTTCGCGATACGTACGCGCAAAGCCACAGCCCACCGCAAAGATGGCCCAGACCACCAGTAGAACACCGATAAACTTCTTCGCACTCCAATGTTTGGCTAGATGCCCTCCCGGAATCTGCAGTGCCAGGTAACCCCAGAAGAAGATGCCGGCGACTGTCCCAGCTTGTTGCGGATCCAAATGCAGGTCTCGGCTGATATGCGGCAGAGCTAGAGAAATGTTTGTCCGATCGATAAACGCGATCGTGTACATGATGAGAGCGACAGGGATGATGCGGATCCAGCGAATTGAAACTCTGGATGGAGAGGCTTCGGTTTTCGCGCCCTGCGGTTCCGCGGTTGTCATTGAGATCACTGAGCCTCGCGAGTGTTGAAAGTTCCTCATTGCAGGTCAGCAAAAACACTCGAACTAAGGCTGTACCTCGTATACGCGGACCTCGGCGTCTTTATTCTCGTGATGAGGGACAGCCAAATAGTAGCGATTCAGTTCCGGCACCAGAATGCCCGTTTTCGCGCGGAAAGCTCCTGGAACCTTCGCCAATAGAACGTAATGGTCGGGATCTTTCTGTTCGAAAACGTCCAAAGCTCCGTCGCCGGCCATGTAAACACGCTTGTGTTTGGCGTCGTAACTCATGTCATCGACCATGCCTACGGCGGCCAGACTAATGACCACTTTACCGTTGTCCGAGTTGAGGACGATCAGCTTTCCCGGCTTTCTAGTTGCGACAAATAAGCGATGGTTCGGCTCATCGAAGGCCATTGCAACATTCGCCTGGTCGCCAGCCGGCAAAGACCAGGTAGCCGTCAACGCAGCTGTCTTCCGGTCGATTACCCCCACCGCACTCTTGCCCGTGAGATTGCAAAACATCCGCGATCCAGACTTTTCAGGCACGATCGCTTCGACATGATCGGTGTCAATTTTGATATCTCGTAACTTCTTCGAGGCGTCAGTATCAATAACGCTGATCAGCGAGTACGGGGTGTGAGCCTCCCGGCCTCCATTGACCACGTATAGGTGGTGAGTAGAAGAATCGTAGGCAATGGAGTCCGCATCGATGGAGAGTTTGATTTGCCCAGTCAACTTGAAACTGTCGCTGTCATAAATTTGCACCGCGGAAGCGTCGCCAGCCACGATGAAAAGTTTTTTCAGATCCTTGCGGAACAAAAGAGAGTGCGGAGCCTCAATATTGTCCAGAGTGTGAACGAGCCGGTTTGTGCCGGTGTCCAGGACAAGGAACTTGTTATTCTCTTCTGCGGTTAAGAACAGCCGGTGTCCATCGACATCTGGCGCAAAGTGATCGAAGTCGCCGTCGTGGAGACCGGGCAGAGGAATTGTCGCTACCAATTTCAAAGGTGCAGGATCTTCAGCATTAGCCTTGCAGCTAATTGCCAGCGCGATAGACAGCGCACAAATCGCAAAACGCGATCGCTTCATAATTTTCTCCAGAGAGTGTCGTGCGGCAATCTACGAAATCCGGCACTCGACGGCGGATGCTATCCCACGTTTGTTACCGAGTCAACGTATCTTCTCAGCAGCGAACACAAAACAAGCCTTGCAGCAAACCGAAGTAGCGTATTTTCAAGCGAAATCGCTAGCGTCCCAAACCGTCAGCTAAACGGAAATTAATTTTGGTTTCAGTTCGCTCGGAAGCGGATGAATTATGCTGTCTGCGCTGGTTCTGGCGCGGGCTTCGGGTCGCACTAAGATCAAACAGGTTTTAAATTCGTTACACACTAGAACACAGTTTAGGGAGAGAAAAATGAAAAGGCTTTTATTAGTTTCTCTGGTAGTTTTCATTGCACTAGGCATAAAAGTCCAAGGTGAAGAAACCGCGCCGCTCAAGCTCGTCCAAACCATCACACTACCTGCTGCTATCAAGGGGCATTTCGATCATTTTGAAGTCGATCTCCAGAGGGTTACAAATCGGTCCTCGTTTTCGACCTCAAGACAGGCAAGCTCATCCACACCATAAGCGGAATCGAGAAGTCGCACGCCGTGCTCTATCGTGAAGACGTCAACCGCATATACGTGACGGATGGTGAGGCCGGGGATCTCAAGATCTTCGACGGTAAGACCTACAAGTTGCTTTCGAGCGTGAAACTGCTGGAGGACGCTGATTCCATCGGATACGATCCGTCCACAAAATACTTGTACATCGACAATGGCGGTGGCGATGTCCACCAGACGTATTCGATGGTCAGCGTTGTTGACACCACAGCCGGCAAGAAGGTGGCCGATATCAAGGTCGACGGAGACACGCTTGAAGCCATGGCTCTGGAAAAATCGAGCCCGAAAATATTCGTCAATAACAAAGCCAAGAACCAAGTTGATGTCATTGACCGGGAAAAGAATGAAGTCATTGAAAGCTGGCCGGTCACGAAGTGCAAGACGAACGTCGCCATAGGATTGGATGAAGCAGGCCATCGGCTATTCGTGGCTTGCCGCAGCGGGCAAATTTCTGTGATGGACACTCAAACGGGAAAGGAAGTCACGACACTGCCAATTACGAAGGGCGTCGATGATTTGAAGTACGACGCCACTAGTAAACGTATTTATGCTGCCGGCGACGGGAGCGTCGATGTTTATGAGCAGACGGACGCAGACAACTACAAAAAGCTTGGAACCGTTCCCACCGGACCGCTCGGGAAAACTGCGCGCCTGGTTCCTGAACTCAATCGATACTTCGTGGCGGTACCGCAGCACGAAACGGAGAGCGCCAAGATTCTCGTATTCGAGGTCCACTGAGGGAGCTGGCCCCAGGGAACACGTTCTGGCCCCGTGGCGTATAGAGTGTGTGGTGAACCTCGTTGTACGATGATATTTGTAAAGCTTGTATGCGCATTCTTTTGGTAGAAGACGAACGCAAGGTTGCCAGTTTTATTGCGCGTGCTTTGAAGGAAAATACTTACGCAGTGGATGTGGCCGAAACAGGTGAGAAGGCACTGGAGTTAGGAACCGACGTCCACTATGACGCCATCCTTCTTGATGTCCGATTACCTGGCATGAGTGGGATCGAAGTGTGCCGTGAGTTGCGCCAGCGGGGAATCGAGTCGCCCGTTCTGGTCTTGACGGCACGGGGTCTGACGGAGCAGAAGGTCGAGGGACTCGATGCCGGCGCTGATGACTATCTAACCAAGCCCTTTGTCCTGGCAGAACTCCTCGCACGTGTGCGTGCACTTGTCCGACGGGGCTTCCACAGCGGCAATGCAAAACTGAGCTACGCGGACCTTTCCCTGGATCGTCATCGGCGGCGCGCCATGCGTGGCCATGAATTGATTCCTCTCACCTCCAAGGAATTCGCGCTGCTTGAGCTTTTTCTGCTTCGCGCCCCCGAGTTGGTCACTCGTAGCGAAATTGTCGAGCATGTGTGGGATTGCCACTTCGACAGCGAGACAAATCTCGTGGAAGTCTACATCAATCGTCTGCGCAAGAAGCTTGAGCCAGCTCAATCGGTAAAGCTGCTTCACACGGTTCGTGGCGTCGGCTACCGCCTCGGGATGCCCGAATGAGAGCGAAGACACTTCGCTTTCGCATGATGTTGCTGTTCACGACCGTGGTCGGGATTCTCCTGGCCGGGTCGTACCTTGCATTCTTTGGCCTTCTAACCCGCGCGGTTCGTACCCAACTGAATCGCCAGTTACTGGAGACTGCCCGGCCAATCATAGCTGACATGATCACCGAACCCAAAGCACAGGACGTGAATCGTTTGGACATTCCCGGAGAGTTTTTTGAACTCCTGGACACAACTGGGCAGGTCCTTCAACGTTCCAAGAATGTTACCGCTCCAATCGAATTGAACGGGATCACGCCTGCGGTTTCGGAGCCGACATTTGGCAGTGCAACCATCGGCCACGAATCAATCCGAATCGCGCTGGTTCCGTTTCAACAAGAGAATCAAACCCGTATCTTGTTGGTAGCGATTCCGACACTAGGTACGAATAGTGTGCTCGACAGCTTTGGCAGAGTCGCCTTGCTGCTCTTTCCTCTCAGCCTTGCGCTGACGGCCAGCATCTCGGCCTTCTATGTAGGAAGAAGTCTCGCGCCCATCAAAGCCCTTACGCAACACGCCACTCTGATGGCGAGAAGAGTGACGAATCGAAGTGGGTTTTGGTCGCCGCTACCGGTGTCCTCTCCCTATGACGAACTGAGTCGCCTCGCTGAGACCTTTAACCACTTGTTCCAGGGGATTGACTCAGCGGTCGGTCAATTGCGCCAGTTTGTAACGGATGCTTCACACGAGCTGCGCACACCGCTTTCCGTGCTTCATGGCGAGACTGAACTGCTGCTGTCTAAGCCGCGAAATGCTGAAGAGTATCGCAAGACACTGTCCGACTTTGGTGACGAGTTCAAGAAGCTGAACCGGATCGTGGAAGGACTGTTTACGCTTTCCATGGCTGACGCCGGGCAGCTCCAGTTGATGTCCGAGCCTCTTTACATCAATGAGGCGTTGGAGGAGGCTTGTGCTCTCGTGACGTCACGCGCACTCGCAAAAAATATTGTCATTGTTCGAGAGCTGAACGAAGAAGTTCCGTACTCAGGGGACGAGGCTTTTCTGCATGAACTATTTTTGATCTTTCTCGATAATGCGATCAAATATTCTCCCGAAGGGACCCGGGTCCGCGTAACTCTAGAGCAAGACAGGGGAAAGATTCGAGCTCATTTCAAAGACCAGGGTATAGGAATCTCAAGTGCGCACCTGCCCTTCATATTTGAGCGCTTTTATCGTGCTATCCGGCACAGCAGCGGGGAAACTCACAGCGGTGGGTTAGGCTTGGCCATTGCTCAGGCCATCGTTCGTGCCCAGGGTGGCGCCATTGAGTGTCAGAGTGCGCCGGGCGTGGGCTCAACATTCACCGTGATCTTGCCTGCTATTGATGCCTTAAGCAACCGCGAAAGTAAACCTGAACAGAAATTAATCTTGGGTTAACGGCTATACAGGCGTACATTTGCCTCCGCCACAAAGTGGAGGTGAGCCGATGTCCTCTGGAAGAGCGATTGGGCTGGCTATAGCAACTCTGTTTTTCGGAATTTCATATTCAATCCCAGTGGGCGCGCAGGTGGCGGGAGCAACTCTTTCCGGTACGATCACAGATTCCTCCGGTGGAGTTGTTCCGAACACACGGGTCGTCGTTAAGAATGTCGCCACCGGAGTCACAATGGAGGTTACGACGAACTCGGACGGCGTTTACACCGCCGCGAACTTGCTCCCCGGAGACTACGCCGTCACCGTCTCCGCGAAGGGATACGCCACCGAACAAAAAACCGGGATCGTGCTCACTGTCGGCGCACAGCAGGTTTTCGATCTTACTCTGCACGTTGGAAGCACCACGGAAGTAATGATCGTCACTGCCGAACCCCCTGCTCTGCAACTTACCAGTTCAGATATAAGCGCGGTAGTGAATGCGACTACGGTCCGCGAGTTGCCGCTGAACGGCCGCAGTTGGACCGACTTGGCAGAGCTGCAGCCCGGAGTAAATGCTATTCACACGCAACCCGATTTTTCAGCCGGAACCGATCGAGGCAATCGCGGTTTCGGTCAGCAGCTGACCATTTCCGGCGCTCGACCGCAGCAAAACAATTACCGTCTGGATGGCGTCAGCCTCAACGACTACGCCAATGGGGCTCCCGGCAGTGTGTTGGGAGGGAACCTGGGCGTGGACGCCATTCAGGAATTTTCCGTATTGACCAGCAACTACTCGGCGGAATATGGCAAGACCTCCGGGGGAGTGGTAAATGCCATTACTCGATCCGGGACCAATCAGTTTCACGGCAGTGCGTACGAGTTCCTTCGCAACAGCAGCCTCGACTCCAGGAACTACTTCGACGTGGGAAAGATCCCACCGTTCAAAAGGAATCAGTTTGGCGGAGCCATAGGCGGACCGATTTTCAAGGACAAGACATTCTTTTTTGCTGACTACGAAGGCATCCGGCAGTCAAAAGGCATCTCGAACCTTACAGTCGTGCCTTCTCAGGCCGCACGGAATGGACAGATATGTTCGAATCCCGCTGGGGCAGATCCCAGCAATCCTTGTACGCCCCTCCAGCTTCCTGTAGCACCGAACACCGATCCGAATGGTGTAGATTTGAACGCAAAGGCCTACCTTACCTTCTACCACCTACCCGACCCTGGCACTGTCTTTGGAAATGGCGATCTAGGCACTTACACATTCGTTGGCCAGCAGGTGGTCAACGAAAACTTTTTCACCGGGCGTGTCGACCACCGATTCTCCAACAGCGACAGCCTGTTCGGAACGTACATGTATGACAAAACCCCTTACTCGTCGCCCGACGGACTGAACAATGTGGAGTTCGATACATTGACATCGCGGCAGTTCGCTTCGCTGGAGGAAACCCACGCGTTTAACTCTCGCTTTGGCAATTCCATCCGTGTTGGTGGAAACCACGAAGGGGTTGCCAATAATCAAAGCCTCAAGGCGATCAATCCGGCTGCAGCCGATGCATCTTTGGGAGTTGGAGGGTCCGCATTTGCAGGCCGGGATGCAGCCCAGGTTCTCATGGGAGGTGGAGTCACAGATTTTACCGGTGGGGTGGGAGGAAGCCCCACCTACTTCTACCATTGGAATTCCATCCAGCTCTACGATGACGCATTCTTTACCCAAGGCACGCACTCACTCCGATTCGGCGTCGCTGTCGAACGTGAGATGCTCAACTTGCTTGCCGACACCGATCCAAATGGAATCTGGAACTTCAATGATCTGCAGGGATTTCTCACCAACCAGCCCACGAAATTTCAAGGTGGAATCGCCAGCACGCTTTCGCCGCGCAATCTGCGGCAGACTCTCTTCGGTGCATACCTGCAGGACGACTGGCGGGCACGACAAAACCTGACACTCAATCTGGGCCTGCGTTACGAAATGTCAACAGTTATATCGGAGACTTCTGGAAAGCTGGCAAACCTGCGGCACATCTCCGACGCCACCGCCCACTTGGGTGATCCCTTCTTCTACAACCCAACGTTGAAGGATTTTGAGCCGCGCGTTGGTTTTGCATGGGACCCCTGGCGTAACGGGAAAACGGCGGTTCGCGGCGGAGTTGGACTATTCGATGTGCAACCGCTGCCCTATCAGTTTCCTCTTCTGACAAGCCAGGCGATTCCGTTTTTCTCCTATACCGTGGTTAAGACTCCGACTGCGGTATGCTCCAGTCCCTGTCCCAATCCCTTCCCCAACTTTGGCGGCCAAAATATTTCGTTTCCTGCGAATAGATTGCGCACGACTTATTTGGAGCCGCACCCCAAGCGCAATTATGTGACGCAGTGGAATCTCAATATCCAGCAGCAGCTTGCTCCCAGCCTGACCGCAATGATTGCTTATGTAGGCTCGCGTGGCGTGCATCAACCATTCCGAGTGGATGATGCAAACATGGCAATTCCCACCAAAACATCTGCGGGATATCTCTGGCCTCTGAATGCAAATATCATCAACCCGAACTTCGGCTCGATTAAGGGACTGTTCTTCGACGGACACTCTCAATACGATGCCATGGAAGCGCAGCTGGCCAAGCGCATGAGCCACGGCTTCCAGGTGCAAGGCACTTTCTCCTGGAGTAAGAGCATCGATACCAGCTCGGCCTCGGTTGCTGGGGATTCTTTCGGCAACTCAATCTCCAGCCTGAACTGGTTCGACTTAAGATTGACTCGCGGTCCATCCGATTTCAACGTCGGGCGCACCGTCGTGATCAACGGCGTATGGGATGTCCCCACCCCGAAATCTTTTGTCGGACCAGCGCAAGCGGCCTTGGGAGGATGGGAACTCGGGCTGATCTTCACGGCGAGTGACGGCGTGCCGTTCACGGCGACTTGGGGAACTGGTTCGGACCCGGCACTTACGCAGAGTGGCGACGATTGGGCGTTTCCCAATCGACTTGGAGGGTCTGGTTGCAGTAAGCTGACGAACCCTGGAAATCCCGGGCACTACATTAAGACGGAGTGTTTCGCGGTTCCCGTAGCCCCCAGCTTGGCATTTTGGAACGCCAACTGTGATCCGGCGCCCCCAAGTTTTGGCGGGCCACTCCCCCCAGGGGATCTTAGGTGCTTCAATCTTCGAGGCAATGCCGGACGCAACGTTTTGGTGGGCCCGGGTGTCTCGGAACTTGACTTCTCGGTGTTCAAGAACAACAAGGTCAAGAGCATCTCAGAAACATTCAACATTCAGTTCCGCGCAGAAATTTTCAACATTCTCAATCACGTTAACTTCGCCCCGCCCTCCACCCCAACCAACACAGATATTTTCGATGGTGCGGGAGTTCTCAACCAGGAGGCTGGTGCGCTAACACGAACTACCACCACGGCGCGGGAGATTCAGTTCGCGATAAAAGTGATCTTCTAATCTGTGGAGCACCTATGTCTGCCGTGCAAAGGCTAGGATGGCGCTCCACCGCCAAAGTTCGCGGGTTGCAAGTTGGCCCTCTCCGCAACCCGCGGACTGTGCGGCGTTTCACTCGTCAGTGGTAACCGCTGGGTCGTAATCATAGTAACAAGGCGCACTTCATGAGATCCTCTGATCCACGGAGAAGGAATAACGAAGTAAATACAGAAGCGTGCACAGACGTCGAGTTTGGAGCCGGCCAGCTAAACCTCACCCGGCGCAGTCTGTTACAGAACTCTGCATGGATTGCAGCGGCTTCAGTGTTTCCGGGCCTGGCCTTAGCTGCCACACATGACGTCAGTCCAGTCATGGAGAAGCTCAGCGCATACATGGCGGAGGCCCGCAATCGCGCGCTGCCAGACAATATAGTGCAGGAGACAGAGCATCACATCCTCGACACAATCGCAGCCATGGTTTCCGGGGCCGACCTCCCTCCTGGCCGCATGGCGGTCGAGTTCGCTCGCTCGTATGGTGGGGAGAAAATCGCCACGGTAGTTGCTTCTAACATCCTGTGTGGACCTATCGAAGCGGCATTGGCTAACGGCGAACTCGCACATTCCGATGAAACCGACGATGACTTCACTACGGGAGGAGCGCATCCGGGATGCGCCGTCGTACCCGCGGCGCTCGCTGCAGGCGAGCAGTTCGGCGTCAGTGGAACACATTTCCTGCGGGCTGTCACGCTCGGCTACGACATCGCGCTGCGAGCCATGAGGACCGTCGGCCCTGGGATGAAAGAGACCCACAATCTAGTGGGGACCATGGGAGCGACGGCCGCAGCGGGGTGCACCGCTGGTCTCAATGCGCAGCAGATGCGCTGGCTTCTCGACTACGCCGCGCAACAGGCTGGCGCCGGCATCGGCGCCTGGCGGCGCGACACTGAGCATATCGAAAAAGGTTTCCTCTTCGGCGCAATGGGGGCGCGCAATGGAGTCAACGCCGCCCTGATGGTCCATTCTGGTTGGACTGGAGTTGACGATATTCTTTCCGGTCCGAACAACTTCGTGGAGTCCTACAATCCCAAAGCCGATGCCGCGGGCATGATCGATCAATTGGGTGAGGTGTATGGGGTAAGCCTAACCACGCTAAAGAAGTGGACGACTGGCGGTCCTATACAAGCACCGCTGGACGCGCTTGAAAATCTACAAAAACGTCACCCCTTCCAGGCGGACCAGGTAAAACAGGCGATAGTGCGTGTTGCGACCAGTGCGGCCTATACCGTAAATAACCGTGATATGCCGGATATCTGTCTGCAGCACTTAGTCGCAGTGATGCTGCTCGACAAGACAGTTTCCTTCCGAGCGGCCCACGACAAGCCTCGCATGCAAGATGCGTCCGTTCTGCGTGAGCGAGCGAAAGTACAACTCGTGCCTGATGCAGAATTGGAAAAGCTGATACCGGTGCGCGTGGCCGTTGTTGAACTAACGTTGTTAGATGGCACGCAGCGTAGCGAGCGTGTCGAGCACGTTCGCGGTACTCCTGAGAATCCGATGACTCGCGATGAGGTGGTGGCGAAGGCGCGCGAGTTGATGGCGCCAGTCCTCGGCGCCCAAACATGTTCGAAGTTGATCGAGCGGGTGCTTGCACTGGACATAGTGAAGGACATCAGAGAACTTCGTCCATTACTTCATCGGACATGATCGGGACGAAACAGCTGTACTTCAATGTTGCAGGGAACGCATAAGCCTGAGGCGAACTGACGGTAGTCATGTGAAGCCAGCAGATTCATTCGAGAAACTCCGAGCAAGCGGGATGCGAGTTGTCAGGCCGAATTCGAGGCGAATGTCAGTCTCTGTCTTGGTCTCCCTTGCATTCGTAATCGGCATTCTGGGATGCATTCGAGTCCAGGCGCAGATTGGAGACAGAACTCTCTCTGGGCAGGTTATATCTCCGTCCGGCACCCCGGTCTCTAATGCGAGGCTGGTTCTTAGGAACATTGCAAGTTCTGACAAAAGATCGGTAATGGTGAATAGCGATGGCACCTACCTAATAGGGGACCTTTTGCCGGGCACCTACGAAATCACAGCTTCGGCACAGGGATTTGAGGATGCGCACGCCACGGTGGCAATAACCACCGACCGCCAGCGGGTGCTGAATCTCGTAATGCATGCCGGGAGCAAGGCCCAAGCAGGCAGGGGGCAAGTTGGCTCTTCAACCGTGAAGGGAGATGTCACCACCAGCGTAAGCGAGTTGCCATTAAATGGACGTTCCGCGTCAGATGTTGCAGCACTGGAGCCAGGGGTAGCAACCGCGCGCACCCAAGCTTCGGGTCAGGCGCAGCGAGGATTTGGAACGGAGATGACGATATCGGGAGGCCGTCCCCGGCAGAACGACTCCCGA
>Ga0209056_10003033_pt1 | contig 18021 bp, 18 predicted proteins | sample GraSoiAngelo_114_FD_185876 | JGI IMG/M metagenome (GOLD analysis project Ga0209056, IMG submission 185876) | Grasslands soil microbial communities from the Angelo Coastal Reserve, California, USA - 14_0903_13_40cm (SPAdes) (version 2) | ecosystem: Environmental > Terrestrial > Soil > Grasslands... | reverse complement strand
CGCGGCAACTCGCTCGACACCGAGGCGTACCTCCTCTGGGTCGAGCGCATGATGACCGGCGGCAAGGAGAACGTGATCCTCTGCGAGCGCGGCATCGCGAGCGCCAACCGCTACACGCGGAACACCCTCGATTGCGGCTCGATCGCCGCTTACCGCTACCAGCTCTCGGGCCTCCCGATCGCGGTCGACGCCTCGCACGGGACCGGCATCCGGGACCTGGTCCATCCCGCCACGCTCGCCGGCATCATGGCGGGCGCCTCGGTCGTGCTGGTCGAGGCGCATCCGAACCCGCTGATCGCCAAGTCCGACGGCTTCCAGGGTCTCTTCCCGGAGCAGCTCCGCGCGCTGGTGCGCGCGGCGCGCGAGGCGTGGCGGCTCCGGCGGGAGCTGGATCGGAGCTACCTCGCCTCGGCGGCGGTGGAGAAGGGGTATCTGGCGCGCATGGAGGCGGACAAGGCGCGGTTGTTCCGGTCAGGGCATGGGAAGCTCCCATAAAGGTCCGAGTTGACGGGACGCGCACTTACTCAGACCCTGGAGGCCCCCCTCATCTCTCCCGCCCGGTCGCTCAAAAGCCTCAAAAGCCCAGATACGGGCGCTAAGACGCCGGAAAAAGAAGAGGAGCCGAAGGGAGTCGAACCCTCGACCTCTTGAATGCCATGCGGTGCATGGGGTGCGCGACGGCGCGCCACCGTGCCCAAGTGTTCAGGAAACCGAGGGCTCCACTCCTGCCCCGCATACCATCGCGAACGGTCGCGCATCGGCCGACCGCACCAGAACCGCACCACCCGATACGACGAACGAATCGGGAACGACGGCGGAAAAGAACCTGCACCCTCGACACGGCCCGCTGCATCCCAACGCACAAGCCAGCGCAGCCACTACCACCCCACCGAGGATCAACGACGCGAGGATCACTCCCCGCTCTGCGGCGGTGCGCTTGGGTCGGAACAGGAGCAACGCAGCCGTCGGTATGAGGGCCAACCCGAGAAACAGGCTGTACTCGCCTCTTTCGTGGAACGAACCACCGCCTGGTGCGATCAACGTGACCGCCCAGATAGCGAAGGCCGCCGTGACGAGTCCCCAGCCGGCGAACGTCGGGCGCCACATTTGTCCGCCGCAAACGAGGAGCAGAACAGGAAAGTACCACCCGCCATCTTCAATGGCATGGGGAGTCAAGAGCGCAAGAACCAGGAACGCCGGCACGTACGCGAGGCGCGAAGCATCGCGGCGCCGGTCCGTTAACGCCATCGTGAGTCGGCGCAATCTGATCGGCATGAGCGGCACCCGAGTCCCCGTCTAACCAGCGCCCCTCATACCGGACCCCGTGAGCGCCCACCACCGACAAAGGGCGCGAACGGCGCGACCGCCAAAAGCCCGAGCCGACCGAAGTCTGGGGCGTTGGCGTGAACTGGAGTCCAAGCGGCGTCCGCGCGCGATCCCCTTAACTCGCTGTTCGCTTACGCGAGCCGTTCTAGTCGCCCTTCCAGAGCCTGCAAACGTCGATCAGTTCCTCGACCTCAAGGCCGTGCTCGTTCGGCTCGTGGTCATGCGCCAATCCGTGTTCGCATAGCTCGTCGGTTAAGACGTCCACGATCTGCCTGCGAACGGACAGGGGTAGCTCGGACACGTCTTGGACCAGCATCAGCTCTGAGGCCAGGGCGGGCGCGCGACTCTGAACAACCGCCAGGATACGCTGCGTCTGTTCGCGGCGCTTCCGCACCAGGACCGGGGCCCCTCGGCCGAGGGCATCGTCCACCAGCGCGAGACCGGGAACGTCTTGCACCAGGGCTGCTTTCTCGTCCTCCGACAGCTCGAACCAGCCGTCGTGCTCGTGTGCGATGGTGGCGAGCCAGACGCTGCCATCCGGCCGGAACAGACACGGGTCTTCCGGTAGGCGCGGCTCACGCCACCTGTAAAGCCCTTCAACCGTGCGCGCCAGAACATCCTGCGTCTCGGGACACCACCTGAACCGCCGCACGGTCGCCGTGTGGCCAACGAGGGTCGTGCCGGGCCACGAGGATTCCTCTCGGCAGCTCACAAGGAAGGGTTCGAGCTGCTGAAGGACGCGTGCAGCCTGTGCATGCAGATCGCCCCCGGACCGGATCACGAGTAGACCCATGTCGCAGGAAGCCAAAGAGCACACGAGAAGCCGCCGGTAGACCTCACCGGTCGGCTCGGCCACGAGAGTGTAGGTCTTCCGTTCGTCTAGCATGCGTCGGAGGGATACTACCAGGCACGCTCAGCCGACAGAATGACGGCGGCATCCTTGGAAACTGAAAGGTCCTGGTAGATGTTCGTTTGACCGGCCGAGATTCCTGCGAGGAACGACTCCACCTTATCGGCCACTTCGAGCCACCCCTCACTATCCCGACACCAGCTGTGCCTTTGGCCTTCAGCGCGTACACTCCTTCGGGGTGTAACCAAGTGGCTTGTCGGTTCACCGCGAACACCTGACAACCAACGGCCTGGACACCAGGGACCTCGACGTGCAGAGCAACCTCCCTTCCCTGCGCTTCTGCGAGCGAGCGGAAGGCTATCAACAGCGCCGCCACCGCTTCCGGCTCCCGTCCCCAAATCAGGACTATCGGGGACCCGAAGGTGTAGTCGGCGTCTTCAAAGAACTCGATGAGCATCGTCTCCAACCTAGGGCTTTCCGAACGGCCTGGGCAAGCGGTGGCACTCCGACACGAGCGACCCTGCGAGAGCGGGGGGCGGCAACTCCGCAGCAGCCGGCTGCACCGGGCAACCGAGCGAGCAACACGCTCACGATGACCACCTATCCGCTCGTCGTGGCGGGAGTGAACCTACCGCGCGCGGTCTGATACTATGGAATCTACTGGACCGTCGTGTTCAAGCACTGTGTCTACATGATCGTCCTGCCTCACCTCGTGATGATCGCGCTCGTCTCGTTTTCGCGACTATCGGGCCGCACTTCATCCGGCAGTCGGGGCGTTCGGCTACCGACGAGCAGCGGTAACGGCGGGACCAAGGCCGCATGCCCAAGTATCGCATCCTGCTGAACGGCCGGAACTTCTGGATGAACCTCGAAAACACATTCGGCCGCTTTGGCTTCTACACCTGGCGGTACGTCGAAGCTCCGACGCCAGAGGAAGCTGAGAGACTCGCGGTCGATGTTGTGCGCGGGGAGGAGACGCTGCGGTCGGCCGTGCTCAACGCTTCGTCGGACCCACGACGATCTACGTGGAGGAGATCGACGAACTCGAGTCCTTCGACGGGATCACTCCTCCTGGCGCTGGCCGCACATGGTACCGCGAGGACGATACTCAGCAGTGAACCAACGATGAGAACAGTGCGGCTCGCCTCCCAACGACGCCGGTGTACGGCGCGATGGGCATGGGGCATCGCCCTCTCATTCGCTCTCCTCGGTTGCCCTAGATTGCCCACCAAAGGACAAAGCGGCGCGCGAGGGCAAGGTTTCCAGTCGGCGGTCGATGTGAGTCAGTGGATGATGCACTATTACGAGGCACCGAGCCCCGAGCGGCTCGTCCCGGCAATCGAGTGTATGTCCAAGGACGGTCGGCTGCTGGACAGTGAGAAGAACCAAGCAACGGCTGCGTTCTTTGGACGCTTGTTTGCCCAGAATAGCCGCCGCCTCGACGGGTGGGTCACGCATTTCACCGCGGCGAGCGAGGACCAACGCTTCTTTGTTGCGCTCGCGATCTGGTATGCAGACATGGCTCGCAAGGCCGATCTGCTGCGGACACTGTCTCATGGCTTGGACTCCTTGGCTCAGTTCAGCAAGGAGCTACAGGGTGATCGGCCACCCGATTTGCTCACCGTCGAAATCACGGAGCCGGTTCAGCTCGACATTCTGTGGGCGCAGTTCTTCGCTACTGGCGACCCCCGCTATGTCGAACGGATCATCTCCGTCCTGCCGTATGCCGCCCCCGGCGAACACTCGGGCCGGCTTGTCATCGGGCTCGCCGCACGATGGTCTTTGACGAGCAACGCGACACAGCAGGCCCGGGTGATGGAGATTTGCTCGAAGGCCGCTCGCTCCGCGAACCCCCAACTTCAGCCCCTACTGCAAGAAGTCCTGAACGCGGCTCGGAACACTCCACGTCGGGCGGGTCGGAGCGAGGCTCAGCCCGAAGCGCGATAGCGTGCGATCAACCAGGGATAGTATGGCCCCGGCTCGGCCTTTTCTGGATGCTCTTGCATCCAGGCATCCACTCGGAGCGCATCCTCGTATGTCTCGATGAGGCCATGCGCATTCGGCCGAATACCGAGTGCGTTAAACACGTCTCGCTCCGTTCCGGTGCAGAGCCAACTACACGTCAGATGACCTTCGAAGAGCACCATCTCAAACCCCATCCGCTCACCGCCTTCGGGTAGCGGCTGTCTGGCGGTGAGGACGAGGTTCATTCCGTAGCACGTGTCCGTGTAGGTGTTCGTTTGCATGTGGTGTACCCGTTGCTTGTGGTGCACGAGAAACTCGTCAGTGAGCGCCAAGGGCAGCGACGCACCCAGAATGATGACATCGTGTGGAGCAGGAAGGAACGCGACGACGAAGGCTCGTGCGTCGTCGAGCGAATGGAAAACGTTGGGGTAAGTTATCCCGTGGGTTTTCTCCCACGGGTGCAACTCGCTGACGCGATCCGCCGGAATGCCGAACGCGAAGGCTTCGGCCTTGTGCTTCTCAACATCCCAGCCCCAGAACACTTGATACGACGGCGCGATACAGCGCGAGAGGCTCACGAGCTGTGGCGGTAGCAGATCGGGAGAGCGGCTAGCCCCACGGGCTGCAGGCTTCGTCACGAAAAAGCCGGCCGCGATGCAAGCCGCTTCCTCCATCGACCCACTGTAACCCGTGCGGGGCGCGTCCGCCAGATCGCCCAGCGTCCTCGCACTCGCTCAGACGGCGCTCGAACTGTGCGGGGTAAACCGTCGACTCGCACCCGACCCGGTGCCGGCGCTAGCATGTCCCGGTGAGTCCCGCCCCCACGTCGCTCGTCCTCGCGGAGACGGCAGTCACCGTGGCGGCCATCTACGCCGTGTGGTGGTGGTTCTTGCGGAGACACCGCACGGCGGCGAGGCACGCGGCGAAGGAATCACCGGCAAACGAGCTGGAGCCGCCCGTTGTCTGCTCCTTCTGCGGGAAGAGCCAGGACCAAGTCCGCAAGATCATCGCCGGGCCGAAGGTCTACATCTGCGACGAGTGCATCGACCTCTGCAACGACATCATCGCGGAGGAGTACAAGCAGGAGGACGGAAGCCGCACGGCGCCGCGAAGCGGACCGCCGGTCGTGCTACCCTGGCTCGGAGCTGGAGTGCTGGCAGTTCTCCTGCTTGTCGTCTTTGCGACCCCGGGGGCGATGTGGGCGTGCGGCTTGGCGTGGCCTATCGCTCTCATTCTTCTTGTCGGCGGTCGGGGTCTCTGGGGTCTCTCCGCCCGGCAACGAATGCTATGGCTCGCTCTCGTAATCGGTGGAACGGTCGTGCTCTACTTAGCGCCCGGACGATGAGCGAGAGAGCGTGCACCTTCTGCGGAAAGGGCGCGAAGGATGTCCGTGCGCTGATTGCTGGTACACCGCCACTGTTCATCTGCAACGAGTGCATCGAGCTCGCCAGCGACATCATCGCGGAGGAGGGAGACGAGGAGTCGCCGCTCAGCCAGGGGCCTCCGCCGTGGGACCCGAGCGAGGAGGAGCTGAGGGAGCTAGAGCGTATCGGTAAGGAGATCGGTGAAGGCAAGCCTTGGGTCGTGCCGGTCATCGAAGGTAAGCTCGCCTTCTCGGAAGCGAGACCTCTCGTCGGGGAAATAGTGCGACCGAGGCAAGGGCGGCCGGACCTGACCCTCACTTGCTCGTTCTGCAGCAAGGCGCAGGAAGAGGTCGCCAAGCTCATCGCAGGCCCGACCACCTACATCTGCAACGAGTGCGTCCGACGTTTCAGTGAGACGCTCGCGGGGCGCGAGCGGCCGTAAGCATGGTTGCCGAGGTCTGCTCCTTCTGCGGGAAGCGCGCGGATGAGGTCCGGGCACTTGTTCCCGGTCCGCTAGCGGTGTTCATCTGCGACGTATGCGTCAGCCTCTGCGAGGAAATCAACGGAAAGGAGTCCGCTCGACCGCAGGAACGGGCCAACGAAGCGCAGGTGACCGAGGCAGAGTTGAAAGAGAGGGTGCGGCTTCGTGCGGCCGTGGCGGAGTTCCTGAAACGCTACCCACAGCCTGAACTGGTACTCGCGTGCTCCTTCGGCGGCAAGGCCAAGGATGACGTTCGCAAGCTCATCGCCGGCCCGAGAGTCTTCTCTGCGACGAGTGCGTGCGCCGCTGCTCCGACGTGCTCGCGGAGCAAGGGAAGTAACAGAGCCTCGACGTCACGATGCGTAAGCCACAGAAGAACGGCTCTGGATTCCGGGCTATCGCTGAGCGCCGATTCAAGGTCAGCGGTCTGTCCTCGCGAGAGGTCACGATCCGCATCGGTATCCCAGAGCGAGAGCAACGCGACAGCCGATGCCCCTTTCAAGTGGTCGGTCTTTCAAACGACGCTGTCCGATACGCATACGGCGTCGATTCGCTGCAGGCTTTGAACCTCGCCCTCGTCGGTGCGCGCAATGCCGTCCAGAACGACGTCCGCGTCCTTTCGGCGTTTCACCGCAAGTTGAAGCTCACGCTCAACGGGCAACCGTGGGACCTGTCGCTTCCCATCTGGGTATGCGTCTTCGATAAAGAGCAGCTCGGGCGTCTCGAGGCGTTCATGGAGAAGCTGCGGGCTACGCGCCGGAGAGCACGGCGGCGGCCTCGGAAACGGACCGCGCGGTGACTCGGCACTCGCCGTCTGACTTGCGGCTGCAGCAGCGGCCGATGGTACGTTGAGCGACGCAGGGCGAGGCGTGCTACCCTTCAGCACGGCAGCCACTGAGCCGGATCGGCGACTGGTGCCCAATCTCCCGCATTCAATCGAGCTGCACGATTCCCGAATCGCGTCAGCGGCGGTCGTGGATGACGCGTTCGTCATTCACTTTGCTCCCGCGTACGTCCATTGGGATGGGAAGGGTGGTTGGGTCCAGGATGCACGCCTCGTACTCAGGGCGGCGGTCGTCGAGCCCTTCGACATCAAGTTTCCTGCTACGGTTGCGGACGGCACCATGGAAACGAGCATCGGCCCGTACCACAACCTGCTCATCCTTCCGCTGAAGGCGAGTGGTCCGGTCTCTCTCGAAGTCGAGTTCTCGTCCGGCGCCGTCCTCCGTGCAACAGGCGACTCGGTGGAGGTCGCGTTGCTCGGCGCCCCAACCTATGTTGAAGACTTCAGCCAGCGGTGAGCGCGGTCGCCTAATGGCGAGGCGCCTGCTATCCGCGCTTCCGGCGCCCGGCGCTGCGCGCCGCCACTGAACCGCTGATCATTCGGGCTGGGTAGACCGGTCGGACCCCGCGTGATCCGCCCGAGTGCCCGCATGCTCCATGCCTCCTGGCACGGCGAGGAAAATGGCGGACGCCACCCCACTCCTCGATTAGCAGTCAAACCGACCGGCAAAAGGCCGCGTCCGCTCGAAGCTTTTCCCGGCCTGGTGCGGAACGGTGTCGGTCCGGGCCGGCGGCTCGTCTGAGCCAGTTCGCCTGATGCAAAGGCCCTCAACTCGGCGCGCGCCAGCGAGACAGACCGCGCGGGGCCCCCACGAAACGAGAGGTACGCCGCGTTGCGGCGGGATCGTGAAAACCTTCCGTCGCTCAGGGCCTGGATGAGGTGAAGCGGCTGGCCGCGCTCCTGCGGCGTCGACCGCGTTGTGATCGTGGGGCTCAGGCTACCACGGGCGAGTGGATCACCTCGCCCGCACAGGCGTCGGGGCGTATTGGAGCAAACGTTGCCGCAATCGATGGCTTCCTCGAAGGAGCGCTCGGAGACGCGGCTCATGGCCGCCTCCGGCGCGGTCTCGGCATGCGGCCCGTCTCGAGGCGCGGCGGCTCCTCCAGGATCTCCAGGATTTCGCGGGCGCAGTACACGCGGTTCCGCCTCACCTGGCTGGCGAGCGCGACGATGCCCGCCGCCTGGAGCCGGTCGATCGCGCGCTGCGCGGTGGTGAAGGCTACGTCGAGTCGCGCGGCCAGCTTGCTCACGCCCCAGAACGGATTCTCGGCGAAGAGATCGAGGGCGCTCTCGGGCAGACGCGACGGCGCTCTAGCGAGCCGCTCCCGCCAGCTGGCGAGGAGCTCGTCGATGCGCTGGATGCGGCCGAGCGCGTCCTCGGCCTGCTGCGCCGCTCCGGTGAGGAAGTATCCGAGCCACTCCCTCCACTCGCCTCGCTCCGTCACGCCGAGCAGGCGCGCGTAGTACTCCTCGCGCGTGCCCTCGAAGAAGGCGCTCAGGTAGAGGAGCGGCGAGGGCAGCACGCCCTTGGCGATGAGCAGCAGCGTGATGAGCAGCCGTCCGACGCGCCCGTTGCCGTCGAGGAAGGGGTGGATGGCTTCGAACTGCGAGTGCGCGAGCGCGGCGTGAACGAGTGGGGGGAGCGTGTCGTCGTGCAGGAACTTTTCCCAGGGGCCGAGGCACTCCATGAGGCGGTCGGGTGGCGGCGGCACGAAGGTGGCTTGGGCGAGCGTGCATCCCGCCGGGCCGATCCAGTTCTGGCTGCGCCGGAACCCGCCGGGCGTTGCGGCGTCGCCCCGCGCCCCACGCATGAGTCGCTGGTGCAGCTCCCGCACGAGCCGCAACGACAGCGGCAGCGTGCGCAGTCGCTCCACGCCGTACTCGAGCGCGACGACGTAGTTGGCGACCTCGCGCAGGTCAGCGGGGCTGCGCGCGACGGCGGCACCGGCCTCGGCCGCGAGCAGCTCGCCGAGGGTCGCCTGCGTCCCTTCGATGCGACTCGAGAGCACCGCTTCGCGCCGGACGAAGGGGCGGATGAGCAAGTGCGGATTCGGGAGCCGGCGGCCCTCGCCGGCGAGCCGGCCGACCGCGCGGTCTGCCGCCGAGAGCGCAGCGGCGAGCCCGGCGCTCCATTCGAAGCGGGGCGGAAGGGGCTCCGGCACGTAGGCCCGGTAGCCGCCGGGACAGCGGATCCGGCGGCCGTGCGGCTGGTGCTTCGGCGCGGCGCTCAATGGGGGTCCCTTGTTTGCGGCGGTGAAAACAGCGATCGCTATTATTAGCGATCAGTGACGAAAATGAAAAGACACATCCGAGGAGCTCCAGGCAGCGCGCGTGTCGTCGAGCTTTCTGCGGACCGCACTCCGGGAGGCGCGAGTGGTCTCTGAGCGAAGCCGACCGGTGGCTTGAGCAGGCCCGTCGGCATCCTTGCTGACGACCTTCTGACAGGGCACTCTCCCGGCGGATGAGGGCCCCCAGGCGACGACCGGCCCGGGCGCGGCACCCCGACCCGATCGAGGTCGGAGAGGCCTACCGGCAGGCCGTCGAGCGGCTCGAGTCCCTGCCCGAGAACCAGTCCGGGGCGGACAAGACCTGGGTCGAGCGCGCGATCGCCAGCTGGCGAGCTCACTATGCCCGAGCGATCCGCGTGCGTTGAGCCGAATGGACGCATTCGCGCGCCTCGTCCGGTCGCTCGAGCGGGCGGGCGTACGATTCGTGCTGATCGGCCTCGCGGGGGCCAATTACTACGCGCGATCCGGCGCCACGCTGTTCGTAACCAAAGACCGCGACCTCCTCCTCCCCCTCGACCCCGACGAAGCCCTCGCGGCGTGGGGGGGTGTGCGAGGCGATGGGGCTCCAGCTTCGGTGCGGGCGGGAACCACTCGATCGACCCCGCCACCGCTTTCTCGCGGAACGCGTCGTCGCGAACCGCGCCCTGGTTCGCGCGACCGACGGTGCGGGCCTCGACGTGGATCTCAGCCTCGTCATGGCCGGCTTGGATTTCGAAACGGTCTGGGCGGAGCGCCGGGTTTTTCGTCGGGACAGTCGACATCCCCGTGGCCCGTCTCGGGCACATCATCGAGTTGGAACGTCGCGTGGGACGCGAGAAGGACCGGATGTTCCTGGCAACGCACGCCGAGGCGATCCGGGAGCTCACCGAGAGCGACGAGCGGTTCGAGTCGAAGCGCCCGCGCAGCTCGCGCCGACGAAAGCCGAGGGTCAGTCGTCGACGCCGTCCACAGTGATTCGGCGGGGTCGGACTTCAGGGCGGAGGCGCCCCCCGCCGATCGTGCGCACGAGGGGTCGGGCGGGCCATAGGGCCACGGCGGGCGCGCCGCTTACGAGCTCGGTATCGTGAACGTGGGGGTGGTCAGCGCGTTCCGACCCTCCCATGCGGGATCGACGATCGTGTCGCGGAGCTCCGAGAGGAGGCGGCGGTTGTCGAGGTACCGCCACGGGTGGAAATCGGGCCGATGGTAGGCAGCGACGGCGCGCCATCGCCCCCGCAGCATCCCGCCGCGCCCGAAGACGAAGCGGATGAGGCCCCGCCACGCGTGGAGGTCCCGCGCCGCGCCGGCGCTGGCGAGGATACGGTACGAGACCGACGGCAGCGCGAGGGCGAGGAGGACGACGGCGATCCACAGCCCGGCGATACGCACGGCGTAGGTGTAGAGCCCGCGCCCGCGGGCCGCGTGGAACACGTCGAAGAGCACCGCCTTGTGCTCCACCTCCTCGAAGCCGTGCCACCGGAACAGCCGGGCGATGCGCGGGTCGACGCCGTCGAGCAGCTCCGGCCGCGAGAGGATCGCGTTGCCGATCTCGCCCAGGAAGTGCTCGCCCGCCATGGCGACCGCGCTCCTGAGATCGCTCGACGTCCAGTCGACGACCGCGAGCCATCGCAGCACGGAATCCGCCACCGGCTCGACCGGCACGCCCCACCGGACGAGCAGCCGGTTGAACCCCGCGTGCATGTTGGCGTGGGCGGCCTCCTGGCGAAGGAAGGCATCGCCCTCGGCGCGCGTCGCCCCGTCGGCAACGCGCGGCAGCAGGCGGCGGGCGTCGTCGATGAAGAAGCCCTCCACCACCGGCGCCATCGCCGAGAGCGCCTCGAGAAACGCCGTGGGCCCGATGCCGTCCGGGTGCCAGGCGCGCGGCACCTCGTGCTCGAGGCCTTCGAAGTCGAAGCCGGGCCGGCGCGGCGTGACCGTGACGCCCAGCCGGCTGGTGGAGGTGGGATCCCACATCCGGTCGTCCCTTTCGACCTTCCCTAACCTACCTTGCATCTTGCCTCCCTCTGCCGTGGCCGCGCCAGCATGGTCCAGATCGCGTCGATCGGTGTTGCCCGCTATAGAAGGACGGGGCCATGGCCGAATCCGACGACGAGGACTTCGCGGCGCTCTTCGCGGCGAGCGAGGGGAAGCGCACCCGTGAGCGCCGTGTCGCTGCGGGAGACGTCGTCCGCGGGCGCGTGATCGCCGTCGGCGCCACGGCGGCCTTCGTCGCCGTCGGGGGCAAGGCCGAAGCGACGATCGAGCTCGGCGAGTTCCGTGACCCCGCGACGGGCGAAGTGCAGCTCCACGAAGGCGACGAGATCGAGGCGACGGTCGTCGATGACGGGACGCGCTCGGGGTCGATCGTCTTGAAGCGGGTCGCCGGCCGCGGCGGGCACGTCCCGGGCGAGCTCGAGCAAGCGTACGCGCACGGGATCGCGATCGAGGGCCTCGTCACCGGCGAGAACAAGGGCGGCTACGACGTGCAGATCGGGAGCGTGCGTGCCTTCTGCCCGGGATCGCAGATCGATCGGCGGCGGATCGAGGGGGCGCAGTACGTAGGGCAGCGCCTCCGCTTCCGGATCACGAAGCTCGAGGCGGGGGGTCGCAACGTCGTCGTCTCGCGCCGGCAGCTTCTCGAGGAGGAGGCCGCGCAGCAGGCTCGGGTGGTGTGGGCCGAGCTTCGCGTGGGCGCGGTCGTCGCCGGCACCGTCACGTCGCTCCGCGACTTCGGGGCGTTCGTCGATCTCGGGGGCGTCGATGGCCTGATCCACGTGAGCGAGCTCGGCTACGGCCGGGCGTCCCACCCGTCCGACGTCCTGCAGGTGGGCCAGCGGGTCGAGGCGCAGGTCGTGAAGCTCGAGCCCGACCCGAAGGGTGGGCGTGGCCGCGTGGGGCTCTCCCTCCGCGCGCTCGCACCCGATCCGTGGGCGACGGCGGCGGAGCGCTTCCCGGTGGGAGCGAGCGTGTGCGGAACGGTGCGACGGCTCGAGCAGTTCGGGGCGTTCGTGGAGCTCACGCCCGGCATCGACGGGCTCGTGCACGTCTCGCGCCTGGCGCTCGACCGCCGCGTGTCCCATCCGCGACAGATCGTGTCGATTGGGGACACCGTCGACGTCACGGTGGTCGAGCTCGATCTCGCGAAGCGGCGCATCGGCCTCTCGATGATCGAGCGCGCCAAGCAGGCGAAGGAAGGGGCCGAGGCCGAGGAGCGGCGCGACACCGAGAAGGTGCTCGCCCGGTCGAGCGAGAAGCCGAGCCTCGGAACGCTGGCCGATCTGCTCGGGAAGTCGCCGAAGTCGAAGCGCTGAGTATCCGAGAAGGTTCAGCCGACGTCCGCGCGCGCGGCGATCGAATCCGCCGACGCCACGGAGGCCTGTTCAGCCACCGTCCCTTCGTGCTAACGGGTGCCCGAACAGGCACCCGGAGCCCACGGGGCGCGTATGCCCCGAGAGGAGGGTTCGCGATGACCGCCAGACGGATGCTCGCGACGGTCGCGCTCACATTGCTCGCCGCAGGAGTCGTTGCGTCGACAGCGAGGGCCGTGCTGCCATGCAACCGGAAGAACTGCATGGAAGAGATCCTCGCGTGCGAGGCGGCCGCTGGCTGCGACGACCTGAGCGGCGCCGCCAAGAGCGCGTGCCGGAAGCAGTGTCTGCAGCAGGTCCTTGCGGCCTGCGAGGCAGACGACACGTTCTGCGTACCGACCACGACCACGTCGACCACGTTGCCGTGCACGCCCGGGACCCGCTGCGGGCCCTGCGGCGACGGATTCTGGATCGTGGACACCGAGGGGCAGTGCGTCTGTATCGGCGGCCCATGCCTAATCGTCGGGTGCACCGCCAGTGCGCAGTGCGGGCTGGGCCAGGTGTGCGACCCGAGCACGGGCGGGTGCTGCAATCCCTGTCCTTAGAGCGGGCCGGTCCTCGTTCCTCTTCCCGATCAGGCGAGCGTCGGCCTGCAGGCTTGCGACGAGCTTCTGCGAGAACTCTGTGCAGCAAGCTTCGGCATCTCCACGTCTCTCTCGTTGTCCTTGTCCATGTCTCCCGTTGCCGCTAGCTCGCAGGCGCTGTGCGTGATGCCGGTAGCCAGAAGTGCCGAGCCCTCCACGCCCTGGGCACGGCGGCACAGCATCATAATCGGGCGAGCCGGCGAGCAAGGTCGGGGCAGGAAGCGGGGGAGCGGTAGCCGGCGCTCGCCGCTTCTCCTCAGTGATTCTAAGGATACGGGCGCTTCCGCTCCTCGTCGATCGCTGCCTTTCGGCAGCCTACCACGTTGGAGTTGAGGACCTGCAGCGGGAGGAGCGCCGCAGAGACTACCCGGTCCGCACCACCAGGGTAGAACACGTTCACGGCGACAACCGCGATGACCGCCAGCACGCTCGTCCGCCAGCGGAAGCCAAGAAAGGTGGCGAGGCCCACGAAGACCACCCCGGCAAGTTGAGCAGACGCGACTAGGGAGCCTCCCGTGAGCGCGGTGGCCCAGTGCACGAACCCTTATCGGCAACCTCGCAGACCCCCTTGAGGCGGCGGCTGCCACCGCTCGCCGGCGATGGCGGTCTCCGGTCTACCGCCACCCAACACGTCGGTCGGCAAACCATCCGCGCCTACCCCTGGCGCTTCGGCCTATCCCCCGCGAGCAGGCGCACCATCTCGCCCGGCTTCAGGCGGGCTTCGTACCCGACGTGCTCGTAGGCGAGCGAACGAAGCCACGCCGAGAGCGAGAGTCCGTATGTGTGCGCTACCTCCTGCGCCTTCGCGTAGAGTCCCTTTGGTAGCTCCACGCTGACGCGCACGCACTCGGAGGCGCGGACGGCCGGGAGGCGTTCGGAGACGAGGACACGACGCTTCGCCATGGGACGCTCGATAGCACGCGCACGGAAGTGGCGTCACCCTGCCGCGGCCGAGGTGGCGAGAGACCTCATCCGGCGGTCAAGACGAACGCATAGCTCTTGGTGTCCCGGTCGCGGGCGACGATGACCTCGGCCGTGTTGTAGGCGCCGAGCGGGGAGAGCTCGAAGGTCTGGGCTCCGCCGGGCAAAGCTGCGGTCTCGGGTCCGAAGAACGCGACCGCCTGCCCGTCCGCACTCAAGAGTCGGATGTACACCACTCTGTCCCCGTCGCGACTCGTCTCGAGCATCAGACTCTTTCGGCCCTGCTTGACGACGGTGACGTTCATGTCTCCGAGCTGGGCCTTCCGGCCCACGGTCAGGTCATCCAGCCGCAGTGTCTCGAGGGTCTTGGGGAACTGGACCGTCAGGATACCCTGCAGGGTCTTCAGCTCCTCCGGCTTCGCCTTGGTATTGATGAGCAGGTACAGCGGCGTGGCAAGCGCACCGTCTTTCGGGGCGCCGGAGAATCGGACCGTCGTGTCCCACTTCGATTGGAACATCGATGGCGGCGCCGCGGGGTCCGCGCTCGTCGGCGGCTCCACGGCTGTCCCGTCCTTCAGCTCGATGCGCGTCAGCCGCAGCTGCCCGACCGAAAACGCTTTCTCGAAGTTCGGGACATCCGGGCTCCTCAACGTGAAGTCCAGCTTCAGGGCGTAGAAGGCCTGCGCCTGGTCGAAGTAGAGCTCGAAGGGCTCGAGGAGGGCGAGGGACCTGTGCGATTCCGGCTTGGCCGGCGGCGAGAGCCGCTTCCAACCGTCCGGCCCGGGTCCTCGTCGCCCGGTGAGGGATTCGTCCGCACGGATCGCCTCGTAGCCGTACGGGCGGAAGGGCGGTGTCCTGTCAGGGAACGTGTTGCCCGGCTTTCCCGCCAGGGACGTCCTGGTCAGCGTGAAGGGAAACTCCAGCGTCTGCGTCTCGGCCGCGAACACCACCTCGACGCGGTCGACCGCGCCGGCGTAGTCCTTCTCTCCCGAGATACCTTCCCCGAACAGGAAATGTCCCGAGTATCCCCCGTGCGACGCGAGCGGCTGACCTCTGCTGTTGACGGCCCGGAAGAGGAGGACGCGGTCCGTATCGCCGCCGGTCTGAAAGGAGACGCTGCCCCCCTCCACCTTGGAGGCCATGAACGTCGCCCCGTACCGCCGGATGACGGTGCTCCGTTCGCCGCGGGGCACGCTCACGACCTCCGTGCGGGTCGGCAGGCGGAGCACGACGCGGCCGGAGACGCTCTGGAGGGCCTTGGGGTCGGCCCCGGGAACGAGGCGTACGGTCTTCTCGGCCTTCAATCGTCCGAACGCGATCGAGTCGAACGGAGCCGGCAGGGCATTGCGCTCCTTCCCGCAGTCCTCGGCCCGCAAGAGCTCCCGGCCCGCGGTGGATTTCACGCTCTCGACGAACAGGCGGACGCGAGTATCCTCACCTACCACGTTGGGAATCGGGCCCGAGAAGGCGCCCACGGCGAGCTCGAGCCCCACCTCGGGGGTCGACCCCAAGCGGATCGACTCGATGCGGAGTCCGAACGGTCCCTCCGCCTCGTCCACGTCCTCCGCGAACTGCGCCTTCGGGTCGTAGGCGGGCAGGGTGGAGGCGGCCAGCGACTGCTGAAAAACGGCGGGATGCGGGTCGAGCTGCTCCGCCGGCGGGCCGGAGTCGGGTGTGGCGCGATGCAGCCCCAGTCCACCGAACGCTGCGGCGACGAGCTCGCTGACGAGCTGCTGGAGATTCGCCGCCAGGGTGCGGTCCACCGTGAACTCGATCGTGGTCTGGCCGCCCTCGGATCGGGCTTGGAGGCTCGCATACAAGGCGGCCACGGTGGGCATCGTCTCCGCCCAACGCGCCCTGGACTCATCGAGGGCGTGCCTGAAGGCCGCGAGCTGCTGACTCACGCGGGTTGCGTCCTGGGCGTCGATCACGAACCTGAGCCGCCCTTGCGGCGGGACGGGCTTCACGCCGAGCCCGAGGTAGACACGCCGAAAGCCGTTGGTCGCCGCCGCGACGGCGTCGGCCGACGCCTTCAGGATGGGCTGCGTCGTGGCGGAGCCCAGCTGGTTCGGGTCCCAGACGGCGAGACCGAGGACATCCGCGCGGGCGAGGGGACGCCACCAGCCGAGCGCAGTCCCGGCGTCATCGGGCACACCGGTGAGCCTGGGGAGGAGCGCCGCGTGCGAGCCGGCGTCGGCCACCAGGGTCCATTTCGGGTCGACGGTGACCATCCAGGTGCTCGAGGGCGCACACGTCGTCAGATCGCGCGTCGTGATCTCGTACGAGTCGCGACCGGACACCGCGCGCCGGATCCCGTGGAGCTCGCGCACCAGATAGTCACCGACGGTGGCAGGATCGAACCGACCGAGCAACACGATCGCCTGCCGGAGTCCGGCGTCGTCCGCGGGATACAGGGCATAGAACAGCTGGTCGATGTCGCGGCGGGGATCGACGTTCGCAGCCCGAAGATGATCGAGAAGCGTTCGCTCCTGCGCCGCGGGCAGCGGTCGTCCGTCGGCCGAGGCGAAGACCGGAGAGCCGAGGAACCACTTCTCCAGGAAGACGGCCTCCTTCACGTTCACGTCGGCAAGGAGCACCACGTCCGGCTTGACGAGCGCACGCTCCGCGATGGGGGCCTCCTCGGAGGGAGCCATCACCGGCCGCACCACGACGACGTAGAGCCCCGCGCCGACCGCGAGCAGGCCGGCGATGACGACGAGCAGCGTCTTCCTCATCCGCACTCCACTTCGCAGCGGAATTTCCCCCGAGCCGTGGCTGCGTCCGGTGGTGACGGGCGGCGCGGGCTCCTTCGAGAGCGTCTATCGGACGTCTGCCCCAGGCTCTTGAACGGGGGTCGCTGCCGGGGCTGAGTCGTCGGATCGCGCACACCTCGAACCACACCGGCGGCTCGAGCCTTGAACCGCGGGCTGCGGCTCTCGGTGCTCGGCAAGATGTCCTCTGTGATCTTCTCGCACCAGATGCTGCAGCAGCTCGGCGTGATCGGCATCTACGCCGACCTGATCCGGCACGCGGAGGCCGAGGCGGACCCGGCGGCCGCGATCGTGCAGACGAAGGCGAGCGCCGCCGCCATCGAGGACGCGCTCGGCGGCGTGACGTTCGTGCTGCGCTTGCCGCGGGAGGGGCCGGCTCCCCCGTGAGGTGCGTTTCTCGGACCAGCGGCGCGAAGCTTCAGCTGGCCGCGAAGCGCGCCGGCGAGAGCGCCTTCGCATCGAAGCGCTCCGTCCTTCCATCCACGATCAGATCGGCGGCGATCGGCCCGAGCGCGCCGCTCGTCTCGATGCCACAGCCGCCCTGGCCCGCGAGCCAGAAGAAGCCGCGCGCGCGCGGGTCCTCGCCCACCACCGGCACGCGGTCGGGAGCGAAGGTGCGGAGCCCGGACCACTTGCGGCGCAGCGTCTGCGGCACGAGCGACGGGGCGAGCCCGGCGAGCCGCGCGAAGCCGCGCGCGATCACCTCGTCGTCGGGCCGCGCGTCGCACGGCTCCATCGGCTCCTCGTCCATCGGGCTCAGCAGCAGTCCCCCCGACTCGGGCGCGAAGTAGAGGCGATCGTCGTCGCTGTGCACCATCGGCCAGCCGCGCACGTCGACCGGCGCGGCGAAGGTCACGATCGTGCGGCGGTGGGGCACGAGCGCGATAGGGGCCGCGCCGGCGAGCGCGGCGAGCTTCCCCGCCCAGGCGCCGGCCGCGTTCACCACCCAGCGCGCGTGGATCTCGCCCTCCGCCGTCACCACACCGACGCATCGTCCCGCCTCGACCCGCACACCGCGCACCTCGGCGCCGAAGCGCTGCTCGGCCCCGCGCCGCTTCGCGTGACCCAGGTAGCCCCAGAGGAGCGCATGCACGTCGATGTGGCCGTCGTCGGGGAGGAGGGCCGCGCCGGCGAAGCGCTCGGCGAGGAGGGCGGGCACGCGCGCGACCGCCTTGGCCGGTGAGAGAAGAACGAGCCGCGTTCCCGCCTGCTCGATCGCCGGCGCCGCGGCTCGGATCGCGTCCCACATCTCGTCCTTGAAGAGGACCATCACGCCCGAG
>Ga0209056_10003029_pt1 | contig 18023 bp, 18 predicted proteins | sample GraSoiAngelo_114_FD_185876 | JGI IMG/M metagenome (GOLD analysis project Ga0209056, IMG submission 185876) | Grasslands soil microbial communities from the Angelo Coastal Reserve, California, USA - 14_0903_13_40cm (SPAdes) (version 2) | ecosystem: Environmental > Terrestrial > Soil > Grasslands... | reverse complement strand
TGATATTCGATTGGCTCCGCCCGGGCGGAATCCGGCCGGTTGCCAGGGTCACATTCGGACTCCTGCTTGGATTTGGGGGACTGGTGCTGCTGGTCGGTCCAGCGCACCTGGGAGGTTCGGAGCGGGTCGATCTGCGCGGTGCGGGAGTCCTGATGGTCGCCTCGCTGGCGTGGGCCTGGGGTTCGCTTTATTCGAAGCACCGCGACAAGCCCGCTGCTCCCATGTTGAACGCGGCGATGCAGAGCTTTGCGGGCGGGGTGGTGCTCTTGATGGCCGCCGCGCTTACAGGAGAATTCCACGGATTCCATTTTGCCGCTGTATCCATAAGGTCGTGGCTCGCGCTTGTGTACCTCATTGGTTTCGGGTCGGGCATCGGATTCAGCGCTTATGTCTTCATTTTGGAAAAGAGCACGCCGGCGCGAGTGGGAACCTACGCGTTCGTGAATCCCGTGGTGGCATTGTTCCTCGGATGGCTCATTCTTGCCGAGCCCCTAACGCTGCGTACTATTCTTGCTGCAGGGGTCATTCTCACGGCGGTGATTCTGGTGATTACCGCGCCGCATCCAACGCCAGCGCGCGTCAAGGAGTCGCTGCCGGCTCCCGGCGAAGCGTGATTGCCCAGGGATATCGCCCGTTCGACTTTTCCACTTTGGGAGACCTTTCCGGATAGATTTGTTTTTCGGACTGCGTTACTTTTGGATTGTTGAACATGAGCGAAATGCAAACCAGTACGGGGCAGGGAATTTCAGGGCCCGCCGCCGCGCGTTACTGGCAAGCGACGCTAGCGCGCGATTCGAAAGCGGACGGAACGTTCGTGCTCGCGGTGCGCTCGACGCATATTTATTGCCGGCCGTCGTGCCCGGCGCGGCGGCCGTTGCGACGGAACGTGGTTTTCTTCCACACGAGGGAAGAGGCTGAGAAGCAGGGTTACCGGGCGTGCCTGCGCTGCCGGCCGAACGAAGTTTCCGGAGCAGTTGTGTTGGTGCAGCGCGCAGTGCGCCATCTTGTGGACTCCACGGAAGAGAATGTCCGCCTTGGCGTGCTGGCCAGCACTCTCAATACCACGCAAGGGACACTGCGGCGCGCGTTCCGGCAGGTGACCGGGCTCAAACCGCGCGAGCTTGCGGAGGCGCTGCGGATCAGGAAATTCAAAGCGATGCTGCGCTCGGGCAGAAACATTACCGATGCGTTGTACGAAACGGGATACGGGTCATCGAGCCGCGTCTACGAACGAAGCAATGCGCAGCTTGGCATGACGCCGGCGACTTATCGAAAGGGAGGAAAAGGTATGAAGATCGGATACACAGTTGCAAAGTCTCCGCTGGGAAAAGTTCTGGTGGCGGCTACGGAGCGCGGCGTTTCCGCCGTTTATTTGGGGGATGCGGAGAGCGCATTGATCGCCGAATTGCGCGAGGAGTATCCGCGGGCGGAAATTGCGCCGGCGCGCGATTCCTACCAGAAATGGGTGCGAGAAATTGTGCAGCGGACCGAAGGCAAGGAGCCGCGACTGGAACTTCCGCTCGACTTGCAGGCAACGGCGTTTCAACGGCGCGTCTGGCAGGAATTGCAGCGGATTCCCCGGGGGCGGACGCGCACGTACTCGCAGGTGGCGCGGTCTCTCGGGCAGCCAAAAGCGGTGCGAGCGGTGGCGCGAGCTTGCGCGACGAACCCGGTTTCAATCGTGGTGCCGTGCCACCGGGTGATTCGCGAAGACGGCGCGCTTGCCGGTTATCGCTGGGGCCCTTCGCGCAAGGAACAATTGCTCAGGAAAGAACGCGCGGCTGCCGAGTAGAGAATCATCAACGCTGGAGGGCGTGGCGGGAAAGTCCCGGCGACGGAGAAAATTATCCGCGAGGCTTTACGCGAGTGACGCCCTTCGGCCAATCCTGCTTGAACTTGACGTCGCCGAGCGGCAGGTTTTTCATCGCATTAATGTAGTGGAACAAAAAATAGTCGCCTGAGCCCGCTTCGAAGAATTTTTGTTGAACCGGCAGCCAGGAAGCTTCGTCGACCCAAATTTGGATCTTGATGATCTGGTTGCGAATCTGATCGGACTTGGGAGTCAGTTCAAGAACGACGGTTTTCTTGTGGTCGAGTTCTTCTTCACCGACTACGGACACCAGGTAGCTCTTCCTGATGTTGTCGCTCTTCGTACCGAACCCGAGAAGCACGTATTGATCGACCATCGAACGGTTCTTGCCGAGGTCGAATTCTTCGACGCGATTTATCTTTGGATTGAAAACGAAAAGCGAGTCGCCGGTACGCAGAATGGTGCGCGGGTCCGGCTTGGCAATCTCGATGCGCATTTTCTCATCGCGGCGGACATAGATGTGGCCCGTTTCTATCGAGGTATCCTTCACTACCGCTGTGTATTTGATGTGTTCGATATCGGCACTAAGCGTATGGAAGTCTTGCGCGGACTTGTCCATCATTCCCAGGACGCCTTCGATGGTCCAGTTTGCGGCCGCCTGGGCCGCGCCCGTGTGAAACAGACCTGCCGCGCAGTACAAAATCACAAGCGTGAAGAGAAGAAATAGGCGGTTCAAATAGCCTCGTTCCAGGGGAAATGCGACGTCTCGTTCAGTCCTTCGGAATCCTAGCATACACAGAGAGATGCGCGAACTTGCAGGCGCGTTTCCTGGCAGGATTTCAATAACGTTCGCGAACGCCACTAGTGGCGGATTTCCACCTGATAGGCAATTACCGTGCCCTGGTCATCATGAACGGGTTCAATCTTGGCGATGGAGAAGTTGCCATTGTGCAGCTCCGGCAACGCGTCTTGCAATGCGGTGTGGAGGCCGTTTTGCAGCGCGAGTTTTGTCGGTGGAGCAAGAATGCGTGCATCGACGCGATACGTCTGCCGGTTTCCCTCGCGCGAAATGAGCAGCACTTGTCCCGGCGCAGCCGGCCCTCCGCTCTCCGGTTTGTCGTGGAACCAATTCCTTGGCGTCGCCAGCACGAAAATCAAAATCAGGATAACCGCGAGGTCGTACTGCCAGGTCCCTCGTTCGTAGGACCAGAAAAGTGTCTTGGAGAGGATTTGGCCGAGGCTCGCCATGTCAATCCGCAGGCACTCCGTCGACGATAATTCCGTCGCGCATATGCACGACGCGGTCGAAATAAGTTGTTGCTTCAGGATTGTGAGTGATCATGACAATAGTCTGGCCAAGATCCTTATTCAATTGGCGAAGCATCTGCAGGACCACTTCCGAGTTTTTCGAATCCAGATTTCCCGTGGGCTCGTCGGCAAGCAGGATTTTCGGTTCGTTGATGATCGCCCGCGCGATAGCCACGCGCTGCTGCTCGCCGCCGGAAAGTTCGGATGGCTTGTGGTGAAGCCGTCCGGCGAGGCCAAGCATTTGCGTGACGACTTCGAAGCGATGCGGGTCAAAGCCGTCGCCATGAATGAACTGCGCGATGGCGATGTTGCCCTTTGCCGTCAGAGTAGGGAGCAGATTAAATCGCTGGAAGACGAAGCCGATCTTGTGGCGGCGCAATTTGGTGCGCGCAGCGTCACTCAAGGACGTCAAATCGTTGCCGTCCACGAGGACTTTTCCGCGGGACGCTTGCGCCAGCCCGCCGATGACATAAAGCAAGGAAGACTTTCCACAGCCCGAAGGACCCATGACCGCCACGGATTCGCCGGGCTGGACTTCGAAATTCACCCCGCGCAGGGCTGGGACATCCACCTTGCCCGCGCGGTAGAGTTTCCACAAATTTTCTGTCTTGAGTATCGGCTCCACGCTCTTTTTTCCCTGGAAAAACAGCCCTTCGGCAGGTGTATTGTAGCCGCGATTCCCATCTGTGCCTAGCCGTTCCCTTCGGTTCGCTGCAGCTGCATTTCCGTCGGTGAACTCTGCGTTCTTTGCATTCTCTGAGCTAATTTCCCCTCTCGCTAGTCATAAGAGAGCGCTTCCACCGCATCTTTCCGGCTGGCCATCCAAGCCGGGTAGCTTGCCCCGAAGATCGCACCGGCGAGCGCAATTCCTGCTGCGCGGAGGATCCATCCCGGCGTAATGCGAATAGACAACGTGGGGAATCCCGCGAGAAACGCTGCGCGGACGGCATAGCTCAAGCCGACGCCCGCAAGGATTCCAAACACACAGAGTGCCGCAGATTCCGTGAGCAGCGCCCGAACGATGAAAGACTGGTCCGCGCCAAGAGACTTGAGCACGCCGATGTCCCGCGTGCGTTCAATCACCGTCGTATACATCGTCAGAAAGATAACCAACAGACCGATCGAAATGGCCAGCGCAATCATGGCGTTGATGAATGTTTGCAGACCGGGGATATTGGTGGAGGTCATCAGCGAAAGAAAATCCTTGAGCGGGCGGACGGTGTAGCCCGGCAGATCGTGTCGGATTTGATCCATGACGTCTTCCGTGTGTTCGGGGCGCGTGCATTTGATCAAGAAGATAGACGCCTTGTCGTGCGCACCAACAAGGTCCTGCAAAGTAGCCAGCGGCACGAAGAGCCGCGCGCCTTTTCCGTGTTCGATAATGGCGGCGACATGCCAATCGTGATTCAGCAGATTGTAGGTGTCGCCCACTTTGATGTGCTTGGCCTTGGCAGCCCAGTCGTCCACCAACAGATCGTCCGGGCCTTCCATGTCGTGGCCCTCCAGAAACACAAAGCCACCGGAGACGGTGCGGAAGCTGTCGCGGTCGATTCCGTAGATAACGTCCACGCCGCCCGTGGAATTGAATTGCAAGAGAGCGGGAGCGACAGCCTGGACGTATTTGAGCTCGGCAAGCTTGTTAGCGATCTTGATCGGCATGGGGGAGCCGCTGAACCCAAGAAAGATGGAAGCGGCGGGAGGCTGCAGCATGATGTCGGCGCCGATTCCTTCGATGCGCTTTGCGGTTTCCGTGAGCAAGCCGCTGGTGAGCCCCACAATGAGGACAACCAGCGCCACCTCCACGGCAACGGCCATCACGCCGATCAGCGTACGCAGCGGACGGTGGAGCAAATTGCGGACGATCAGCTCGCCCATCATGGCTGTTTGCTCTCCGCGCCATCGCTGACCCGTACAAGCTCTGTTCCCGGCGGTTGTTCGAGCTTGAAGCGTTCAGAAGGAATCTCTTCATTCAAGCTGATCTTCGTCACCTGCAGGTCCAATTTGTAGTCATCGTGCGGGCGTTCGAGGCGGATCGCCCGCGGAAACGAGGTCAGGCCGTCCGAAGGCGCCGCTTGAGTATTCTGGCTCGGGGCATTTTCTATCGGGAGCCAGTCCGCGAGATGAACGTCCGACACGAGGAGTCCTTTCGGCCCAAAAGTTTCAATACGAACAACATGGAGGTCCGCACGATCGAACCAGATTTCCCGCAAGACCTCCAACTGATAGCCGCCGCGCAAGACGGTCAAGACATAGTAGCGCGCGTTTTCGTCGTTGAACTCACGTAGAGTTGTCGATTCTTCTTTCCTGATTTCGGGCCAGAGCAGGGCATCCAGCAGATGCTGGGGGCGGAGATTCTCGATGGGCTTGCTGCTGTTTTTCTCCACTGCCACCGTGCCGACCAGGAATTTGTGCTTTGAAGGAATGAAAACCAGGAAGGTTTCGCCGTCGCTGGCCATGTCGAAAACGGTGGTGCCAACCACCGGAGCCTGCCCAATCATGCGAATCTGGGCCGGCCGAGCAGCGAGAAGAAACGCTTTCACTTCGTGATATTCGTCGATGACGCCGCTGTACTTTGAGCCCGCCGTGGGCTTCAACTCCACCGTTGCGTTCAGCGTTTTCGTATTGTGCGCTACCAGATTGTATCGATCGAGGAGCTCTTCGCGAGTGGCATCTTGGACAACCGGCCTCTGCGTTATGACGGTGTGGCCCGTGACAACCCGCCCGCCCCCGCAGCCGCCGCAAATTGCAGCCACTGTCGTCAAAAGCACGCAGGTTGGCACACGTCGAATCAACTAGTTCCGTCCCCATCGATACAAATGAAGCAATCTAGCAACCACTTGGATGCCCGTCAAACCAAGCGGGACACAGCCACAGAAGGCACTCAATTGGGTCGTGCGATGTGCACGTCAAATGGCTGAACCGCCGGGCGCAACCGCCGGATGACTTCACTGGGCCAGAGAGTTTCGCTCAGTAGCGTTACCCAGCCGTCTTCCAGCTCGCAGATCGCACAAAAGGTGTAGCGCGCGGAGGCAGGCTGGTAGGCGTCCAGCCCGCGCTTGGAGAGATCGCCCTCCAGTGGCATATCAGGCTCGTTCGCCGCGACGCCAACCCTGATGCCAAAGGTTTCTCCTTCAAACCGTTCGAAAATTTGGCGCAATAGCTCCGGACTCGGCTGCGGCAACACGACGCAGCGCTCGGCTGCCTCTCGCAGTGCAATTCCGCGCGCTCTGCAGAACTCCCGGACACGATCGATGTGGCTGAAAAAATCCACCACGTACGGTTCGCCCGCCACCAGGGCAGGGAAAACCGCTGACCAGATTTCGGCTGCTTCCTTGCCGCGCACCGGCTCGCGATTTTCGGTTCCCACGAGCTCGAGTCCCACGGCTTTTACGCCCGTGCCCAGGTCCAGGGCTTGAACGTCCAGCGAAAATGGCGGCAATTCGAGCGCGCCGCCCGGAACCGGACTGCCCGCCGCGCTCATTGGATAGTCTCGGCTTCCGCGTCAGGAAACTTGGCACGGAATTCCGGCGAGTGCTTGCGCACTTCCAGCCAGTCGAAGAACGCGTCTGGTGTTTCCAGCCAGATACGAAACCAGTTCGCGATCTCCACTTTTTCTTCGCGCTTGTGCGGCTCCACTTTGTGATTCCGAGAAATCATCTCCGCCCGGCGCTTGCCGAGCCGCGCCACGTTGAGCACACGCCCCACCGCGGCGTGCTCGCCTTGCGAACGGAATTTCCGCATCAGCTCATCCAGACGCATGATGCTGACCTCCGCATCTTCGAGCGTTTTGAAATGCAGGAGATCCTCAAACTCTTCTTCGTACTGTTCCTCGGCCTCTTCCTGTAGCGTCAGCAGGACTCGGTGTCCAGCGTCTTTGAGCACTTCCGCGATGTAATCCGAGCCGGTCTTTCCAGCTTCGCCATGCTCCGCAACGAGCCGCCGGCGCAACTGGTCGATCTCCGCGGGCGTCCATTTTTCCACCTTGATCTCGCGGGCGGTTTCGAGGATCAGCGACTTTTTCGTTTTCGCTTCTTCGTTCATCGAGCTGCGCCTCGGTGCGGCTTCTTGTGATTCTTCTTGGAGCTGGGTGGCGGGGGCGGCGGATCGGCCGGCAGTCCCGCCAGAAGCCGACGGTACTTCACCACATTTTTGTTGTGTTCCGCCAGTGTGGGGCTGAAAAAATGGCCGCCCTGCGTGTTGGCCACAAAATAAAGATAGTTGGACTCTGCAGGCCGCAGCGCGGCACGCAAAGAGGCTTCCCCCGGATTTCCAATGGGCCCGGGCGGCAGCCCTCCGTGCTCGTACGTATTGTAAAGCGAATCGAAACTGAGGTCCTTGCCCGTCAGCGTTCCATTGTATTTCCCGAACCGTTCCATCCCGTAGATCACGGTCGGGTCGCATTGCAACCGCATGCCTTGCCGCAGGCGATTTGCGAAAACCCCCGCGACCAGCGGGCGCTCCTCCGCTTTCGGGGTTTCTCTTTCGACCAGGGACGCTAGCGTCACGATTCTGAGCATAGCGCGGTGGTCGCCCCCACCCGCTTGCCCGTTTGTTGCGGGCGGCCCAAGGCGCTTCCACTCTTCCTTGAATTTGCGCACCATCTCGGCGGTCAATTCGCTCGCGGAAGGATGCCGCGGGAGCTCATACGTGGCTGGGAAGAGGAATCCTTCAAGCGTCTGCGCCCCCGGCGCGAAGTCACGAATCAGCGCGGTGTCTCCCACGGCGAAAAGAAAATCGCCCGCGGGCATGAATTTCCCGGCTGCCAGTTCACGGGCGATATCGAACATCGTCTCACCTTCGCGCACCGTGAAAGGCTGTTGGTAAACGTTTCCTTTGGCAAGTTTCCAGAAAACATCCATGCCGGTCGCAGCGTGGTCGAAGAAATATTCTCCCGCCTGCAGCGTCCGCTTAGGATTCCGGCGCGCATAAATCTCGAACGCCGTCGCGCTTCGGATCACGCCATTTTTCTTCAGTATGTAGGCCGCATACCGGCGCGAAGCTCCGTGCGGTATATCGACGAAAACACCTTCGGCCGGGAATCCCTGGTAAGGGTTCGTCATGCCGTACCACATCGATGTGGCAGCGCCGCCGGCAATCAGAACAATCAAGAGAATTATTACTAACAGAAACTTCAATTCAGCCTCACCAATTCAGTCTAATGCTTCGTTCAGGCCTTTGCTGCCGCCTGCCCTTGCCGTTCCAGATACTCCTTCAAAATTACAGCTGCCGCCACCGCATCCACGGTCATTTTCGTCTGTACTTTTTTCGGCTTCCTGCTGCTGGTCAGTTTCTCGTCGTGGACGAATCTTCCCTGAACCTCTTCCAGCAGCCGTTCCGCTTCCCAGCTCGTCAGCCGCTCGTCCACCATTTCTACCGGCATGCCAATCTGTTTCCGCACGCGCTGCGCGAAGCGTTCCACTTCTTCGGCCATTTCTCCACGCGTGCCGTCCAGCCGCAGCGGCAGCCCCACGACGATCTGGCTCACGCCGTGCTCGCGTACAAGTTCGCGCAACCGCCGCATGTCCTCGTTCCGATTAATCCGCTCCAGCGTGCTCAGCGGTTGCGCCATGCGCGTTTCGGAATCCGCGAGAGCGAGTCCTATTCTGGCGCGCCCATAATCCATGGCGAGAATCGACCTGCGTGCGCCCGTGCTCAATTCGACTGGGGTTCTTTTCACACTTCTAGTATACCGGGAAGCTCCTTGACGAATATGGGGTGCTTCTCAATAAACGCCAATCAGGCAGAAGAATTTTGTCTCCGCCTTTGTGGATGGCTAGGGTTTGCGGCCTCGCTGGCCACTTTGCCAGGCGTCCCAGTAGCCGAGGAGCTTCAACTGCTGGTCGAGGCCGGTCTCTTTCACTAAAACGTCGAGCTCGGCGCGCGTGAGGCGCTTGCCAAGGGGTTCGGCGCGACCAGCGATGCCCCAGGCGGTCAACGCGGCGAGTACAGTGTGCAGCTTCAGTTCGCGCATATCGACTTTGTCCAGGGTGTCCGACGCGGCGTGGTAATTTGGCAGGTAGTTGGCCTCTTCCTGATTGGCGACGAGTGTTGGCACGCCTTCTAGCATGAAATCGAAATTGTCTGTGCCGAAGGAAGCGTCGTAGGTGTGGGTATTCGCTCCCCAAGATTCGAGCGGGTTCAACACTTCGCGGACACCGGCTTCGATATCGCGGCGGCCGCCCAGCGAATAGCCGGTGACGCGGCCGATGCCGGAACCATAGGTGATCATGGCGCGAATTTTGTCGAGTTCGGCGCGATGGGCCTTTACGTATTCGAACGAGCCGATCGTTCCTTGTTCTTCCCCACTGAAGAGTACGAAGCGGATGGCACGCCGAGGCAGGAGCCCGGTGGCCTTGATGGCGCGCGCGGCTTCGATCACCAGCGCGGCATTGCAGCCGTTGTCGAGCGCGCCGGTGCCCAGTTCCCAGGAATCGAGATGGGCGCCGAGGATGACGATTTCGTCCGGCTTTTCGTAGCCGCGAATTTCTCCGACCACGTTTTGCTGCTCGATGGGCCCGCCGATTTTGTTGGGCATGTCCAGCCGCACGCGGACCTTCCCTGGATACGCGGCGACGGTTCGCGCCAGGCGCAAGCCGTCTTCGCGCGCCAGTACGGCCTGGGGAATCTTGTCAATCTCGCCGGCCAGGGAATTCGTATGGCGATAAAGGAGCAACTTTTCCCGCGCACCGATCCAGAGAATCGCTGTAGCGCCTTCTTTGACGGCCCGGCCAATGATCATCGGCGGGCGAAGATATTCATTGAAAAGGTCCGCCCAGGTTGAACCAATATCACTGTGAACCAGCAGGATCGCGCCTTTCATGGAAGCTCCCGCCTTCGCAAGATCATCCTCGGTGCCGTAACCCACATCGATGACGCTTGCTTCGATCCCGCCCGCTGGCGTTGCAGGAGACCATCCCTCCGCCTTCATCCGCACGGGAAATTTCACCGGGCCGAGCAGTTCGAGCCGCGTATCGCCCTCGCTCCACGTCATCGGAAGCGTGTACTTTTCCGTGTGGACATCAATCCCCGCCGAGCGGAATGCGGCGACGCCCCACTCGATGGCCTTGGCCATTTGAGGCGTTCCAGTTACGCGGCCCCCAATTTCGTCGGTGAGCCGCCGCAAGTTTTCCTCCATCGGCGACGGACCCATCACGATCGGAAGAATTTTCGCGGCGGCTTGCGCGCAGGTGGATGTGTCTGAGACGGAGCAAGCTGGCGAACTCTTGGTGACTTGCGCCGGATTGAGCGGGTCCTTCTGCTGCTGTGGCAACTGGGCCGACGCCGAAAGCAGGGAAACAAACAAGCAAAGCAGTAATGAAGAAAGGAGAATCGTGCGGCGGGGCATGAATGGGCCCTCTTTTCTATGGAGTTGCGTACTGGCGTTTCGGTGTTCGCTTGCGGAGCGGATTATACCCAACCGAGCGTGACCCGAGCATCTGTACATGGAATGAACGCGCCGCCTGAGAGGTTAGGTCCTTGGCGCAAGCTTGGGATCGAGTACACAATCTGCGGCGCGCGCCACTTGTGCCATCTCGACGACATCGTGGACGCGGACGATGTGCGCGCCGTTGAGGATGCTCGTGGTCACTGTTGCGGCCGTTCCCCAGATACGCTCTTCCGGCGATGCGGGCTTGCCGTCACGCGCCAGAGTCGCGCCAAGGAAGCCCTTGCGCGATGTGCCTACGAGTAGCGCAAAACCGAGCTTCGCCAATTGCGGCAGCTCAAGCAGGACTTCGTAGTTCTGCGCGAAGCTCTTGCCGAAGCCGATGCCGGGGTCGAGGATGATCTGCGATTTCGTGACACCGGCTTTGAGCGCCATAGCGACGGAACGGCGAAGGCCTTGCAGGACGTCCTTCATCACGTCCCGTGCGAATGGCCCTTTTTGCATCGTGCGCGGCTCGCCTCGCATGTGCATCAGGATCAGCGGGACGCGATGACGTGCGGCGACTTCGGCAATGCGCGGATCGCTTTTCAATCCGGAGATGTCATTGATGATTTCCGCGCCGGCGTCGAGCGCGGTCTCCGCGACCTCGGCCTTTTGCGTGTCAATGGAGATGGGGATTTTCAAAAGTCTGCGCAAGCCGCTGAGCACGGGGAAGAGTCTTCTCCATTCTTCTTCTGTTGAAATTCCTTCGGAACCCGGCCGCGTGGATTCTGCGCCGATATCGATGAGGTCGGCGCCTGCGCGTTCCATCTGGAGCCCGTGCTCGATCGCATGTTCCTCGGTGTAGAACTTGCTGCCGTCGGAAAAACTGTCCGGCGTCACGTTCAGGACGCCCATGATGAGAGTGCGTTTGCCCAGGACCAGAGTGCGGGAGGGGAGTTTGAGCCGGAAGAGTTTGCGGCGGATCATTGGCGGAAATTAGTTTAGCGCGAGAAACAAAGAAAAAGATAACGCAGAGGCGCAGAGAACGCAGAGCCGGCGCCGAGAAGAGCACGCAACAAACGCGTGCGAGAGGTGAGTTAGGCTAGTCGAGGTCGAAATCGCGGATAGGCTTGCCGGCCGGGGCGTCCTTGGCTTTCTTCATGGCCTCTTCGAATTTCTTCGCCAGGATGTCTTCCTTGTTGGTTTCCTGCATCCAAGAATCGCGGAATTTGTCTTCACGCTGGCGGTTTTGCTCGGCAAGAATCTTCTGGGCGTCGGTGAGATCCACATTCGGTCCGGCTTTGACCGGCGCTTCGTGCGAGAGCACGGCACCGAAGACGGCGTCCACGACCAGCTTGGCATGACAGCAGGGGCACGTCACATTCAAATTCTCGCTGCTGGGATTTCCCATGAGGCTATTCTACGCCGTCCACATGAAAAAAGAAGGGCACAGCACTCCTGCGCCCTCCTAGGAAAAGCTACACGAGTTGTTTAGGCTTTGGCGGGGTTTTCTCCGCGGGTGAAGCCGGGAGCCGGGCGCAGTTCCGGGCGAACGACCTTGGGGTCCGTGCCGGGTGCGGCCTGCGTCGGTGGCGGAGGCGGGGGCAGCTTTTCCGGCAGCGGCTTGCCTTCCATGAGCAGTTTCACTTCGTTGGCGTCAATGACTTCGCGTTCGAGCAGCGCCTGCGCGATGCGTTCGAGGGTTTCGCGATTGTTGGATAGGAGCTTCTTCGCAGCCTCGTAGCCGCCATTCACGATACGCTTCACTTCCTTGTCGATCTGGATGGCGGTGTCTTCGGAGTAGTCGCGATGTTGGGTGATTTCGCGGCCCAGGAAGATGGCTTCGTCTTTCTTGCCGTAAGCCAGCGGTCCAAGTTCGCTCATGCCCCATTCGCAAACCATGTTGCGCGCGATGTCCGTGGCGCGCTCGATATCGTTGCCCGCGCCCGTAGTGATGTGGCCGAGGAAAATTTCTTCGGCGGAGCGGCCGCCCATCAGCACGGCGAGCATGGTTTCAAGGTATTCGCGGGTATAGGTGTGCTTGTCGTCTTCCGGCAACTGCATGGTCAGACCCAGCGCCATGCCGCGCGGAATGATGGTGACCTTGTGGACCGGATCGGCCCCCGGGGTCATCGCGGCGACGAGCGCGTGGCCCGCCTCGTGGTACGCCGTGTTTTTCTTTTCTTCATCGGAAAGAATCATGGACTTGCGCTCGACGCCCATCAGGACCTTGTCCTTGGACATCTCGAAGTCCACCATCATGACGAACTTGCGGTTCTGGCGCGCCGCCCACAGAGCTGCTTCGTTCACCAGGTTCGCGAGGTCCGCGCCGGAAAAGCCCGGCGTGCCGCGCGCGATGATGGACAGATCCACGTCATCGCTGATGGGAACTTTGCGGGTGTGCACGCGGAGAATTTCTTCCCGGCCCTTCACGTCGGGACGGGCAACGACGACGCGGCGGTCGAACCGGCCGGGGCGGAGAAGCGCCGGATCGAGAACATCAGGCCGGTTCGTGGCAGCGATCAAAATCACGCCTTCGTTCGATTCAAAGCCGTCCATTTCCACGAGCAGCGCGTTCAGCGTCTGCTCGCGCTCATCATGTCCGCCGCCGAGGCCGGCGCCGCGATGACGGCCGACAGCATCGATTTCATCGATGAAGATGATGCAGGGAGCATTCTTCTTGCCTTGCTCGAAAAGGTCGCGCACGCGGCTCGCGCCGACGCCCACAAACATCTCCACGAAATCCGAACCGGAGATCGAGAAAAATGGAACGTTGGCTTCGCCGGCGATCGCGCGGGCCAGCAAAGTCTTGCCCGTGCCCGGAGGTCCCACGAGCAGCACGCCCTTCGGGATTCGTCCGCCGAGCTTCTGGAATTTTTGGGGATCTTTCAAGAATTCGATAATTTCTTGCAGCTCTTCCTTGGCTTCGTCGGTTCCCGCGACATCCTTGAATGTGGCCTTCTTCTGTTGCGCCGAGAGCAGCCGTGCGCGGGACTTACCAAAACTCAGGGCTTTGTTTCCGCCAGCTTGCATCTGCCGCATCAGGAACAAGCAGAAGCCTACAAGAAGAATAAGGGGCGCAGCGTTCAACAAAATTAACACCCAGTCGCCGCTGCGGACTTCCTTCACCTTGACCTGGACGGCCTTGTCCCGAAGAGCCTTGGTGACCTCGGGCGCGTTTTCCTTGGCGATGATGGCGCGGAACTTCTGGTTTGGGGGCTTGGAGTATTCGCCCTGCAGCTCGTAGCTGTTGGGCGAGAGGTACATCGTGACTTCCTTGATTTCCCCCGCGTCGATCTTGGCCATCAGCAGGCTGTAGCTCGGCTCTTCCTCTCGCGCCTGCGCGCCGTTGGCGGAAACCAGCTTCCAGAGCATGACGCCCAAGAGCACGATGGAAAGCCAGAAGAGAATTGTTTTTAATGTTGAACCAGAATTCACGTTGTCCTCACTAATCCCAAAACCAGCCGGAAGAAATCACATGCAGTCTACTTCTTCCGCCCCTTGCCCTTTTTCCTGGGGGCCACCTTCGCTCCCGATGAAAGTTGCCGGAGGTTTCGCCCCGTGCCGTTGGCGGCGGCCAAGCCGTAGCCAACCCATACTTCTTTAGATGCCGTCCGGAACCCAAAGTAATCGGGCTCCAGCGCCACGCGGCGGCTTTCCGGCTTATCCAGAAGCACCGCCAGGCGGATCGAACGCGGTTTGCTTTCACCCAATCGCCGCAGCAAAAAATCCTGCGTCACGCCGCTTTCGAGCACCGCATCCACGACCAAGACATCCCGTCCGCCTAACTCCGGATGGGAACCGAAAAAAACTTCGCGCCGCGCGTGCCCGCCCTGATCGACGTCACGAACATCCTCGCGCACGAAATGGCAAACGATGGGCGCCTCAATCTGCCTCACCAGGTCTGCTGCAAAAATAAATCCGCGATCCAGGGTAACCACCACGTCCAGCCTGCGGCCCTGGCATTCCCGCGAAATCTCTCTGCCCAGCACGCCGACGCGAGAGGCGATACGCTCTGCGGAAAACGCCGCTCCTTTTCGCGCTTGCGAAACCGCCACTTTGCGCAAGCGAGTCACAACGCATCCTCGGCGATCACCATTCCTGCTCGGGTCCTCTCATCGGCAGCAAATTCCGCAGCGGCATCAAAGCCGCGGGCCCACGCAAGAATCCCGCCGCTCGTCAACACCGGCCAGCCGTCACGTGCCCAGCGGCCGATGCGCTTTTCATTCAACAAACGCTTCAGCTTGTGCGCGTTGCGGTGACCCAGCGGGCGCATTCGGTCCCCAGGACGCCAGTTACGCAGCACGAGAGGCAAACGCAACCGGTCACGGTCCAAGACCGCCCCATCTCTACTAGTTTCCGCTCTCTTGCCGGGCCAGTCAATCACCCTGAAGCGGAATACACACCCTAGTTCTGGAACGCGCACTTCTTGCGCGCCGCGAGCCATATCGATGTTGTACTCGAATTCGCGCGCTTTGCTGGGAGTGCCTGAAGCAAATTTTTTTCCGACGGCATGAAAAGCCAGCCCAGCTCCTTCCCTGCGTACTTCGACGCCACCGGGCAGGGGAAGCGAACTTCCGCCTTGACCATGGCGCGCCAACTCCAGCACTGCATTCACATGCCCCGCCCCAAGTTGCCCGCTGTGCGGCTTCAAGCTTTTTACAATATGGCGCACCAGCCGTCTGCTCACTGCCTGAGCCTCTTCCATTTTGCTCACTGGTTCAAGTAAATCTGTCGCTGCAATTCGTAAGCCTTCGCCGCACTTTTGAACCAGTTCCGCCGCTCGTCTTGCCGCCACCGCTTCCAAGAATGCTTCGTCTTCGCGGGCGAGGTCAGCCAACGTCGCCAAATGTTCAACGATGGTTGGTTGAAATTGTTTCTCAAGCAAGGGAAGAAGTTTGCGGCGAATGCGCGCGCGCGTTCGGGTCGTGTCACGGTTCGTGGCGTCCTCGCGCCATTTCTGTTTCTTGGCGCGAAGATATGTTCGCAACTCGCCCCTGCGAACATGCAACAGGGGCCGAATGACGGGACCAGCGACCGGATGGATTCCGCCGAGGCCGGTGAGCCCCGTTCCGCGCAGGACGTGCGCAAGCACGGTTTCCGCCTGGTCGTCAGCTGTGTGTGCAACGGCGATGCGCGCGAGCGCTCCCGATTCCACCAGCGAGCGGAAATAATCGTAGCGCGCGCGACGTGCCGTGTCCTCCAGGTTGGCGTGTTCCTTTTTGGCTTTCTTTGCAACGTGAACGGAAGCCGTGTGAAACTCCAGTCCATGTTTTGCGGCCAGCTTGGCGACGAATTTTTCGTCGGCGTCAGAAGATTTGCCGCGCAATTTGTGGTTGAAGTGAACGACACTAAGCACAATGCCAAGTTTTTCGTGGAGCTCCTGCAGTAAGAGCAGCAGCGCCACAGAATCTGCCCCGCCGGACACGGCCACGCCCACGCGGTCGCCTGGGCGCAGGAATTGCGTGTCGCGAACCTGTTTGAATAGTTCTTGGCTTAACGTAGAGCGCACGGGAACAGAGCTTCTACAATCCTCTGCCCGCCATCCTAGCAGTCAAGGCTTCAAAACTCACGCCGCTATTGAATCTGAAAGGCACACTGCACCGTCGCGCTAACGGTGATTTTCTCCGGGTGCACAACGGGAGGTGGCGGCGGCGGTGTCATAGCCCTCTTTGCGTGGCTGAAGAAACCGTTCGTAACCTCTACGCTCTGGGCCAAGGCGGCTACCTGAATCTGCGCTATTCCGATGAGCTGTTTGACGTCCAGGCTCGCGAATCGTAGCGCTCCAACTTTCTGTCCCTTCTGCTCCAGCGCCGAATTTGCTCGCGCGATGGCCCGCTTCATCGCCTCTGCCACAGCCCGTTGCTTGGCAGCCTCCTCATCCGACAGTGAGTACGTGAGGGAGCGAAAGTCCACAATTCCGTCTTGCACCGAATCATCCATAATAGAGCCGAGCTTCGAAAAATCCCTGACGTTGAGGACAATCCGCCCGCTCACGAGAAAGGACCGCGCCCGCTTCTTGCGGTCCCCCTCATAAAAGGGCGTCACCGTTAGCACCCCTGTGGAGACGTCTTCTTTCTTCATTCCACTGCGATCTGCGAGTTCTGCAATCTTCCGCATGGACTGGGATGCCTTGTCGTAGGCGGGCTTTAGTTCTTTTCCTGAGCGGAAATGTCGAATGTAAGCGTCGCCACATCGGGATCCGCTTCGTATATTCCGTCGGCCTGAACTATCAGCGTATCAGCGATAAACTTCACATCTGGGTTTTGCGCCAAGGAGATGTCTGCGAACAGCAAGGCCACAACAAGGGCCACAAGGATCTTTTTCATGGAATTCCTCCGTGGGGGACAACATGCACTGCGATGCACCGCGATTGCCAGCTGTTGCCGCGCATACTACCATGGCCAAAGCACTTGCAGGGTTGCCGAAGATGCCTGTGGAAATCGACAATCGCGTATTGACAATCTTCCTGCCCTCTGAGATACTCCTTGGGCTGTAGCTGTGCCTTTCTGCTGGACAGGGGGGCTTTGCTCTTTGACAACCGATACGATGTGCCAGAATCTGTTCGAAGCCATTCGAGTTTTCGAGCGCGAATGGTCTGAGTAAATTCGAGCGACAATAATTTGCTTGGTAGGCTGGCTCCGATGCAAATCGGAGCATTTTTTTCGCCAAGCTACCAGTTTCAAACGAGAGTTTGATCCTGGCTCAGAACGAACGCTGGCGGCGTGCTTAACACATGCAAGTCGAGTGCGCGGTTGTAGCAATACAACTGGCGCACGGCGCACGGGTGCGTAACACGTGGGCAATCTGCCCTTCGATGGGGAATAACTCCGGGAAACCGAAGCTAATTCCGCATAACATTCCTTGGACCTCGGTTCGAGGACTCAAAGCCGTAAGGCGTCGAAGGAGGAGCCCGCGCACGATTAGCTAGTTGGTAGGGTAACGGCCTACCAAGGCTTTGATCGTTAGCTGGTCTGAGAGGATGGCCAGCCACACTGGAACTGAGACACGGTCCAGACTCCTACGGGAGGCAGCAGTGGGGAATCTTGCACAATGGGCGAAAGCCTGATGCAGCGACGCCGCGTGGGGGATGAAGCATTTCGGTGTGTAAACCCCTTTCGATCCGGACGAATACCTCGCAAGAGGGGTGACGGTACGGATATAAGAAGCCCCGGCTAACTACGTGCCAGCAGCCGCGGTAAGACGTAGGGGGCCAGCGTTGTTCGGAATTACTGGGTGTAAAGGGTTCGTAGGCGGTGTGGCAAGTTGGGTGTGAAATCTCTGGGCTCAACCCAGAGACTGCTTCCAAAACTGCTGTGCTTGAGTGTGAGAGAGGCTCGTGGAATTGCAGGTGTAGCGGTGAAATGCGTAGATATCTGCAGGAACACCCGTGGCGAAAGCGGCGAGCTGGATCACTACTGACGCTGAGGAACGAAAGCTAGGGGAGCAAACAGGATTAGATACCCTGGTAGTCCTAGCCCTAAACGATCAGGACTTGGGGTGCCACCCGTTCGGGTGTCGTCCCGGAGCTAACGCGTT
>Ga0209056_10003027_pt1 | contig 18024 bp, 13 predicted proteins | sample GraSoiAngelo_114_FD_185876 | JGI IMG/M metagenome (GOLD analysis project Ga0209056, IMG submission 185876) | Grasslands soil microbial communities from the Angelo Coastal Reserve, California, USA - 14_0903_13_40cm (SPAdes) (version 2) | ecosystem: Environmental > Terrestrial > Soil > Grasslands... | reverse complement strand
TCTCCGCAACACCGCTGCAGCTCTACCGCGCCACCTTGACCGGGTACGCCTCGAGCGCGCCGCGCAGGATGTCCATCGACTTCCGGAGCGCGTCCGTCTCGAGCACGTAGGCGAAGCGGATCTCGTTCTTCCCGCGGTCCGGCGTGGCGTAGAAGCCGTCGCCGGGCGCGACCAGCACCGTGGCGTTCCCCTTCCGGTATTCCTTCAACATCCAGATCACGAACTCTTCCGCGTCCGCGACCGGAAGCTCGGCCATCAGGTAGAACGCGCCCTCCGGTTTCCGGGCGAAGGCGCCAGGAATCTGCCCCAGGCCCTCGAGGACGAGATCGCGCCGCTTCCGGTACTCCGCGACGACCTCACGCGTGTAGGAGGCGGGCACCTGGTCCAGCACCGCCGCGGCCCACTGTCCCAGCGTGGGTGGGCTCAGCCGCGCCTGCGCGAACTTGAGCGCCGCGTCCCGCACGCCCGCATTCTTCGTCACCAGCGTCCCGACCCGCGCGCCGCACATGTTGAGCCGCTTCGATATGGAGTCCACCAGCACCACGCGCTCCGCGACGGCCGCGCGCGTCATGGGGCTCTCGTGCTTGGTGCCGTCGTAGATGAACTCGCGGTAGGCCTCGTCGGTGATGATCCAGAGGTCCCGCCGCTTCGCCAGCTCGCAGAGCGCTTCCACTTCGGCCGCGGTGTAGGACGTGCCGGTCGGGTTGGAGGGGGCGCACAACAAGATTCCCTTCGTGCGCGCGCCCACCGCCCGCTCGATCGCCTCCACCGGAGGGAGGTGATACCCCGAGCGCGCGTCGCAGGGGATGGGCTTCACGTCCACGCCTGCGAGCAGCGCCATCGTGGCGTAATTGGTATAGAACGGCTCGAAGAGGATGATCTCGTCGCCGGGGTTGAAGAGCGCCCAGAACGCGAACTGCAGCGCCTCGCTCCCGCCGCAGGTCGTGATCATCTCCGTGGGCTTCACGTCCAGCCCGTGCTGCGCGTAGTAGCGAGACATTCCCTCGACGAACTCGGGAATCCCAGCCGAAGGGCTGTAGGGAATGTATTTCCCCGGATAGTTCTTGAGCCGCTCCATGACGATCTCGGGCGTGGGAATGTCCGGCTGTCCGATGTTCAGATAGTACACCTTGGCGCCGCTCCGCACCGCCGCGTCGGCGTACGGGGCGAGGCGCCGGATCGGAGATGCCTGGGCCTTGATGCCGCGCGTGGAGACGTTCATCTCGATCCCTTCTCTCCCGTGTAGGGAGTGGTCACGATGTGCCGCAAGAGCTTCACCGTCTGCTCGAGGTCGTTCGCGTTCACGAGCACCCGCGGGCCCCCCGTCTTCCGCGCGGGAATGGCCACGAGCGCGGTCGGAACGCCGGCGCGGGAGGCGCGCACCGCGCGCGCGTCGCTTCCGCCCGATTCGCGGATGAGCCACTGGTGCGGCACGCGGGCCGCCTTGGCCGCGCGTTTCGCCAGATCGAGCGCCCGGGGGTGCGGAAGGTACCCCTCCTCCTTCAACCCGAGGCAGGGTCCCTTCCCGAGCGCGATGTCGCCCGTTCCCCGCGATTCTCCCACGAACGCCACGTCCAGGACCACGGCCACGTCGGGCTGGAGCCCGAACGCGCTCGTGCCGGCCCCGCGCGCGCCCAGGTCCGACTGCGCGGCGAACACCACGTGGAGGTCGTTTCGGAGCCCGCGCACGCCCGAGAGGGCCGCGACGACCGCGGCGCACCCGGCCCGGTTGTCCAGGTTCCCGCCGCACCAGAGGTCCCCCAGCCGCTCGGCTCGATCGAGAAGCGCGCCCACCGTTCCGACCTCGATCTTCTTCGGCGCCTGCTTCGCGCCGAGGCCCGTCTCGAGGTAGAGCGCCTCGGGCTCGATCTCGCGGGTTTCCTTCGCGTCCCTGGGACGGTCCCACCCGACCACGCCGCGCGCGCTCCCATCCAGGCTCACGACCGCGCCGATCCAGTCCGCCGCCGGCATGGGGCCGAGGAGGGTGAGACGCGCGAGGCCGGAGGCATCCACCCGGGTCACGATCAGTCCCGGTGCGTCCATGTGCGCCGTGAGAAGGAGCCGTTTGCCTTTGCCCGGAAGGTGGAGATGCAGGTTTCCCAGCGCGTCCTCGCGCACCGTACCCATGCCCCGGAGCGCGCGCCGCAGCGCCGCGCGGATCCCCTCCTCGCGTCCCGGCGGGCCGTAGGCCTCGCTCAGCGCGGGGAGGAGCGAATCGAGAGAGGGTTTGGGGCTCACGGCCACTCCTTTCGCAGGGTCTCGAGCGTGTGCCAGATCAAGGTGACCGTCCTCTGCGCGTCCCTCACGTCCAGGAACGCCGCGGGAGCGTGGATGTAGCGGCATACCACCGAGACGACCGCGGAGGGAACCCCCGCGCCCGAGATGGCGATGCGTCCCGCGTCGGTGCCCCCCACGCCGGGACGCTTCCACTGCGTCGGCACCTTGTGCCGCTTCGCCGTCTCCTCGATCCGGTCCAGGAGGCGGGCGTGGACCATGAGCGTCCGGTCGTGCACCGTGAGCGCGGGCCCCTTTCCCATGAAGGGATACTGCTCGTCCGGGGGAGCGCCCGGCGACTCGCCCGAAGCCGTTCCTTCGAGCACGATCGCCAGATCCGGCTGGACGCGCCGCGCGGCGGCGGCCGCTCCGCGAAGCCCCACCTCCTCCTGGACGCTCCAGACCGCGGTCACGGGGACGGGCGGACGGCGCTGGATCAGGCTCGCGAGCACCGCGCATCCGGCGCGGTCGTCGAAGGCCTTCCCCTTGCGCGTCGTGCCCCAGGCTTCGTACGTGGTGTCGAACACGGCGTAGGTTCCCACGGGCACTCGCTCCTCCGCCTCCTCGCGCGAGCGGGCGCCGATGTCGAGGTAGAGGTCGTCGGCGGGGGTCACCTTGTCGCGCTCGGCGCGCGGGGTCAGATGCGGGGGAAGAGCGCCCACGACGCCGCGGATTCCTTCGGCGCCGATGCGGAAGACCTGGCCTGGGAGGATGCGCGGATCGATCCCCCCGACCCGGCGAAACCGGAGCCTTCCCTCCTTCTCGACCGCGGTCACCATCAGGCCGACCTCGTCCATGTGCGCGCAGAGCATCACGTGCGGCCCGCGCCGGCCTCCGTTCCTCGAGCCGCGTCCGCTTTTCGCGCCGGCCCTGGGGCGCGCCGGAGCGGGATCGATGCGCGCCACGAGGCTTCCCATGGGATCCACCTCGAGGGAATCCACGTTCTCCCGCGCGTACTCCGCGAGGATCGAGCGGATGGCTTCCTCGCCGCCGCTCACGCCGGGCGCGTTGGAGATCTCTTGCAGAATATCTTCCCGGAACTTCGGCGCCCCGTTGGCGCTCACTTCAGCACCTCGACCGCGCGCCACTCCGGGCTGAGCTCGGAGAGATAGTGGGCCAGGAGGTGCGCGCAACGGTCCACGTCGCGAGGCTCCACCGTCTCGACCCCGGTGTGCATGTAGCGGCACGGAATCCCGATCACCGCGGTGGGAACGCCGGAGCTCGAGATCTGGATGTCCATCGCGTCCGTGCCGGAGCCGGTGGGGCAGGGTTCGACACGATAGGGCATCGAGAGCGCCTTCGCGGAGCGCTTCAGGCCCTCGAGCACGACGGGATGGATGTTCCCGCCGATCGAGAGGGCGGGGCCGCTGCCGAGCGGGACGGTGTCCCCTTCGCGCGCTCCGGGCATGTCGCCATGGCTCACGTCGATCGCGATGCCCAGGTCGGGGGAGAGGTTCTCCGCGGCCGTGCGCGCGCCGAGGCACACGGCTCCGAATTCTTCCTCGACCGTCGCGACCGCCACGACGTCCCACGAAGGACGCTTGGAAGCCAGGAGCTCGAGCGCGCGGAGCATCACGACGACCCCCGCGCGGTCGTCCATCCCGGGCGCCGCCAGGCGATCTCCGAGAAGCTCGATGGGGGACTGGCGCAGCGTCACCATCGTGCCCACCGGAGCCTTTCGCTTCACCTCGCGCTCGGGACGGCCGGTGTCGAGGTAGAGATCCTCGAGCTGGATCGGACGGTCGGCTTCGCCTTTCTTCTGGAGATGGGGAGGACGCGTGGCGAAGACGGCGACCATGGGAGGGCTGGAGTGAACCAGGACCTCCTTGCCGGGGAGCGTCCGCGAATCGAATCCGCCGACCTCGGTGACCCTGAGGTAACCGCCGGGCTCGACCGCGCGCACCAGGAATCCGATCTTGTCCATGTGGGCCGCAAGGAGGGCGCGCGGGCGCGGCGGTTTTCCATCGCCCTGGATCCAGGCGTAAACGCTGCCCATGCGGTCCTGCTCGACGCGGTCGGCGACGCTCCCGAAGGCTTTCAGGAGCTCGCGCGCCACCGCCTCCTCCTGCCCCGGGACGCCGGGAAGCGAGGTGATGTAACGCAGCCACTCGGCAGAGGTTCGGCCGACGTTCGAGACCATAGCCCCATAATTTAGTGCACCCGATCCGCGCAGGGCAAATGTAAACTCCGCCCTCCCATGCGCATCGCGCTCGCGCTTCCTCACCTCGGCGTGTACGGAGGGATCCGCCGGTTTCTGGAGCTGGGCGAAGTCTGGATTCGCCGCGGGCACGAGGTCGCGATCCTGGTTCCGGATTCCCGCGACGCCAAGCCTTGGGTGCCCTTCTCCGGAGCGATTCGCCCTCTCGCGGAGCTTCCTCTGGGCGCCTGGGACGTGGTCCTTTCTCCGGATCCGGAGCTCTTCCTCTCGAGCCGGGCGCCGGGCGCCCTGCGCGTCTACTACTCCGTCCTCGAGGGGGCCCCCGCCGAGCGCGAGGCGCTCCGCGCGGCGGATCTTGTACTGGCGAACTCGGCGGGGATGAGGCGCTACCTCGCGCGGAAACGGGTGCACGCCGCGGACGGAGCAGGGGGCGTGAACGCGGGCTGGTTCCGCCCGCCCTCGCCCGACCCGCGCTTCCAGCGACGGGATGGGGGAGCGCCCGTCCAGGCGCTCGTCTTCGGAAGGCTTTCCCGCAAACGCAAGGGCACCTGGATCGCCGCGCGCGCGATCGAGGGCGCCTCCATGACGACGGGCGTGCGCGTCGTGCTGACTCTCTTCGATGCTCCTCCGGAGGGAGGAGCGCCCTCGCTTCCGCGCCCCCTGGGGATTCCGCACCGCTGGGTGCTCCATCCCTCGCAGCGCGACCTGGCGGCCCTCTACGGCGCTTCCGATCTCTTCGTGAGCGCCGAGCGGCGCGCGGGCTGGTGCAACACCGCGGCGGAAGCGATGGCGTGCGGGGTCGCGGTGGTCTGCACGCGGAGCGGCACCGAGGATTTCGCGATCGACCGCGTCACGGCGGCGGTGCCGAGGTGGCGATGGTCGTGGAGCCTGGCGCGCGCCATCCAGCCGCTCCTCCGCGATCCCGGACGTCGCGCGCGCCTCGCGGCCGCGGGCGTCGCAAAGATCCAGGAATTCTCTTGGGAGCGCACGGCCGACCGGATCGAGCAGGCGCTCACGTCCCGGATGGGAGGACGCCTCCATGGCGAGCTCGCGGCGCAAGCGGCCCGCTAGGGCACGGCGCGCCAAGGCGGTCCTGATCCTCGTGGCCTATCCGGGCACAGAGGTCGCGGAGGAAGCCGCACGGAGGCTCGTCCAGGCGGGCGTGCTCGCGTGCGCCACGGTCACGGAGGGGAAGTCCTTCTACATCTGGGAAGGGCGCGAGCACGCGGAGGCGGGCGCCGTGCTCCAGGGAAAGACGACCGCCGCCCGCGCCCGTGATGCCCAGCGACTCATCCAGGAAACGCATCCCGACAAGCTCCCGGAGATTCTGGTGCTGGAGATCGCGGACGGGCACCCCGGCTATCTCGCCTGGGTCGCCGCCCAGGTCGCGCCGAGATGAAATCGGGCGCGAAGCCCCGGAGCGCGGGGAAGGAGCGCGAGACCGCCTGGCTCTTTCACGGCGGACGCATCCTCGACGCCCCCCGGGCCGCCGCCTGGCGCGCTCCCACCCAGCGTGCGAAGTCGCCGCGAGCCGGCTCGGTCCGAGCCCGCGCCTCGAGCTACCAGGAAGCCGTCCTCGTGCGCGGAGAGCGCATCGAATCGGTGGGCCCGCTCGACCGCCTGCGGCGTGAGGCGGGCCGAGGGGCGCGCCTCGTCGATCTCCGCGGGGGAACCCTCACCCCCGGATTCGTGGACTCCCACATCCATCTTCTCACCTGGATCCGCGCGGTCTCCGACGTGTGGCTCGCGAAGCAATCTCCCGAAGGGCTCGAGGACGCGATCCGGACCGCGCGCGGTCTGGCTCGAGGGGAGGACTGGGTGACGATCCGCGGCTGGGTGCCGAGGGAATGGTCCCGCGATCTCAAGAGTCGCGCCACGCTCGATCGATTGATTCCGGAGCGCCCGCTCGTCCTCTACGCGGTCGACGGCCACTCCGTGTGGGGCAACTCCGCAGCCCTTCGGATCGCGGGCATCCACGGACGCACCCCCGATCCCTCCGGCGGCGCGGTGGATCGCGATGCGGCCGGCGAGGCCACGGGAGTCCTGATCGAGGCCGCGAGATCCCTCATCGGCCCCTTCGTCCGGCGACATCGGGACCCTGCCGAGGAGCTTGCCGGCGCGATCCGGAAGGCGCACTCGCTCGGGATCACGGGCGCCCACGACTTCGATCCCACCGAGATCCGAAGCGCCGCCCAGCGGCTCGCCGCAAGGGGACCGCTCCCGTTCCGGCTTCTCCTCTCCGTTCCGGCGTCGCAGCTCGACTCCGCGGAGGCGCTGGAGCTGCGTAGTGGATGGGGGGACGAGCGGCTGCGCCTGGGTGCGGTGAAGTTTTTCGCGGACGGAACGCTCGGGTCGGGAACCGCGCTCCTCGAAAGCGAGTATGAGGACGGTACGGGCACCGGGGTCGAGGTCATCTCGCGGCCGGAGCTCACGGATCGATGCGCGCGTGCACGGAAGGCCGGGCTCACCGTCGCGATTCACGCGATCGGCGACAGAGCCGTCAGAAACGCGCTCGATGCAATCGAAGGCGCGATTCAAAGCGGGGGCCCCTTTCCGCTCCCTCCACGGATCGAGCACATCCAACTCGCAAGGGAAGAAGATTTTCCCCGGTTCAAGGCGCTTGGCGTCCACGCATCGGTTCAGCCCATCCACCAAGTCACGGATCGCGTCGTCGCCAAGCGGAAGTGGGGCGCGCGCACCGCTCGCTCCTACGCCTATCGATCGCTTCTCCGGGCCGGCGCCAGACTGCTCTTCGGCTCGGACGCTCCCTTCGATCGCCCCGGCCCGCTCCTCGGGCTCCAGGCGGCGATGCTGCGGCGCGAGCACGGAGAGGGTCCCGGGGACGCGTTTCATCCCGAGCAGCGCCTGGGACTGGCGCAAACGCTCCGGGCCCACCTCGAGGAGCCGAATGTTGTGGCGGGGTGGCGCACCCCCCTTGGTAGACTCAGAGTTGGATGGGGGGCGGACCTGGTCCAATTCGACCAGGATTTGCTCCAAATGGAGCCCGATCGACTCGGTCGGGCAAAAATCAGGGGAGTCTGGGTGGCGGGGTCGAAGGTCCACGGCAAATCGCTCTAATTCATTCGATTTAGGGCGGATCGTTCTTCCTCCGGTCCCCAACCGCTGGTATACTACTTGATGTTCCCCTCCTTGTGTCGTCTCGCCGAGCGGGTCTCGTCCCGAGGCCGCGCCGAATGAAGAAGATGAAGCTCCTCGTCGCCCTGCTCGCAGTCGCGTCGTTCCTTCCGTTCGCCCCGTCCACGAGTCACGCGCAGTCCTTTGCGTTCGGGAAGAACAAGGTCCACTACAACACGTTTCAGTGGCTGACGCTCCGCGGCGAGCACGTCGAGATCTTCTATTACCCCGAGGAAGAGCCCCTCGCGCGCGCCGCGGTCCAGCTGGCCGAGGAGAGCTATCAGGACCTCAAGGTGAAGTTCCAGCACGAGGTCACGCACCCGATTCCCCTCATCGTCTATTCCTCGCACCAGCACTTCGAGCAGACCAACGTCAGCCCCTATTTCCTGCCCGAGGGCGTGCAGGGGTTCACCGAGTTCTCGAAGGGGCGCGTGGTGCTCCCGTACACGGGCTCCTTCGCCGAGTTCCGGCACGTGCTCCATCACGAGCTGGTGCACGTCTTCCAGCTCTCGATCCTCGAAGAGGTGTACAAGAAGCACCGCAAGGCCACCTACGTCGTGCCGCCGCTCTGGTTCTCGGAGGGGCAGGCGGAGTACTGGTCCACGAAGTGGGACGCGCAGGGGACGATGGTCGTGAGCGATCTGGTGCTGGAGGACCGTCTTCCCACCATCGGCGATCTCTGGCGCTACAACGGGACCTTCACGGTCTACAAGCTGGGACAGAGCCTCTGCGAGTACATCGCGACCACCTACGGCGAAGACGCTCTGCGCCGGCTCTACACCGAGGTCTACAAGGACGACCGATTCGAGAAGGTGCTCCAGCGCGTGACGGGCGTTCCGGCGCGCCGGATCTCCGAGGACTGGATCTACGGTCTCAAGCGGAAGTATTTCCCCGAAGTGAAGGACCGCATGACGCTGGCGCTGGCCGCAGAGGAGCGCGCCACGTCGCAGGGCGTGAACCTGAAACCGGTCGCGTGCCCGGATACGGCGCTCTTCGGCGGAAGCCGGTACTTCTTCATCTCGGCGCGGAGCGGCTACACCAACATCTACAGCGCCGACTGGCGCGGGCGCGAGCGCGACGTGCGTTCGGTCGTGCACGGACAGCGCGCGGCCCAGTTCGAGTCCTTCCATCCGTTCCAGAGCCGGATCGACGTCTCGAAGAAAGGGGAGCTGGCGTTCGTCTCCAAGTGGAACGAGCGCGACGCCCTCTTCATCTACGACCCCGCGGCGAAGAAGGTCGTGATGAAGGAGTACCTGGACGATCTGATCGCGCTCTCCTCTCCCGCGTGGAACGCGGACGGCACGAAGATCGCGGTCTCGGGGCTCAAGCCGTCGGGTCACATGGACCTCTACGTCTTCGACCGCACCACGAAGGCGCTGACCCGGCTCACGAACGATCTCTACACGGACCTCGATCCCACCTGGTCGCCGGACGGTAACGAGATCGTGTTCGCCTCCGACCGCACGCGGTACGGCTCGGAGGGACACCAGAATCTCTTCGTCATCGACACGCAGACGCTCGCGATCCGCTACCTCACGTGCGGTGCGTGGACGGACCAGACGCCGAAGTGGTCCCCGGACGGCAGCCGCATCGCGTTCGCTTCCGACCGGGGCGGCTCCTACGACCTCTACTGGGTGGACGTGAACGGAAACGGCGGAAGGTTCAAGCGTCTGCTCGGCGCGGCCATGGATCCCTCCTGGCTCCCGGGCGGCAAGGCGCTCCTCTTCACCGGCTACCGCCGCGGCGGATTCGGGATCTATCAGATGGCGGTGCCCGACACGACCGTCGATTCCTTCGCGCTCGCGACCGAGGAAGCTCCGCCCACCTGGCGGTGGGAGGACACGCTCGCCAAGACGACCCAGCATCCCGAGCCCTACGAGCCGCGCTACGGCCTCGACCTCGTGTCGGGCGGGATCGCGGTCGAGCCGACGGAGAATCTGGGGGAGGGGCTCCAGGGAGCGGTGAGCGATCTCCTCGGGAACCGTCTCTTCTACTTCCAGCTCGGCAACACCGCCCAGACCACGTCCGAGATCCTCTCGCGGATGAACGGCGGCGCTTGGTTCATCAATCTCCAGCACCGCTGGAACTACGGCGTCGGGGCGTTCCACACGGCGGGGGACTATCTGGACGCGATTGGGGACCAGTACTTCGAGCGCAAGGCGGGCGCCTCGCTCCTGGCGAGCTATCCCTTCTCGCGCTTCAGTCGCATCGAGGGAACCGCCCAGGCCTATTACGACGAGAAGGTGCGTGATTTCGGCACCACGCGGCGCGGGATGCTCACGACCCATTCCATCTCGCTGATCCGGGACAACGCGCTCTGGTTCCCCACGGGACCGCGCGACGGCGCGAGGTACAACCTGACAGGAGCGCTCACCACCAACTGGAACAACGGGCGAACCGAGAACGTGATGGTCAGCGCGGATCTCCGGCGATATCTCCGTACGAGCCAGTGGACCACGATGGCGCTTCGGCTCCAATCGCGCGTGAGCGCGGGGGCCGATCCGCAGCGGTTCGCGATGGGCGGCTCGTACTCGCTGCGCGGCTACGGACGCCGCAGCATCTACGGTACCCGTATGGTTCTCCTCAACGCGGAGTACCGCTTCCCGCTCTTCGACCGGCTCGTCCTCGGTGTGCCCCTCCAATCGCTCGAGCTTCCCGGAATCGAAGGGGCCGTGTTCGCCGATGCCGGGAACGCCTGGGAGAAGTGGGAGCGCTTCCCGCGGCCGAAGGGGAGCTTTGGCCTCGGGTTGAGGATGAGTCTGGGCGGATACTTCGTGTTGCGCTACGATCTGGCACGGCAGACGGATTTCCAGAGGGTCAAGCCGGGTTGGGAGCGCGAATTCTACGTGGGCTTCGACTACTAAACCCAAGGCGGGAGGCGGGGCAGGCAACCTCCGCTCGGCGGCTCTTTTCTGGGCCGCGGTGCTCGTGGCGTTCCCGTCCCCGCTCTTCGCGGGCTCCTACCTCCAGCGCGAAACCGCTCCGCCCGATTCCTCGGCCGGAGGGCTGATCGTCGAGACCTCTCCGCCCGGGCTTCTCATCCTGATCGGTGAGGTGGAGGCCGGCCGCTCGCCGCTGGGTCCGGTCTGGGTTCCTTCCAGGACCGTCCGGGTGAGGGCACGCTTCGACGATCCCCGCGCCTTCGACCCCGCGCACGACGAGGTGCAGGTCACGATCCGGCCGGGCGCCACCACGCGCGTCTTTCTCGATCTTCGGCCGAGCCTCATGGTGCGGAGCGCTCCGGAGCCCGCGCAGCTCTTCCGCATCACGGGCCAGAAGCAGGACTCCCTCGTCGGAGAAACGCCGATCCCCCTCCAACCGGTGTTCCTGGAAGGCGGACGGTTCCGCTTCCAGGCTCCGGACCACGCGGACACGACCTTCACCGGAGAATCGCTCCTCGCGCTCCGGCAGAGCGACGGGCGAGCCTTGGTCCCGTTGCGCCGGATCGCGGAAACCCTTCCTCCCGCGGCCCCGCCCATTCGCGTGTACCGCCGCCGCTGGGTCCAGTGGGGCCTCGTCGGGGTCGGTGCGGTCCTCACCGGCGCCGCCGCGCTCCTGAGGCGGGAAGGGGATCAGTGGTACGAGCGCTACCTCGAGTCCTCCGACCGCCGGGTGCTCGACTCGTACTTCGACCGCGCGGAGCACTACGACCATCTCTCCCTTGCCGCGCTGGGCGTGGGCCAGGTGCTCTTCACGGGAGGCGTCGTGCTCCTCGTGAACGGCTCCGATCGGTGAGGCATGCCGTAAGCCCCCGCTCCGCGCGCGCGCGGCTCGTGTTTGCGTCGGCCTCGGCCCTCGCCTTCCTCCTCGGCGGCTGCACGACGCGCGACCGGCTCAATCCCCTCGATCCCAAGAACTCCCAGACAGGGGGCGGACTCGTCGGATTCAATGCCATCGCCGCCGATCGCGTCGTCGAGCTCCGCTGGCCCGCCCTCCTGATCGAGGGAGTCCTGGGGTACCGGGTCCAGCGCTGGACGCCCGGTGGAGCGCCCGCGGATCTGGGCACGGCCGATTACGGTCCGGACGCGGTGGCGGCGGAAGACACCACCGTGGGGAACGGCACGACGTACGTGTACCGGCTGATCGTCCACCTCACGAACGGAGACAGCGCCGTGAGCCCGCCGGACACCGCGACGCCCGGGACGCGGCAGATCCTCGCGATTCAGGCCGGCGCGCCGGCGCTCCTTCGCCTCAGCCCCGACGCGCGGGATCTCCTCTTCGCGCGCCCCGCTCACGAGAGCTATCTCGACATGGAGATGGACCGGAAGAACGGAGTGGTGTGGCTCTCCTCCGAGACGGACGGGTTGGTCCTGCGCAAGAACGTGGACGGGGCGACCCTGGGGACCGCGATCGAGCTGGCCGATCCCACGGACATCTCGGTCTCCAGCAACCGCGGCGTGGGCTGGGTCGTCTCCCCGCAGGACTCCACGGTGTATTCCTACGCGGCCGATGTGAACAACCCCTTCCCGCAGCGCACGATCAGCGGCGTCGGCCACCCCCGCGTGGTCGAGGCGGGCACCAACGACGCCAGCGTCTGGGTGGGGAACGAGGAGGGCACGGTGTACCGGTTCCGCGCTCAGGATCTCGCGCTGAGGAACGTGTGGACTCTGGTCTCGGGAGAGGTGCGCGCGATCGCGCTGGACGAAGGGACGGGAGGCGCGTGGGTCGCGACGCGGATTGCAGACGGCGGCAGCCTCGATTACCTGAATCCCTCCGACAGCTCCTCGACCCTCATCAAGTCGGACCTCCTGAATCCCGTCGACCTCGCGGTGGATCCGGTGAGCGGAGACGTGTGGGTGAGCGAGCGCGGGACGCCTCATTTCGGGGCGGGACGTCTGAGCCTCATCGCGCGATCGGGGACGACCCTGGCCTATGTCACCGGAATCGAGCCTTACGGCATCGATGTGGATACCCTCGATCGCTCCTGCTGGGTATCGGAGCTGCGCTCCAACCGGATTCTCGAGATCGACCGAAGCGGCGCGACGGTTCGTGCGTCCCCCGTGCTCGACACCCCCTACGCGGTTCGTATCGCCGTTCCCTGAGTCCTACGTGAAGTCCTACGTGCCCCGGTCGGTGAAGTGGCATGGGAGTTGCGAACTCGCATCCGTTGGGTTCCGAATCCCGCGAAGCGCAATGGCTCGCGAGGGACGGGATCCGCGACCGTGGGAAGCAGATAGCCCCGCTTCCAGAGTCCTTCGCGAGTGCGGCGCGGAACTGGCCGCATCGGCCATGCGCCGTTCCAGATTCGGCTCGCTGGGATTGCAGTCTGCAATCGTGAGGAGGATCAGGGATGCCACGCACGCGGCAGGCGAAGCTCGCAACGATCGACGTCGTCGAGGATGTCGCACGACACGTACCGGGATATCGCGGCTATGCGGAGCCCGCGCTGCGCCGCGAGGATGACCGGAAGTTCCGCTCCGGCATCGCCGAGCTGCTCCAGGGGGAAGCCCACCGGCTCGAGCGCATCGAGAGCAAACAATTCAAGGATGACTTCTCGGATCTTCTCGAGGAGCTGGACCAGGACGCGCGGAAGCTCGAGTTTCTCGCCGAATCGGTCGTGGTGGTCGAGCATGGGCAGCGCCCGTACCCGGACAAGACCGTGGATTCGGTCGGGCGGCTGGATCACGAGATTGTCGGACGCATCGAGCGGCTGCATCGCCTCGTGCACGAGCTCGAGAAGGCGTACGAGCACGACGAGCAGTTCGAGATGAATCTGGCGGAGCTTCGCCAGCTGACGGAAGCGATCGCCGACCTGATCGAGCAGCGCAACCTCGCCCTGACGCGCTGACGGCCCCACAACGGCGAGGGAGCGATGTCTCCCTCTCGGTCTCGACAGCGACAGAAAGAGCCCTCGAGGGAGCATCGCTCCCTCGCCGTTCCACGGTGTAGCTCCAGGTCATTGCGCGTTGTCAGGACCACGGCTATGATCGCGGCGGTTCCCTCCGGTCGCCATCCCATTCGAGGCTCGGCTTTGACCCGGCTTCTCTACTACGAAGACTCCTCGCTTCGCGAATTCGAAGGCACCGTGCAGGAGGTTGCCGACCGGGACGGCGCAATCTGGGTCGAGCTGGACCGGACCGCCTTCTATCCCGGCGGAGGAGGGCAGCCTCCGGACCGGGGCCGTCTCGGCGACGTTCCGGTGACGGACGTGCGCGAGGAAGAAGGGCGTCTCTGGCACCGGATCGAGGGGAAGCTCGAGGCGCGCACCCCCATCCGCGGCGCCCTCGACTGGCGCCGCCGCTTCGACCACATGCAGCAGCACACCGGCCAGCACATCCTCTCCCAGGCATTCATCGAGGTCGCCTCCGCGGAGACGCGTTCCTTTCATCTCGGGGAGGAAGAAGTTTCAATCGACGTCGCTCACCCGGGCCCGGACCCGGAGCTCTTGCGCCGCGCCGAGGAGCGCGCGAACGAGATCGTCTGGGAGGACCGCCCGGTGAGGATCCACGAGGTGTCGCGCGCCGAGGTCGGGCGCTTTCCGCTGCGCAAGCTCCCAGCGGTCGAGGGGATGGTCCGGGTCGTGGAGGTCGAAGGATTCGACTGGTCCGCGTGCGGCGGGACCCACGTGAGCCGGAGCGGCCAGGTGGGGATCATCACCCTGCTCTCGACGGAGAAGTACAAGGGCGGAACGCGCGTGGCCTTCGTCTGCGGCGGCCGCGCCCTCCGTCGCCAGCGCGAGCGCGCGAGGCTCCTTCGCGAGCTCGCCCTGGAGTTCACCGCGGGAGAAGCAGATCTGCCCAAAGCCGTCGCGCGCCTGAAGGAGGAGAGCCTGCGCATGGACCGGAGGCTCAAGACGCTCCTCAAGGCGGAGCTGGAGCGGGAGGCCCAGGCCCTGATCGACGCGGCTCCCCGTGGCGCCCGCGGGCCCGTGATCGCGCGCCATTTTCCCGACCGGGAGCCCGCCGAGATCGGGACCCTGGCCGCGCTCATCTCGGCCAAGGGGGGCATCGCCCTCCTCGTAGCCGGGAGCGACACGCCGAAGGCGCACTTTTCGGCCCCAGCAGGTACAATATCGGTAGGAGATCTCCTGGGCAGGCTCGCTCGAGAGCTTGGTGGAAAAGGGGGTGGTCGACCCGAATCGGCCCAGGGGGCCATACCCCCGCAAGCCATCGAGGCGCTGGTTCGCGCCGCGGGAGCGGTCGCGCTCGCCGGAGTCGAGGAAGGGAAGACATCATGAGGTCGGGCATCCTGGGAATGGAAACCAGCGGCGCGAGGCGTACCCGGTCCGGATGGGCGGCCGGTGCCGCGATCTTCCTGCTCGGGGCGATCGCGCTGCCGGGCCCCGCCCGCGCACAGTATTTCGGACAGAACAAGGTCCAGTACAAGAACTTCCACTGGGAGGTGCTCAGGACCGAGCACTTCGACGTCCACTACTACCGCGGCGAGGAAGAGGCGGTGCAGGACGCGGCCGTCATGGCCGAGCGAGGCTACCGCCGCCTGAGCCGCGTGCTGGATCATCAGATCAAGGCGAAGATCCCGCTCGTCCTCTACGCCTCGCACACCGATTTCGAGCAGACGAACATCACCCCGGAGCTGATCGGGGTGGGGACCGGCGGAGTCACCGAGTTCCTGAAGCGCCGCGTGTTCCTTCCCTTCACGGGCTCCTATGCCGAGCTCGATCACGTGCTGACGCACGAGCTGGTGCACGCCTTCCAGGTGGATATCCTGTTCGGGGATCGCATGAGCCTCGTTGGGAATCCGTTCTCCTCCTCCCCTCCGCTCTGGTTCATGGAGGGCATGGCGGAGTACCTCTCGATCGCCGAGATCGACAACAACACGAAGATGTGGCTGCGCGACGCCTCCCTCGAGGGGTATCTGATCCCGATCCGGACCCTCGAGTACGTGGGGGACATCCGCGTCTATCGCTTCGGGCAGTCCATCTTCCAGTTCATCGCCGATTCCTACGGGATCCAGAAGATCGGGGAGATTCTGAAGCGCACGCGCCGCATGGGAAGCGTGGACAAGGCGCTCGAGTCCGCGACGGGGCTCACCGTGGACGTGCTCTCCAAGAAATGGATGGAGGCGGTCCGCAAGGAGTACCTGCCCCAGATCGCGGACTACGACAAGCCCGACCAGATCGCAACGCACCTGACCGATGCCGAGCGGAACGAGTCGAATTTCAACGTGGCACCCTCGGTGTCCCCGAGCGGCACGCAGATGGTCTTCATCTCCGACCGGAGCATGTACAACGACGTGTACCTGGCCTCCGCGCTCGACGGGCGCATCTTCAAGAAGCTCGTGGAGGGGGAGCGGACCGGCAGCTTCGAGGTGCTCCGCTTCTTCAACACCTCGATCGCCTGGTCGCCGGATGAGACCCGGATCGCCCTGCCCGCGCAGGTGGGAGGGCAGGACGCGATCTATCTGATCGAGATCCCGTCGGGGAAGGTGAAGGCGAAGCTCAAGTTCGGTCTGGATGCGATCTACTCTCCCACCTGGTCTCCGGACGGGAAGCAGCTCGCGTTCGTGGGGCTCAAGGCGGGGCACTCGCGTCTCTACCTCAGCGACGCGGACGGCCGGAACGCGAGGATGGTCCTGGGGGGCAAGTACGCGGTCCGCGATCCCGCGTGGTCGCCTGACGGAAACCGCATCGCGTTCGCGACGGACCAGGGACCGGCCACCGATCTCAAGCGACTCATCTTCGGAAAGCTCGGGATCGCGATCCTCGACGTGCCGACGGGCAGAATCACGGTGCTTCCAAATCAGCGCGGCATGAACATCTCGCCCCAGTGGGGACCGGGCGGCGGCTCGATCGTGTTCGTCTCGGATCGCTTCGGGATCCCGAACATCTTCAGGCAGGACCTCTCGACGGGGGAGACGGTCCGGCTCTCGAATCTCCTCACGGGTGTCTCGGGCATCGTTCCGGAGAGCCCGTGCATTTCCCTGTCCCGGAACGGCAAGCGGCTCGTCTTCTCGGCGTTCACGCGCGGCGGATGGGACATCTACTCGATTCGCGACGTGCCCAGGTTCCTGGCCGCGCCTCCCACGGTCGCCTCCGCGGCGGTCCCCGAGGAGGTCACGCTTCTGGCGCAGGCGGGCGCCACCGAAGGGGTCTCCGATCCCGACCGCTCCGCTCCCGAGCCCGCCGAGCCCCCATCGACGCCGCGAGCGGAGCACGGCTCGGATAGCCTGACGGTATCCTCGCAAGAATCGGCCGCCACGACAGGTACGGTCGCACCGGGTGCCGCGCGCTCCGATTCCTCTACGGCGTCGGTCACGGATACGACCCTCGCCCTCTACGTCCGCCAGGTGTACCGGGAGCCGCTCGTGGACAGCACGACCTTTCGCCACGCGCCCTACCGGCCGAAGTTCTCGCGCGACTACGTCTCGGGGGGCGCCTTCTTCGCGTCGAACATCGGCTTCGCCGGCTCGACCGTGATGTCCTTCAGCGACGTCCTCGGGAACCACAACATCCTGGTCGCGCTGAATCTCTTCGGAGACTTCGCGAATTCCGACGTGTACCTGGCGTATTCGAACCTGTCCCACCGGACGAACTACACGGTCGCGGCGTTCCAGTACCGGACCGATCTGCTCCTCTTCTCCTCACCGAGCAGCGACCAGGTGGAAAGCAACGTGTATCGCGGCGGAGCGTTTCTCTTCTCGCGTCCCTTCAGCCGGTTCCGGCGCATCGAATACGGCGTGGAGACGGCGGCCCTCGACAAGGGCGTGCTGGTCTACAACTACGACCTCGGGACGGTGTCTCAGCAGGTCGCGGACAAGACCTATCTCTACGTCGCGCCGAACGCCGGCCTGGTGGCGGACAACGCGCTCTACGGCTCCACGGGGCCGCTCAACGGAGGGCGCTCGAGCTACACCGCGGAGCACGCGTTCGGGGACGTCTCCTACACGACGCTCATGATGGACTGGAGGCGCTACAGCAACCTTCACCACAACTACGCCTTCGCTCAGCGCCTCATCGCCGGCTCGAGCTTCGGCCGGGACCCCCGTCTGTTCCGCTTCGGAGGCGCCTTCACGTACCGCGGCGTGGACTACGGAGATCTCAAGGGATCGAACGCGCTCCTCGGGAACCTCGAATTCCGCTTCCCGCTGATCGAGCAGCTCCGCTTCGGATGGCCCGGACGGATCAGCCTGGGCGGCATCAATGGCGTGCTCTTCCTCGACGCCGCGAGCGCCTGGCAGAAAGGGCAGAAGCCCCGGTTCTTCTCGAAGGAGGGCGGGTTCCACTCCGACGATCTGCTCTTCGCCTGGGGGGCCGGCGCCCGGGTCAATCTGGGGTATTTCATCCTTCGCTACGACTACGGACGCGGCCACAACTTCCAGCACCCCACCGGCACCTCCCAGCACTTCGTGACGCTCGGCGCGGACTTCTAGCCGGCTGGCGCATGCTGGACGCCTGGGACGTCGCGATCTTCCGCGCGATCCACCACGGGCTGCGTCAGCCGTGGCTGGACCCGATCATGATGTGGCTCACGGATCCGGGGCCGCTGAAGTATCCGCTT
>Ga0209056_10003023_pt1 | contig 18038 bp, 14 predicted proteins | sample GraSoiAngelo_114_FD_185876 | JGI IMG/M metagenome (GOLD analysis project Ga0209056, IMG submission 185876) | Grasslands soil microbial communities from the Angelo Coastal Reserve, California, USA - 14_0903_13_40cm (SPAdes) (version 2) | ecosystem: Environmental > Terrestrial > Soil > Grasslands... | reverse complement strand
GAGTCGGCTACGGTCAATCCGGCCGGGAAGAGGAGCTTGACCACGCTGTCGCCGTAGGCGGGGCCCCTGCCGGTGGGTGGTGGGGTCTGGTCGAAGGTGCCATTCCCAGTCGAAAAATAGATACCGCCGCCAAGGTCGGCGGCGAGGCCGCCGCCCCCCATCCAGATACCGCCCAAACCCCCGTTGGGGTTCGTGTTGAACACGGCGAGCTGGTGCAGGGTCGCGGCGTCGAACGCGATGACCCAGCCGTGATACGGGCCATGGTCACCGTGGGAGGCCCACGCCGCGAAGACGACGCCGCCGGAGAGGACGAGGCCGGTGCGGTTATGTTGGCGCAGGGCGTTGAAGGAGACGACGCCGTTCACGCTGCCCGCGCCGGTGCCGCTGACGGACGGTCCGCTGACGTAGGTGTAGGCCCCGTTCGCGATAATCGTATCGGCGATGACGACCGGGGAGCCGAATCTCTCGGCCCCCGAGGTGACATCGAGGGCATGCAGGCGTTGGACGTAGTGGGTGTTGCCGTCGCCCGTCTCCTTGGTCTTCGCCACGACGTAGAGCGTGCCGGTGGCGGCGTCGATGACGGGGGTCCCCGTGATCCCGATCTCCGGCACAATATCGCGGGAAAGCACGTCGGTCTGGGGGACCGTCGTCACCCCGGCCGCCGGGTCGATGAAGCTGGCCTGCCAGAGCAGACCGCCATTGCTCCCCGGATCCGGGTTGTCGGCGTCAAAGGCAAAGACGCTGTCGTGCTCGGTGGCCACGAAGACGACGTTGTGCGCCACTCCGCCGACGGGGATATTGGACGCGTAGAGCGGCTGCGCGTACACAAAACCATCCACCGGATACGAGAAGAGCTTGCCGAAACCGGTCGCACTGACGTTGGCCGGGGCGAGACTCGTCTCCTGGAGGTTCTGGCCGGTGCGGCCATTGTCGTTGTGATACGTCAAGACCTCGACCTGAGCGCGGGCTCTCTGCGCGCTGAACGCGACGAGGACGAGCGAAACGGCTCCAGCGCGGAGCAGCGGCTTCCAGGGGAAGGTATGCATACCTGCGACCCTCCATTTTGATGACGGTGTCGGGCGACACCGCTGTCTACCCATAGTCAGGCGTTCCCCACCTCCCAATTGAGGCCCGGGCCCGAGCGGTGAAACGGTCGCGCCTTCTCCTCGAGCCGCGGCCCCTCTCCGTTGCAGCTCCGGCGAGCCTCGCTTACGCCCCAAGCTAGCCGTCAGATCGGATGGCGCTACCAGACGAATTCCCGAATCCGATGCGGGGAAAACCCTGACAGGGGTGAGGTCGGCCCGCCGCCTCCGTGGCCGGCCAAGCGGGTCTCGAACTCTCCCCTGGGGCGGGCCAGGCGCCGGCCGAGTCCCCCACCCGAGCCCACCACCCACGAAACCGGAAGGCCCCGACGCTCATTCTGGTTGCGCCAGAAAAGATCTAAGGTGGCCAGGACTTGCGAAACTAGATCAGGTATTTCCCTGATGATCGATTAGGGATTTTCCGAAGTCCGAATCCAGAGATCTCCCAATGGCCCGACATCGCCCTCGGACTCTAAAAGAGAGCGTGCAATAGGGGGACCTTGTCTCCCGGACTCGCGGGCCGGATCTTTCGACTCGGGACGGGCGAGGGTCCGACCCGGAAGCCATCTGCGCTCGGCACACAGACGGGGTATTTAAATGACGACCGGCTCGCGCCTGGATCGCACTGGGATCGGTCGTGCGCGTTCCCGGCCGCCCGGGCACTTGGCGGATTCGATCCCGCGTCCGCTCGTCCTCCGCGGGGCGGCTGGACGCTTCTGATCGACTCGGGTGGTTACGAAATATCATGGCGATCCTGATCGAGCCGTGGCTGATGACCCCACGTCCGCTCCAGGCGACCCGGGCCTTTACGCGGGCGACGACCCCGGCCTCTCCGCGGGACCAGGAGCGTGGGCAGAATCTGACGCGCTCGGACCGGCGGGCGTCAGCCAGCCTATGGTGAGGTGCCCCCGTCGTTGGAAGCCCACCGAGCGTACGGACCGACCTGCGCCGGCGGATCTGAGGATGGGGCGCCCCGCCCGGTACGGCCAATCACGCCACAGAGGCGGAGAAGCCATGCGACGTAGCCTCGGGGCAATTGTGTTCGCACTGGCCCTCTTCGTGCCCGCCCTCGCGCGGGCGTTGACCATGCCACCCGCTCCCGATCGCTACTTGATTGGCAACCAACGAGTGCCGCCGGCGTGGATGCCGCCCCGGGCGGGCGCCGTCGTCTCGCAGAACGCCCCCACGGTCGTCTCCACGCCAGCCAAGTTCGGCGGCGGGCTCTCATTTGTCGGGTCGTCCCGGGAAATCATCCACTGGCCCGAAGCGACGTACGCCGGCTACCGGGCGGGTACGGTCGTCGTTGGGATCAGCGGCCTCACAGACATCAACTATCTGTCGATCTGGGAGCAAACCGATGGCACGGGGAGCTCCGGGGTCCTCATCCAGATGTTCACCGGCGGGCGAGCGGGCAATCTCGGCGTCAGGATCATCGATAATCGCCAGGATGGCTTCGACTTTTGGTCGGCGGCGCGCATCATCGACGGACAGCCTCACGTTCTGGCCATCGACTTCACCCATGATGGCGCCGATCCGGGCACCGGCACGGCGACCCTTTGGGTGGATGGGGTGTTGGACACCCATCAAACAGTGGGGTTCATGCATCCGATCGCGCAGGTAAATTCGACAGCGATCGGAGGGAATTGGGAGAACAACACAACCGAGGTCAACGGGGGCTTCTTCACCGGCACGATCTCGTTCGTCTTTGAGTACGACCGGATCCTGTCGGCGGCCGAGCACGCGGCCCTCGCGGTGAATCCGCTGCTCTGGCAGGCGGGTCGGTCGTGTGCGGTTGGACAGGGGGTGACACTCATGCGCCCGCCGCTTTCGCAGGTTGTCGCAACGGCTAGTCTGACGGCCCTCAGCCTCGCGGGGCCCGCCGTAGCCCAGACGCAATGGGGCGGGGTGGGCGACATAGCTGTCCCCGCCGATTACGACGGCGACAGGAAGGTCGACGTGGCCGTCTATCGCTCGACTACCGGGTTGTGGTACATCCAGCGCTCCAGTGACGGGGGGACGACCCAGGTCCAATGGGGACAGGCCGGTGACCAGCCCGTCCCCGCCGACTATGATGGCGACGGCAAGACCGACATCGCTGTCTATCGCCCCACCACGGGAACGTGGTACATCATCCGGTCGAGTGATGGCGTAGAGGAACAGTTCGCGTGGGGCGGCGTGAACGGCGACGTTCCGGTGCCCTGCGATTATAACGGGGACGGAGTGACCGACCTCGGCATCTTCAGGCCCTCAACGGGCGAGTGGTTTATCCAGTCTATGTCGAGACCGTAAGTCTTCCTGCCAGAGGCAAATCGCCCCGGGATCACCCTCTATGGGTGCTCGGAAGTTCTCTCCGTAGTAGCAGAGGCGAGAGCGGCAAACGCACCGGGCCCTTCGGGCTCTCGGGCCTTCGGCGACGACGAGCCTCGCCTAGTTCTCCGACACCGAGAGGGCGGTCAGTCAGGCGGCAAGTCCGCAACGGCCTTACCGGCGCCTCGCCGGGGCCCAGTCGCACGGCCCCCGCCCAAAGCCTCGCGGGCATCACCACGAACATCACAGCGAGCGCAGGACCAGACGCGGATCGGTGCCAAAGTTCTTGGTGCGCCTGAGAGGATTCGAACCTCTGGCCTTTGGCTTCGGAGGCCAACGCTCTATCCACCTGAGCTACAGGCGCATGTCAGGAAATCTACTGGTTTACGCGACGCGAGTCAACCGCAGGCGAGGGCGCTGTGCCCTGAAATGTGCCCGTCAGCTTCCAAGCGGCGTCCCGGAGGTCAGCCGGGCTCACGATATGGTACCGGTCGAACACGGCGCGGGTCCGGTGGCCCGTGATCGTCATCGCCACGCCTCGGGGATACCGCCGTTGACAATGTTGCGCACTGCACTGACGGCGGAAGTCGTGACGCAGGACGAGCCCTGAAGCTTGGCCATACCCAGAAAGGGGTTTATCATACCCAGCATGGGAATGAAGCGCGCGGCGCGGAACCGCTCGGATTCCAGGGCCGCGGCGCCGGGCCTTGGCGATGCGCTGTTCGCAAAGGTGCAGCAGCGCGTGCTCGGTGTACTCTTCGGCAATCCGCACCGAAGCTTCTATGCCAACGAGGTGATCGGGCTCGCGCATTCCGGGACGGGCGCGGTGCAGCGTGAGCTGGCGCGGCTCGAGGCCGCCGGGCTCGTAACCGTCTCCCGTATGGGGAAGCAGAAGCACTACCAGGCCAACGCCAGCTCACCCGTGTTCGAGGAGCTGCGTGCGCTAATCCTTAAGACGTTCGGGCTCGCCGAGGTGCTCCGCGCGGCGCTAGAGCCAGTCTCGTCGGACATCCGGGCGGCCTTCATCTACGGATCGATCGCGGAGGGCCAGGATACCGCGATGAGCGACATCGACCTGATGGTGGTCAGCGATCGTCTTACCTACGCCGATCTCTTCGCAGCGCTGGAGGACGCCGCTCGACGACTCGGACGGAAGGTCTCGCCGACGGTCTATTCCTCGAAGGAGCTGTCCCGACGAGTGAAGCAGGGCAACGCGTTCGTGACCCGCCTGCTGGCGCAGCCCAAGCTCTGGCTGATCGGCGACGAGCGTGCCCTCGCCGCTTGAAAATCTCGCCGGGCCGGGCAACCCCCTGCGCAAGGAGCCACCGGACGCGAAGGAGTTCGCCGGGCTCAAGCAGTCCGGTCTCAGACGACTCGCCGACGCGAAGAAGCCCACAAACTCCCTGGAGAGTCGCTTCGATCTCGTCTACAACGCTGCCCACGCCCTCTGCCTCGCGGCGTTGCGGCACGCTGGCTATCGTCCGACGAATCGATACGTGGTGTTCCAGGTGCTTCCGCACACGCTCGGTCTCGGTCCTGAGGTCTGGCGGGTGCTCGCCAAAGGCCATGAGATTCGCAACGGCGGCGAATATGAGGGGCGATCTCTCCGCCGACGAGCGTCTGGTGACGGACCTCATCACGGCGTGCGAGGCGGTCGTGGCCGCGCTCGATAGACTCCCACCTCTCTGACCACTGGTGGCGCCATACACCCGAGCGGATCGGCCGTGATTTTGGCGAGGGACAGCACCTCGGCCCCGCTTCCCGCTGAAACGATGCACTTTCACTTGGAGCTTGCCCGCTTCCTTCGACGAGGAGACAATCGAACGTCGCATTCGCAAAAGTCAATTCTCGGTCCGTGTGGCATAGGCCCAAGCGGCAGCTGATACAGGAAGGAAGAAAGATGGCGGCTGCCCGGGCGAAGACGCGAAAGCCCGCGGCCGGCGGGCGAATCACGGCCGAACCGTCTGCGCGCCAGAAACGAAAGGTGCGCCGGCAGAAACCAGCCATCGGACACCCGCCCCTCGGCGGCCTGCCTGCCACCTTGGCCGCGGCGTACCTCGCCCCGTTGGTAAACGCCTACCTCATCAAGGTCGGTCCACCAAACACGGTTGTGGTTCCTCACGCGTCGCAGCTCGCTGGGCTGCAAGACCTCACGGTCAGCGGCCAGCTTCTCAACAAGCAGCGGGTGGCGTACGACCCGAAGACCGGCATGCGGTCCACGACGACCACTGACGGTGGGGGCTACACCAAGCAGGAACTGGACGCAATGTTGACGCGAGCCGCTGGCCGAGCGCGCACAGGTAGCCCCGGTGCAACCGGTGAGCGCAGCTACCCCGTGATCCCGAGCAGCGCCGCTGCGGTCCCGCCCAGCATCGCCACGCGTTCGGCGTCGCTCAGGCCCGGCGTGCCGAGGACGAGGTCCACGGCGGTCTTCGTCCACGGATACGGATAGTCGGTGCCCACCAGGAGCTGGCCCGCGCCCACCTCGGCGACGAGGTGACGCACGCCCTCGGGGTTGAACACCATCGTGTCGTAGTACAGGCGCTTGAGATACTCCGACGGGTTCTTCTTGATTGGCCCGTGCGTCCCGCCGGGGCACACGTCGGGACGGGTCGGGCACCCATGGTCGGAGCGTCCCGAATACGACGGCAGGAAGCCACCGGCGTGCGCCGCGCAGATCTTGAGCCCCGGGAACTTGTCGAGCGTGCCCTCGAAGATCAGGTGTGAGAGCGCGATGGTGGTCTCGAGTGGGTTGCCGATCACGTTGCTGAGATAGCCGTTGCCCTTGAGTCGGTGCTGGAGCGGGGCCGGGGCGCCGTCGGGCTGCGGATGGATGAAGACCACCACGCCGAGCTGCTCGGCCTTGGCCCAGAACGGGTGGAACTTGGGGTCGCTGAGCTCCTCGCCGTTGACGCTGCCGCCGACGCCAGCGCCGCGTAGCCCGTGCTTCCTGACGCCTTCCTCCAGCTGCTGGGCGGCGAGGTCCGGGTATTGCAACGCCACCGTCGCGAAGGCGACGAAGCGCTCCGGGTTCGCCGCGCAGGCCTCGGCGAGCTTCTCGTTCTGGATCTTGACGATCTGAGTCGCGACGTCGCGGTCCGCCGTGTACCAATACGGATTGATGCTCAGCGCCTCGACGTCGATGCCCTGCTCGTCCATCGCGCGGAGCCGCTCCGAGGCCTGCGTCGCCACGTGTAAGAGGGGCGGCAGCAACGAGCCCGGCGCTCCCAGCCTCAGCCCGATCAGCGCCATCGCCTCGGGCACCGCGCAGTGCGCGTGCACGTCGATCACTTTCGCGCGCCGGCCGTTCACCACCACTTCCCGGCGGCGCGCCTGAGCCTGCGCCGGCGCCGTGCCCATTAGGCCACACCCAACGAAAACGATGCCGGCCATCGCACCGGCGGCATCCCCCAGGAATTCTCTCCGCGTGGTCATGGTCCCCTCCGGCGGCGTGACGGTCCGTCAGGCGGGCGCAGCGTATCACGTCTGTCTAAGTAGGGATCGGCGGAGACCGCGCGGACGTACCCCGGGGCTCGGCGTAGGCCGTGGAGGGCCTTCGAGGGGCCCGGCGCGGTCTCCTCCGCTGCGGCCACGGAGGCGAGCGCCAAGACGGGCACTAGAAGGAAGAGCGCATCTCCCACTTCTCCAACCTCATCCAGGACCCGAACGCTTCAGGCGCGAGCGACGGCGTCGAGCGCGGCCTTCAGGCGGTCGGGCGTCATGGGCACGGCGCGGATGCGCGCGCCGGTGGCGTCGTAGATGGCGTTCGCGATCGCGGCGGGCACGGGGCATGCGGCCGGCTCGCCCACCCCCATCGCGCGTTCCTCCGGACGGTCGATCAGCGCGATCTCGATGACGTCGGGCGCTTCGGCGAACGTCAGGATCGGATAGCCGCGCCAGTCGAGGCTCGTCACGCGCGACCGGTCGAACTGGACCTCTTCCTTCAGCGTTCGGCTGATGGTCTGGACGACGTTGCCCTCGATCTGGTTCTTCACCCCATCGGGATTGATGACGAGTCCGCAGTCCTGAGCGACGAAGGCCTTCGTCACGCGTAGGGCGCCCGTTCGCCGGTGTACCTCGACATCGGCCACAATGGCAACGTAGGCCTGGTCGTTTTCATACTGCACGAAAGCGACGCCGCGACCGCAGGCCACCTCGTCGCCGGCGGTCGTGGGTCGGGATGACGGCCGCGGCTGCCAGCCCGCGAGCTTCGCGGCCGCCTCCACGACGGCAACCGCGCGCGGGTCCTTCAAGTGCCGCAGGCGGAACTCGACGGGGTCGGCGCCGGCGGCGGCCGCCAGCTCGTCCATGAAGGACTCGTTGGCGAACGAGTTCTGGGGCGCGCCGAGGCCCCGCAGCGCCGAGACCCGCAGCGGCACCGCGGGCACCCAGTGGATGGTCACACGGTCGTTGGGAAAGACGTAGGTGTGGCGCGCGTTCCGGTCGCCGCCGACCAACACCGTCTTCGGCGTAAGGCCCACGAGCTGGCCGGCCAGCAAGTTGCCGGCGTGATTGGCGGGACGGGACGAGTGCGTGGGGGACCACACCGCATAGTCCCAGGCGACGACCGCGCCCTGCGGATTCAGCCCGCCGCGCACGTCGATCACCATCGGGCAACCCTTTGGTTCCCACCCATGCTCGTCGTGGCGCATCCACTGCACCCGCACCGGCCGGCCGACCGCCTGTGACAGGAGCGCAGCGTCGGCGGCGGCGTCATCGGCGCCGTTGTGGCCGTAGCAGCCGGCGCCCTCGGCGAAGATCACCCGCACCCGTTCAGGCGAAAGCTTCAGGAGTTGGGCCAGCGAGTCGCGCAGGCCGAAGACGCCCTGGCTGGCACACCAGACCGTCGCCTCGTCCGGGCGCACGTCGGCGACGGCGCAGGACGGACCGATGGAGCCGTGCATCTGGAAGGGCCACTCGTACGTCGCGCGGACGGTCTTCGCCGCGTCGCCGAGGGCGACCGCGACGTCGCCGACGTTCGTCAGCGTCTTGTCGGTCGTGCTCGCGCCACGGAGCGTCCGGTAGAGTTGGCTCATCTCGGGCAGGGTCGCCGCCTCGCGCCACGTCACCGCGAGGGCCTGGGCGGCGTGGATCGCCTGCTCCTCGCGCTCGCAGACGACGCCGACGAAGTCGGCCATCCGCACGGCTTGAACGACGCCAGGTAGGCTGCGCAGCGGGGCATCATCCACGCGCTCTACATGCGCGCCGATCGTGGCGGGGCGCACGACGCGGCCGTGGAGCATGCCCGGCAGCCGGACGTTCTGGACGTACGCGTGAACCCCCGTCACCTTAGCGGGCACCTCTACGCGCGGCGTCGAAGTGCCCACCACGGTGTAGCCGGCGGGACGCTTCGGCCTCGCGGTACCGATCGTGCGCTGAAAGCGCCGGCCCCCGATCAGGTCTCCGTACGACACGCTCCGGGAGGCGTCGCCGTGTACACTGACCGCGCCGTCTTTCACCGTGAGCTGGTCCGCGGGCACGCCGAGCGCCGAGGCGGCCAACTCGAGGAGTGCCAAGCGCGCCTCGGCCGCCGCCTGACGCAGCTGTGGCCCGCCCCGATCGATCGTCTTGCTGCCAACGGTATAGCCCTGGTCGGGCGTGCGGGCAGTGTCGCCCTGCACGACGGTGATGCGCGCGACCGGCACGTCGAGCTCCTCGGCGACGATCTGGGAGAGCGCGGTCTCCACGCCGGTGCCCAGCTCGACCTTGCCGGTGAAGAGGGTCACGCCACCGTCCTGGCCCACCGCCAGCCAGGAGTCAACGGAGGAGTAGAGCGCCCGCTTCTCGAGCGGCGTGGCGAGTTGCGCGCGAAGCTCGATCGGAAGACCGAACGTCACGATCAGGGCGCCTGCGCCCTGGAGAAACCCGCGCCGGGAGATCGTCATCGTCGTCATTGCGGTCACCTCTCACGCCTGCGTCGCGCGCCGGACAGCGCGCAGGATGCGCATGTGGGTGCCGCAGCGGCAGAGGTTGCCGTCCAGCGCGTGACGGATCTCGGCCTCAGTCGGCCGCGGCGTCGTCTTCAGGAGCGCCGCCGCCGTCATCAGCATGCCGTTGATGCAGTAGCCGCACTGAGCCGCCTGCTCGGCGATGAAGGCCTGCTGCAGCGGATGCGGCTTCTCAGGCGTGCCTAGCCCTTCCACCGTGGTGACAGGGGTACCCACGGAGGAGATTGGCGTCACACAAGCGCGGACGGCTCGGTCACCGACGTGGACGGTGCAGGCGCCGCACTGGGCCAGGCCGCAGCCGAACTTCGGCCCGTTGAGGTTGAGCTCGCTGCGGAGGACATAGAGGAGTGGCGTGTCGGGGGCGGCATCGACGAGGTGCCGCCGTCCGTTCACGGTCATTTGCAGCTGGCTCGCCATGACCGAATTCCCTCCCCAGGTGGAATGACGGACGAAGTTGTACCGCGATTGGGCGCGCCGCGCCAGAGGGAGGCCGGAGGGTAGAGGGCCAGCGCGTTGCGCGGCCCATTTGGTGCGCGGCGCTGGATAATGGCCTTCGGCGGCGGGCAGCGCTCCACCTCGCCGGGATCGAGGGACCCGAGGACGACTACCACTTCGGCATCGTCCCAACCATGTGGCTCGACAATCGTGCCGTAGGCGAGGCCACGATCACCGGGCTCTACGCTGACGTCGGCCACGCCCGCTCGCTGACGTACCTGCGTACGGCCATGGCGCCGCATCTCATTCACCACAACATCGCTGACGCCGCTGCGATTCGGATCTCCGCCCCGCGGCGCCTCACTCAGGACATCTCCAACCACATTTACAAACTCTCCCTGCGGGACGGCACACCACGCTTCGCCGGCATCGAATACGAGTCCGCTTCGGCGACAACTATCAGACCTGGGGGATCTTCGAGCGCCCGGGCCAGGATCCGATCAACGATCCGATCATTCGTCCCGTGCGCCGTGATGACCCAGCCCTCCATGGGGCGTTGGCGGCCCTGGGTCTGAAGCTCTCGGAACGATAACGCAGGAGGGCTCCTCGCCCTAATGCCCGCTCGTGGCCTGACGACGGTGCGGCGCATCTAGCCTGCGGCGAAGGTCAGGACACGTAGCCCGCCAGGGCCGGCTCCGCACGTGCTGGCTGATCTAAGAGATGCGAGATGCACCAAAGAAACGTCGCAGCGGGCGACGGCATGCGCTGCGCCCGAGGGGGGGACGGGTTCCGGGACGAAGACGACGTTACGTTCTCAGATCCACTCAAGGACCTGGGTGCTGGGTGCCCCGCCGGGAGTCTCCGAGTATCCCGACTGTCGCAGCGAGCTAATCGGGGTGACGTTGCCCAACGTGATCTGCACTGTGGCGAGCCACCTCCTGACCGTGAAATAGGCCTTCGGGTCAGGGCCTGCGGCTTTCCAGAAACGCCCGCAACGCTTGCGCGACGCGGTCTACAACCTCGGGCTCGGGCATCCGGATCTTGAGATAGCTCTGACCCGAGCTCTCGTCGCGGATTCGCTCGAACAGTCGCGGCGCCGCCGCTCCGGCCAGTGCCTGATCCGTCCCCGCCGCCGTCGCGAACTGCGTCAGCAGATCGAGCCCCGCCCTCAGCAGATGGCTCAGAGGGTCGGCTGCGGGATGCGCCGACGCGGAAGCCGCCGTCACTTCACTGTCGCCATCGACGCCTTCCTCGGCGACGACCGGCTCGGCCGCGGCGTCGTCGGCGGCATCCTCCACGATCGGCGGCGGAAGACCTGCCGTGACGTGCTCGACGCTCTCCAGGAAGCGCTTGAGCCGGCTACCGCCGAGAAACACCTCGCGCTCGCCGCCGTCGAGGACACCGGCGAAGAGCGAGCGCTTGAACCCCAGGACCGACAGCATGCCTTCTTCGATTGTGCCCTTGGCTACGAAGCTTACAACCTGTACGGGCTGCGTCTGACCGAGGCGGTGCACACGGCCAATCCGCTGCTCCAGCACTGCTGGATTCCAGGGTAGATCGACGTTCACCACGACCGTCGCGTGCTGGAGGTTGAGGCCGACGCCACCCGCGTCGGTCGAGAGGAACGCACGGCAGCGCGGGTCTTCGCGGAACCGGTCAACCAAGTCCTTGCGCCTCGCGCTCTCGACACCGCCGTGGAAGAGCACGTGGCTCCACTTCCGCCGGTCGAGCCGGCGCACGAGGACCTCGTGCATTCGGAGCCACTGGCTGAAGATGACCGCCTTGGTGTCCGGGCGTTCGAAGATCTCGTCGAGCAACGTCGCCACCTCGTCGGCCTTCGCGCCGTGGTCAGTCCGTTGGTCGAGCAGATACGTGCTGTCGCACGCCATCCGCATGTTCTGGAGCGCGATCAAGAGCCGCCGCTGGTCCGCCTCCGAGAGGAACCGGAACCGCCGCCACTTCGCGACAAGCTTTCCCACGATCTCGCGGTTCTCCTCGTGGTGCTCCATCTGCTGGGGCGTCATGGGGACGAAGAACCGCTTTTCCAGCCGCTCGGGGAGCTGGTGGAGCACGTCCTCCTTCCGCCGGCGGATCAGGACGGGCGCGAGCGTCTGGCCGATCCTGTCGAGGTTCCGATAGCCCACGATCTTCCCGAACTCATCGAGGATCTGGTGATCGTGCAGGAAGCGGAACGTGGGCCCGAGCCGGTGTTGGTCGACGAACTGCACGATGGACACCAGCTCCTCCAGCCGGTTCTCCAGCGGGGTGCCGGTGAGCACGAAAGCGTAGGGCGAGGCGATCTTCTTCACGCTGCGGGCGGTTCGCGTGTTCCAGTTCTTGATGCGTTGCGCCTCGTCGAGGATCACGAGATCCGGCGACCATGCCGCGATCAAGTCGAGGTCCCGGTACACCGTGTCGTAGTTGGTGATCTTGTAGAAGCTCTCCGCCCGGAATCCCTCTTCGCGGCTCCGACGGGAGCCCCCGATGATACGGACCGACCGGTCGACGACCCGGGCGATCTCCCTCTCCCACTGGTGCTTGAGCGAGGTCGGACACACGATGAGCACGCGCTCCACGCCGAAGTTGCGGGCGACGATCTCGACGGCGGCGATCGCCTCGATCGTTTTCCCTAGCCCCATGTCGTCGCCGATCAGACAGCGACCCGCGCGGCTAGCGAAGAGCGCGGCCTCACGCTGGTAGTCGTAGAGCGGCAAGCGGAGGAGATTCTTGAAGGCGGCGCTCCGGGTGCCGCGCGGAAACGCCTCGGCGAGAACGCGCTTCCGGCGCGCGGCATCGCGCACCTGGGCGACGAAGCCCAGCGCGTCCTCGTAGCAGCGTAGGTCGGCATCGAAGCGCGCAGCCGTCGAAAGGAACGTCTCAAACTGCGCGAACGCCTCCGCGCGCAGCGTCCCGCCGCCGTCAAAGTAGCGCGCCGCAAGACGGGTCAGCTCGGCCGGCGCGTCAGCGCGTGGCCGGAATTGCACCTGACGCTGGGCCCCGTAGTGCAGGTAGACCTCGCTGAAGGGCGGCTCGAAGCTGCGGGCGAGCACCTCGCGGTTCTCACGCGTCCGCCCGAGACGCGCCAGGGTGAACTCGATGTGCTTGCACGTCCCCAGCGTGTTCGTCGAGAAGTCCGGACACGAGCAGAAATTGTCGCCCGGCTCGCTGCCGCGGATCACGACCCGGTAGGTCCTCTGGCTCTGGGGGTTGATGACCTCGAACTCAGAGAAGATCGGATTGCCGCCAGTGTTCTTGAGAAGGAAGCCCTGGTCACGCCCGAACTGCTGGCGCAGGCCCCTCTGCCACGCCTCCAGCGACATCCCCTCTGGCCGGTGGAGACGCGACAGCTTCTTGGGCACGACGGCGGGTCTCGCGCCCGCGGTGAGCGGTCGCCGTAGTTGGGTCCGCTTACGGGACTCGGTTCTCTCCACGCTGAAGGTACACCGCCGAAGCCGTTCGGCAGCCCACGTATACTAGCGACAACAGCGTCGCTCCGCAACGCGATCACGCAGGAGCCCCAAGAGGCGAAGGTCCTGACGGAGACCGTCAGGTATTGCCTCGCAATCGTGACCACGCGGGCCTGTCTCCGTATGAGGTCGGTGACGCGAGTGATCATCGCATGAAGCGCGGCTTGACCGCCATATGGACGTTCCGTAGACATGGCAGTCTCCTCCGCGATTAAGACCGAGCGCCCTTCGGCGGCCAGCTCGGGGCCTCGAAGCCGAACTGCTTGGCGTATGAGGCAGGTGCCGAAGCTCTTCCCCTATGGGAGGAGATATGGCCGGGACCTGCGATGAAGCTAGTCGGCCCGCTTGCTGCTCCCTCGCCGGCGCTTCGCCTTGCTCTTGCCCTTGAGATTGAGCGCCACTGCAGCGCGGATGAGAGCCTTCAAGGCCGCCTCATCGACCTTGTCGCCTTCGTCGATGTCTATGGCGCGCCTGGCGTTCCCGTCGAGGCTGGAGTTGAATAGACCTGAAGGGTCCTTCAACGCAGCTCCCTTGGGAAATGTCATCTTGACGACGTTCTTGTACGTCTCTCCCGTGCAGACGATGCCGCCGTGGGACCAGATGGGAGTCCCCATCCACTTCCACTCTTCGAGGATCTCAGGGTCTGCCTCGTGTATGATTTCGCGCACTTTCGCGAGCGTCTTCCCGCGCCAGTCCCCAAGTTCCTTGATCTTCTCGTCGATTAATGCAGAGGCAGATTCCACCGGGACGGGCCTTTTCATGTACAGCTCCGACTCTCGCACCTGATTTAGCTGCGCTCAGCGCAACCTGCAACCTCCGCAAGGGGAAGCCTCTTCTGGTTCGATAGCAGTTCGGAAAGATGGTGGCAACCCGCTCGGCGACGTGATGACGCGGGCCGTGATTTGCGTTGATCGCGGTGGAGCCCGCCGATCTCCAGTGTTCCTCGGCCAGCCGCTCCGGGCTGGAGAAAAAGCGAATGCCACCAGGGGTGGCGCGTGGGCGAGACCGACTGGCGGGCGATCAGGTCGGCGTCGGTGCCGAGTCCGATCACGTGACCGTCCGCTTCAACGACCGGCAGACCGCTACCCGGTGTTCGACCAGCAAGCGGGCGGATTCGCGCACGGGGGCATTTCTCGTGGGTCGTCACGACGTTCTTCGTCATCACATCGGTCGCACGTATGCGCGCGTCCTCTCTGAGCATCGGAGCGCTCGTGTCGCGCCCTGGCTCTTAGTCGGTCCGCCCGAACGGCTCGGGCCGCCGCCCGCTCGATCGCCTCGTCACCTCTTCTATAGCCGTCTCGAAGTCCGCACGAGTGACGGCGAAGCGCTCTGCGAGAGAGTCGTCGTAGACCCGCCGGCCGGTGAGAAACTCGTGGATACGCCGCATTGCGGCTCGCTGGCACACGGAAGCAATCTCGGCGCCGGTGAGGCCCTCGGAGCGCACGGCGAGCTCGGTCAGCGAGACGTCCTCATCCAGCGCCATCTTGGCCGCGTGCACCTCGAACACCCGCTGGCGCTGGTTCTTGTCTAGCTCCCGGAACTCGATCACGACGCCGAACCGCCCCGGAGCGAGCACGGCCGCGTCGACGAGGTCCAGGCGGTTGGTCGCCCCCAGGACCACGACATCGCTCAGCTCCGTGAGGTTGTCGAGCTCGCTCAAGAACTGGCTCACGATCCGGTCGGTGTTCCCCCCCTCGATCCCGCCACGCCGGGTCGGCACGATCGCGTCGATCTCGTCGAAGAGTAGAATGCACGGGGCCGCCTCCTTCGCCTTCCGGAATACCTGGCGGAGCACCTTTTCGGACTCGCCCACCCATTTCGAGAAGATCATCGCGGCATCGGCGGTGATAAAGGACAGGCCGCTCTCGGCAGCGAGCGCCTTGGCCACCAGCGTCTTGCCGGTGCCCGATGGCCCGCTCAGCATGACGCCTTTCGGCAGGCGGATGCCAGAGCGCGCGAAGAGTTTCGGCGCTCGGCGAGGGAGGTCGATGATCGATTCGAGCTGCCGTCGGACGTCGTCGAGCCCGCCGACCTCGGCCCAACTTACGTTCGGGCGCTCGACGAAAAACTCCCGGGTCGCGGTCGGGTCGATATGTCTGAGCGCGTCGAGGAAGTGCCGCATGAATATCCGCGCGTCCTTCACGAGAGCCGCAATGTCCTTGGCGACGAAGTCGGAGGTGTCGAGCAGCTCCCGCAGGGCCCGCATTCCCGCTTCCTTGCAGAGCACCTCGAGATCGGCCCCGACGAACCCGTGGGTGATCTCGGCCAGTCGCGACAGGTCAACGTCCGGGGCGAGCGGCATGCCGCGCGAGTGGATGCGGAGAATCTTCATCCGCCCGACCCGGCTCGGCGCGCTCAGCGAGATCTCACGATCGAAGCGGCCGGGACGGCGCAATGCGGGATCGAGCATCTCTGGAAGGTTGGTCGCGCCGATCACGACCACCTCGCCCCGGGAGACGAGTCCGTCCATCGAGGCGAGGAGCTGTGCGACGACCCGCTTCTCGACCTCGCCGGTCACCTCCGAGCGCTTGGGCGCGATCGCGTCGAGCTCGTCGAGGAAGACGATGCTGGGCGCGTGGCGCTGGGCCTCGTCGAAGATGCTCCGGAGCTTCGCCTCACTCTCCCCGTAGAACTTGTGGATGATCTCGGGCCCGTTCACGTGGATAAAGTGGGCCTCCACCTCGGAGGCGACCGCGCGAGCGATGAGCGTCTTGCCCGTACCCGGGGGACCGTAGAGCAGCACCCCCTTCGGGGGATCGATCCGGAGATGGGCGAATGCCTCAGGGTAACGCATCGGCAGCTCGACCAGTTCCCGGACGCGGATGAGAACGTCCTCAAGCCCTCCGATGTCCTCGTACTTGACTTTGAACGGCTGGGGAGAGGCGACCCCCGCGGTCTGGATGCGGACATCAGTGGCGTGGGTGAGTGCGACGGGCCCGTCCGGTTCGGTTCCTACGATTCGGAAGAGGTGCCCGGTCTTGGCGAACGCGAGAACCTTGATCTTGTCCCCGGTGGTCACGATGCGGCCGGCGAGGGTCTCGCGGATCCGGCGGACGTCCTCGGCATCGAGACCGAGGGGTTCCAGCGGCGCAATGAGCATGGTCTGGGCGAACGGCACCGACGCGGCGGCCACGTCGACCCGACTGTTCAGGCTCACGCCGGCATTCTCCCGGGTCACTCCGTCCATCTGCAGGAGGTGCCGGCCGTGGAACTCGTCCGGAGCCGGCATCACGCGCGCGTGCGTGATGCGCGCGCCGAGAATGGCGATCCCGCTGCCGGCCACCGCGCCGAGCCTGCCCATGTCCGCGGGCGCGATCCGGACGGTCCCGGTGTCGACGTCCTCCAACAGGGCCTCGCCCGCCCGCAGCGTGATGCGCCTCTCAGCCGTCGAGTCTTCTCCCATGGCTCTCGGACCTAGGATACCCGGCTAAAGGTCGAGGTCGTCCAGCGAGCGACGGTAGGCGACCATGGCCTCGGGTACGCCGTACTTCGCGGCGATCTCGGCATCGTTCACCTCGCGCTCGCGCGCAAACGAGGCCCCCCCCATCGTGAGGTAGGCGGCGAAGCGCTCCAGCTCGGCGTCGGACCACTCCGGGCGCTCCCCGGCGCCGATCGCGAGCGCCAGCACCCAGCGGCGTTCGACCTCGGTGAGCCCCTCGCCGAACGCGACGGACCGTGCGGGCTCCCACGCGACGATCGCCCCCAAACGGCCACCATAGGTGATGACCCGCTCTTTGCCGTACGGCCTCGACTCGGGATCCCACGGAGGCGGGGGGTAACCCCCGCGGTTCAGCCAACCGCGGCTGGCCGGATGGAGGTCCCCCATCGCCGAGCTCCCAAGGATCATATAGTGGAGTAGCACCCGGAGCTTCTCGTCGTCGGCGGCCAGGCACTCCCCGACCGTGCGCTCGCCCAGCAGGCTCCGCGGCGCGGCGGCGAGGAAGGTGCGAATCGTGGCGAGGTTAGAGAGATCGGGAGTCGCACGGATCAGGCGCTCGAGCTCCCGAAGGGACTCGACGTAGGCCTGGCCATCGAGCGGGAGCTGGGTACGTCGCATCTAGCGCGCCCGGCGGCGTCCTGGCCGCCGCCGCGGCGTGGACCGCCGGGCGGCCACGCTGCGCTTCGCCGGGCGAGTCTTCCTCGTGGCACTTCTGCGCGGCTCCGCCCGTGCCGGTTTCGCGGGTGTCCGGCGGCTTGCTCGCTTCCCGGCCTTCGGCGGGCGCGCGGCCCGCAGGCCGGAGCCAGTCGGGGCGCCGGGCGCGAGCCACTCATGATAAACGACCAGCTCCGCGCCCCGAATCTCCTTGTGCACCAGTCGGCGGCGGCGTCCGGCGACCTCGTCGACGTCCCCGAGGTTGATGTGCACGTATTGGACGGGGTGGCGCAGCTCGGCGGTAATGCCGTCCCGGTCACACTGCCAGGCGATGTCCTTGTTCTCCAGCCCGCCGACCGTGATGGACTGCGCGACCTCCATCGCCTCGCCGCACTTGGGACAGGCCCGCATCGTGCGTTCTCCTCCTCAGGCGGGGCGGACGACGAGCAGCCAGCCCGCTCCTTCCGGGTCCGAATTCACGAGAAACGGCTGTTCGCGCAGGGCCGCGTTCTGCGCGAGGACCGTGCCGCTCACTGGGGCGATGAGGTCGCTGACCACCTTTTGGGATTCGATCACGCCGAACGCGTCCCCGGCGCGGAAGTGGGCCCCGACCGCGGGCAGCTCCACCTGCGTGACGTACGTCAACTGTTCCGCGGCCTCGCGCGTAATGCCCAGGCGCAGGCACCCCTCCCCCGCCCGGCGCCAC
>Ga0209056_10003020_pt1 | contig 18046 bp, 13 predicted proteins | sample GraSoiAngelo_114_FD_185876 | JGI IMG/M metagenome (GOLD analysis project Ga0209056, IMG submission 185876) | Grasslands soil microbial communities from the Angelo Coastal Reserve, California, USA - 14_0903_13_40cm (SPAdes) (version 2) | ecosystem: Environmental > Terrestrial > Soil > Grasslands... | reverse complement strand
CGTCGCAGAGACGGGGACGATTCTGATCCTCGAGAACGAAGGGAACGCACGGCTCACAACGAGTCTTCCCCACACGCACATCGCCCTGATGGGCATCGAGAAGGTGATCCCGCGGTTCGCCGACCTCGAGGTGTTCCTCCAGCTCCTGCCGCGATCGGGAACGGGCCAGGTGTTGACGGCCTACCAGTCGCTGCTCACGGGCGTGAAACGCCACCCCGACGACGAAGGGCCGGACGAGCTGCATATCGTGCTGCTCGACAACGGCCGCTCCCGCATGCTCCGGGCCCCCGTCACGCGGCAGTCGCTCGCCTGCATTCGCTGCGGGGCGTGTCTGAACGTCTGCCCGGTGTACCGCCAGATCGGTGGCCATGCATACGGGTCGGTCTATCCTGGTCCGATCGGCGCGATACTGACGCCGCAACTGATCGGGATCGAGCGCGCGGCGCACCTGCCCTACGCGTCGAGCCTGTGCGGGGCGTGCCGCGACGTCTGCCCCGTGAAGATCGACATCCCGGCGGTCCTGCTCCACCTGCGCGCCGAGGCGATCGCGCAGCGCGCCGGCACGAGCCGCTTCTTCGAGCGCCGGGCGTTCCGCGCCTACGCCGCGGTGATGGCGCGGCCGCGTTTGTATGAGTGGGTCATGCGCGTCGCCCGCGCGCTGCACTTCACGCCGCCGCTCCGCGCGTGGACCAAGTGGCGCGATCTCCGGCCGCTCGCGCCACGGAGCTTCAGAGAAGAGTGGCGGGCGGGATTGGGCCGAGAAACAGATCCTTGGAGCCCTTTATGACGTCCCCTACATTCGCCGACGCCGCTCGAGACCAGATTCTCGGCTCGATCCGAGCGCACCTGGCCGCGAGCGCTTCCCCGGCGCCGGTACCACCCGTCCCCCGTCCCCTGTCCCCGCCAGACGGTGCTTCGAACCTGCTCGATCGCTTCACGTCCCAGCTCGAAGCCGTCGGTGCGCAGTGGACCCTCGTGCGGGGGGAAGTCGAGGCCGCCCGCGCCCTGCGGCGCATCCTGGCCGACGCCGGCGCTAAGCGCGTGGCGGGCTCGGATGCAACCCTGGTCGCCCGGCTTCTGCCGGAGCGTCTCACGGACCTCTCGCGCGACGAGTTGTTCTCCTGCGACGCCGGGGTGACCACCGCGCAATGGGGGATCGCCGAGACTGGGACGCTTGTGCTCGAGTCGGCGCGGGAGCGGAGCCGGCTCGCGTCGCTCGTGCCCCCGGTCCACGTGGCGCTGCTGTCCACGGGCGCCATCGTCGCGTCGCTGGGCGACGCGCTTGCCCGGCTCGATGTCGCCAGTCACGCGATCACCCTGATCACCGGACCCTCGCGCACCTCCGACATCGAGCTTACGCTGGTGGTCGGGGTGCACGGTCCCCAGACGGTTCACGTCCTGTTGCTCGAGGAGGGAGAATAATGAAGAGGGTTTGGGCCGTCCTGGCGGCCGCGCTGTGCGTCACCGCGTGTGGCAAATCCGGCTCGCAGCCCGTCGGTCTCACGATCGCCGTAATTCCCAAGGGCACAACGCACGAGTTCTGGAAGAGCATCCACGCCGGCGCGGTCCAGGCGTCGCAGGAGCTATCGGCCCACGGTACGCCCGTCACGATCATCTGGAAGGGTCCCCTGCGCGAGGACGATCGCGAGCAGCAGGTCCAGGTGGTGGAAGGGTTCTTGAGCCAGGGCGTCCAGGGCATCGTGCTCGCCCCGCTCGACAACGTCGCCCTGGTGCGCCCGGTAGAAGAAGCGCGGCGGGCCGGCGTCCCCAGCGTGATCATCGACTCGGGGCTCGAAACGGATTCCATCGTGAGCTTCGTCGCCACCGACAACTACAAGGGCGGGCTGATGGCCGCCGATCGTCTCGGCTCGCTCCTCGGCGGCAAGGGCGGCGTCCTGCTGCTGCGCTACGCTGAAGGATCGGCCAGCACGACGGAGCGCGAGCGGGGGTTTCTGGAGCAGCTCAAAGCGAAGTATCCGGGCATTCGCGTCGTCTCGTCGGATCAGTACGCCGGTCCCACGCGCGAGACGGCCAAGCGGGCGTCCGAGAACCTGCTCAACCGGTTCGGCGGCGGGTTGCAGGGAGTCTTCACGGTGAATGAGTCCTCCACGATCGGGATGCTGCTCGCGCTGCAGGACGTCGGCCTCGCCGGCAAAGTGCGGTTCGTTGGATTCGATGCGAGCGGGATCCTGCTCGACGCCATCAAGGCCCATCAGCTCGACGGCATAGTGGTGCAGAACCCGATGCGCATGGGTTATCTCGGCGTGAAGACGATGGCCGACTATCTGCACGGCAAGCCGGTCGAGCGGCGCATCGACACCGGCGTCATCCTCGTCACGGCCGAGAATCTCGACTCCGCCGCGACGCAGGAGGCGATTCACCCGCCGATCGGGCGCTATCTCACGGAGCAATGAGCCTGCTCGAGATCCGGGGCGTCGCGAAGCGGTTTGGAGCGACGGTGGCGCTCGACGGCGTCGATCTCACCCTCCAGCCGGGCGAGGTGTGCGCCCTGATCGGGGAGAACGGCGCCGGAAAAAGCACGTTGCTGCACGTGTTGGCCGGCAGCACACGCCCCGATCGCGGCAGGATGCAAATCGACGGGCGGCCCTACGCCCCAGCCTCGCCACTCGAGGCGCGGCGTCGGGGGGTCGCCCTCATTCATCAAGATCTCTCGCTGTGCCCCCACCTCACCGTGGCGGAGAACATCGTGCTGGGCGTCGAGCCATCGCGCTGGGGATGGATCGACGGAGACGCGGCGCGGAAACGGACGCTCACGCTGCTCGAGCACTTTGGCCACCCGCACCTCCATCCCGATCGGCGCGTGGGGGCGCTGTCGATCGCGGCGCAGCAGGTCGTCGAGATCTGCCGCGCCCTGGCCGCCGACGCGCGCATTCTCCTGATGGACGAGCCCACGAGCAGCTTTCAGCGCGAGGACGTAGATCGACTGTTCGTGCTGATCCGCCGCCTCGCGGCGCAGGGGATGGCGGTGATCTACATCAGCCACTTTCTCGAGGAGGTTCGGGAGATCGCGAGTCGGTACGCGGTATTGCGGGACGGGCGCAGCGTGGATGCGGGTGAGATCGCGTCCGTCACCAACGAGCGTCTCATCGGGCAGATGGTCGGTCGTGAAATGGCGGGCCTCTTTCCGAAGCGCACGCGCCCAACGCGTGGCGATGTCGTCCTCGCAGTGCAGGACGTGGCGGCGCCCCCGACCTTGAAGCAGGCCAGTTTCGAGCTGCGGCGGGGGGAGATCCTCGGCATCGCCGGATTGATGGGATCCGGCCGGAGCGAGCTGGTGCGCGCGCTGTTCGGTCTCGAGCCCGGTGCGTCGGGCCGCATCGCGCTGCAAGGCCGAGCGCTCGGCGTCCACGGCGTTACGCCCGGAGCGCGCCTTCAACAGGGATTCGGTTATCTGAGCGAGGACCGAAAGCGCGAGGGGCTTGCCCTGCCCCTCTCGATCGCGGACAACCTGACCGCCACGAGGCTGTCCGCGGTGTCCCCGGGATGGGGATGGCTGGACCTCAAGCGGCAGTGGGCGGCAGCGCGCTCATGGATCGAGGCGCTGCGCATTCGGGCCACGGACCCGATGCAGCCGGTGCGCGCGCTTTCGGGCGGGAACCAGCAGAAGGTGGCCGTGGGGAGATTGCTCAACCAGGACGCAGAGCTGCTGCTCCTCGACGAGCCCACCCGCGGCATCGACATCGGCAGCAAGGCGCAGATCTACGAGACGATCGCGCGCTGCGCCGAACAGGGGAAGGCGGTGCTGCTGGTCAGCTCGTACCTGCCGGAGCTGTTCGGGTTGTGCGACCGGTTGGCGGTGATGAGCCGCGGGCGGCTGTCGCCCGCGCGGCCGATCGAGGAGTGGACGCCGGAGACGGTGTTGGCGACGGCGATCGGGAACAGCTAGCGGCCCGCCACCCCCGCCGCCCGCAGGTACCCACCTGCCACATCAGCGAACTGCGCGAACGCCACCTCCGGCTCCTCGATCTCCGGATGCCACCGCTTCTCCCACTCGTAATTGTAGTAGCCGCGGTACCCCAGCTTCACCAGCGCCTCGATCTGCCGCTTGACCGGCACCTGGCCCGTGCCGGTCAGCACGTACCGGCGACCACCCTCCGTCGCCGCGGGGACGGAGTCCTTGAGATGCACGTGCCGGATGTACCGGCCCAGCTGCCGCACCGTGTCTTCGGGCTGTTCCTTGCCCGACACGAACGTGTGGTGCGCGTCCCAGAGCAAGGCCACGTTCGGTGAGTCGGCCTTCGTGAGGATGTCGAGCAGCGCCGGCGAATCGGTGAAGTCGCCATGGGACTCGATGACGATGGTAACGTTCTTTCCGCGCGCGTAGTCCCCCAGGGTGCGCAAGCCTGCGGCGACGTGCGCGAGCATCTCGGCGCGCGGCACGCCCGCGATGTAATTGTTGCCGAAGACGCGCACATAGGACGCGCCCAGCGCGTGCGCCAGGTCGATGCACCGGCGCGCTTCGTCGAGCTGCGTCGCGTGCTTGGCGGGGTCCATCTCGTGCATGTGGGCCGACGCATCGACGGTAGGGACGACGAGCCCGTGCGCCGCGAGCTGCCGCTTCGCCTCGCTCAATTGCTCGCCCGTCAGCTCGGGGACCTTCGTGAGATCCATCTCCTTCAGTATCCCGCGCAGCTCGACGGCGGCGTAGCCGTGCGCGGCCGCGAAGTCGAGGATCTGCGACCAGCTCCACTGCGGGCAACCCAGCGTCGAGAAGCCGAGGGGTAGGCGCTCGTCGCCGGAGAGCCGCGATGCGTAGCGCGCGGCGAGGAGTGCGGTCGAGGTCTGCAGGAATGCGCGGCGTGTCGTCATGAGTTGGCTCTCACGGCTGGTTGGAGAATCATGGCAGGATCGTCGCGACCACGGCCGTCGTCCACTCCCCGTGGTTGCTCTTGTAGTTCCCCCGCATCCACACGAGCGCCGTCCGGGGGTCCTTCCACCTGGGGATGATGGGTCGCAGGTTGTCCATGGTCGAGTTGGCGGTGATGGGTTCCCATCGCCACGTCGCGCCGAAATCGCGGGTGGTGCCGCGGAACAGCTCGTGGTGGCGTTGACTATCGGCAGCGCTCACGAGCGGTTTGCCCGTGACGGGGTCCGCGTCGGTCGAGATGTAGACGACGTCGGGGTTGTTGGGATCAAGCGCGGCGAGGCCCGTGTAATCATCCTCCCCGGCATAGAGCCGGGTGCCGGCGTAGGCGATCTCGTGCACGCGCCACGCCGATCCGTCCCAGCGGGCGTAATCGAATCGGTGGTCGAAGCCTCCCTGGCCGCGCGGCAGGCCGCGGCCGTCTTTCTGAACGGTGAAAACGACGTACGGGCGCCGCGCCGCGTCGAGCTCGACGTCGCACATCCAAGCGACGTTGTCGGGATCACCCTGAAACACCTTGGTCAGGTCCCAGGCGTTCAAGTCCGTCTCCGCCGTCTCGCTCAGCTTGCCACGGCGGGTTCCATCGGACAGGTAGATGGCACCGTCGCGGATGAACGCGTGATACAGGCTGTTGTCGTAATTGCGCGGGTGGTTCTCCGTCATCACGAAGTGAATCGTGGCAACGCCGTCGAAGGCGTACTTCAGATACGGGGTGTATCCACCGCTCGTGCCATGGGCCACCCGGCCGCCGTAATGCCAAGTGCGACCGGTGTCGTCCGAGTACATGTAGTTCGGCTCGAGCCCGACGCCGCGGAAGAAGTTCAGGATGCGGCCCGATGACAGCCGGAACAGATTCGAGTACGTGACATTGTTGCCGCGCAGCGGCTGAGCGGGGCTGCCCGGTGTGTCGAACGTCGAGGGGGGAGACCATTTCAAAGGATCGTGCGGCTCCGAGAAGGCGTAGTAGATGCGGCGCTCGACGCCGTGCTGCGTGTATACGGCGAGATAGCGTCCGTCCGGCAATGCGAGGAACGCGGGGCTCGCGTGGTCGTCCTGCTGCAAATGGCGATGCAACACCGTGTGCCGCGCGACACCCGATGCGAGGTCGTAGACCGACACCTCCACGTTGCCCCAGTCGGGATCGCGATCGTTGCCATAGTCGCCCACCGCGCGCACCGAGCCCACGATGAGCTTGCCGTCGTCCACGATGGCCCGCTCGTCCATGAACCAGGACCACGCGCCGTTATCGTTCAGCTCGATCAGCTTGCCAGCGACATAGTTGGCAGGGAGATCCGCCGCCCGCGGCACGAACGGCGCGAGCAGGCCCAGCACCCAGAGCTTGCGCATCGCTACACGCACGCGAGATACCGCTCCTTCACGAGCGGCAACAGGGTGTCGAGCGGCGTACTCCAGACCGCGTCGTTGAAGATCTCGACTTCGATCGGCCCGGCGTAGCCGGCGTCTTGCACGGCGGTGCGGATACGCTGCAGCTCGATTACCCCGTCGCCCATCATCCCACGGCTCATCAGGACGTCGCGCGACGGGACGAGCCAGTCGGACACATGGAAGCCCACGAAGCGTCCGGCGGCGCGGGCGATTTCGCGGTACAACGCCGGGTCCCACCAGATGTGGTAGACGTCGGCGATGATCCCGACGGTTGCCGCGTCGAACTTCGTCGCCAGCGCGCGCGCCTCACGCAGCGTCGTGATGCACGAGCGCTCGGCGGCGAAGGCGGGGTGGAGCGGCTCGATCCCGAGGCGCACGCGCCGCTCCGCGGCGTACGGAACGAGCGCCGCGATTCCGTCGGCGACCATGCGCCGCGCCGCGTCGATGTCCCGATCCGGCGCCGGCCCGCAGACGAGAATGAGGACCTCGGCGCCAAGCACCGCCGCGTCGTCCACCGCCCGCCGGTTGTCTTCGATCCGCGCCGCCCGCTCGGCGGGCGTTGGCGCTGGAAACATCCCGCCCCGGCACAAGCTCGACACGCGAAGCCCCGCATCGCGCACCATCCGCGCCGCCCGAGCCACGCCCGTCTCCGCCACCTTGTGACGCCACAGCGCGATCGCGGACACTCCGTGGCGCGCGCATGCAGCGACCGTCTCGACGAGGCTCGCGCGCTCCGTCGTGATCTGGTTCAGACTGAGGCGCGCGACTGAGTCCATGCCAGGACGCGCTCCATCCGCTCCACCGCGCGCTCCGGGTTCGCGAGAAGGCCCGCGCCGTCCGCAAGCCGAAACACCTCCGCGAGGTGCACGGCCGTGCGCCCACGCTCCGCGCCCGCGAGCATCCGGAAATGCTTCTGGTGCCCGTTCAAATAGGCGAGGAAGACGATCCCCGTCTTGTAGGCGTAGGTGGGGGGCTCGAAGATGTGGTGCGACAGCGGAACCGTGGGCTCGAGCGCCGCGCGGTACCCCGCCGCGTCCCCCCGGTCGAGCGCCTGCAAGGCCGCTGACGCCGCGGGGGCGATCGCGTCGAAGATGCCGAGCAGCGCGTCGCTGTGAACGCCGTCCTCCCCAAGGATGAGCCGGTCGTAGTTGAAATCATCCCCCGTGTACATTCGCACGCCGGCGGGGAGGCGCGCGCGCATCTCGATTTCGCGCTGCCGATCGAGCAGGGAGATCTTGATCCCGTCGACGCGCTCCCGGTGCTCACCGATGATGTCGAGACAGACCTCCATCGCTGCGTCGAGGTCGCGCGCACCCCAGTAACCTGCGAGCTGCGCATCGAACATGTCGCCCAACCAGTGGAGAATGACGGGCCGGCGCACCTGGCGGAGGATTGCGCCGTAGACGCGCCGGTAGTCGTCGGGTCCGCGTGCGGCACGGGCCAGCGCCCGGCTCGCCATCAGTACCACGCCTCCCCCCCCGCCCTGCCCTTCCACGTGGCCCACCTGCTCCTCGTAGGCGCGCTCGACGTCGTCCAGCGTCACGCGCGCATTGGGCGCGAGCTGATCGGTGCCGGCGCCGCAGGCGATGAGTCCGTCCACCGCCCGCGCTTCGGCCACCGACCGGCTGATGAGCTCGCACGCGAGGGGCCAGTCGAGCCCCAGGCCGCGCTGCGCGGTGTCCATCGCCTCGGCGACGCCGAGACCGAGCGACCAGACGTGCCGCCGGTAGGCGAGCGTGGCGTCCCAGTCGATGGCAGCGTCGGAATCCGGATCGCTCACGACGTGCGCCGCGGCGTAGGCAACGCGGCTCCGGATGGGACCCGCGGGCTTGGGCCAGACGCGCGGCTCCCGCACCGTGTAGGAAGCGAGCGAGCCGTCAGCGCGCGGCAGCTTGATGGTCCTCACCCCCTGACCCCCTCTCCGTTCCGGAGAGGGGGAACGTCGACCCAGCGGCGCTCCGCCCACGACTGCAGCCCCAGCTCCGCGAGCTGCACGCCCTTTGCGCCCTCGTGAAAATCGTGCGGGAACGGCTCGCCCGCCGCCACGTGGCGCAGGAATAGCTCCCACTGCGCCTTGAAAGCGTTGTCCACGTCGCCTGAGTCCGGGACCTCCTGCCACTGCTCGTAGAAGTCGAAGGCGTTCGGGACGTCGGGGTTCCACACCGGGCGCGGCGTGGCGGCGCGCGGCTGCATCTTGCAGCCGCGCAGCCCCGCGACGGCGCTCCCCAACGTCCCGTCGACCTGGATCTGCAGCAGGTCGTCGCGGTAGACGCGCACCGCCCACGATGAATTGAACTGCGCGACGATGTCGCCGTGCGCGTTCTGCATCAGGAAGGTCGCGTAGGCGGCGTCGTCCGCAGTCGCCGCATAGCGCTGCCCGCGCTCGTCCACGCGCTCGGGGATATGCGTCGCGCCGGTGCACTGCACTGCCCGCACTGCGCCGAAGGTGTGGTCGAGCAGGTAGCGCCAGTGGGCGAACATATCGAGGATGATCCCGCCGCCGTCCTCCTTGCGGTAATTCCACGACGGGCGCTGGGGCGGCTGGTCATCGTCCGTCCCCTCGAAGACCCAGTACCCGAACTCGCCGCGCACGCTGAGGATGCGGCCGAAAAAGCTGGCGTCGACCAGCCGCTTCAGCTTGCGGATCCCGGGGAGGAACAACTTGTCCTGGACCACGCCGTGCTTGACGGGGCGGCGCTCCGCCCGCCGCGCGAGGTCGAGCGCCTCCGCCGTCGTGGGGGCGAGCGGCTTCTCGCAGTATACGTGCTTGCCGGCGGCGATGGCGCGCCGCACGTGATCGGCGCGCCGGCTCGTGGGGGTCGCATCGAAATACACGGCGTCCGCCGGGTTCGCGAGGCAGCCATCCAGGTCGGTGGACACCCGTTCCATGCCGTGCGCCGCCGCGATGTCTCTGAGCTTGGCCTCGTTTCTCCCGACCAGGATCGGATCCGGGACCAGACGGTCGCCGTTCGGCAGCGGGACTCCGCCCTGTTTCCTGATGGCGACGATGGAGCGGACCAGGTGCTGGTTCAGGCCCATGCGCCCGGTGACGCCGTTCATGATGATGCCGATCCTCACGGCCTCACCCCCTGCCCCCTCTCCCTTCGGGAGAGGGGGAACGATAGTGAGGCTTCGTTCCCCCTCTCCGGAACAGAGAGGGGGCCAGGGGGTGAGGACGACCGCGGCAGGAGAGCCACCGCGACCGCGCCCGTGACCGCGCATGCGATCAGCGCCCCGAAACCGGTGGCGTAGGTACCGCTCGCATCGTGCATCCGGCCCACGAGCCAGGGCGCGACCGCTTCGGCGACGCCGTCGGCGGTGAGCACGACGCCCATCGTGCGCCCCAGCACGCGCACGCCAAACAGCTCGCCGGCCATTAGCGGGATGACCATGTACTCGCCCCCGAGCCCGAGACCGAAGATGATCGCGAACGGATAGATCGGTCCCCGCACGTCAGGGAGGAGGAGCAACGGGATCGCCGAGGCGACGAGGAGGTAGATCAGCAGCATCACGTATTTCTTGGGGAAGTGATCGGCGAGCCAGCCCATGCCGAGCCGGCCCGCGAGGCTCGAGAGGAGCACGAGCGAGGCGATTGTCGCGGCGGCGCCCTGAGAATAGCCGTGGTCCAGACTCAAGAAGAGCTTGAGGTGCTGGTTCGTGCCCCCCACGGCGGCGATCGAGCACATGCTGCCGAGGAGGAGAAGATAGAAGGCTGGGGTGCGGAATACTGGGCCGATCGGAGGATGGTGGCGGATGGTGGAGGTTGCGGAGGCCGGCACGGCTGGGGCCTCCTTGACGACGAGCGCCAGCGGTAGGGCGACGACGATGATCAGGGCACCGAGCACCTGGAGCGCACCCTGCCAGCCGACCCGCTCGATCAGCCAGACCGCGAGAATCGGCACCAGCGCGCCGCCGAGGCCGATACCGAGGTAGGCGAAGCCCATCGCACGGCCGCGCGCCGCGGTGAACCAGCGCGACAGCAGCACCTGGTTGGGCAGCGGACCGCCGCAGAGGTTACCCAACGCATTGCAAACATAGAAGGCGTAGAAGCCCGCGAGCGTCTCGATCATCCCGAGCCCGACGAGCGCGGTACCGGCCAAGAGGATCCCCGCCACCATGAGGCGGCGCGGACCGACGCGGTCCACCAGCCAGCCGGCGACGAACCCGAACAGTGGGCCGACCAGCAGCTTGCTGAGCGCATTCCCGGAGGTCACCTGGGCGCGCGACCATCCGAAGTCACGTACCATGAAGTCGTAGAAAAACGGGAGGCCGTAGAGCGCGATCCCGACGATGGCGAACAGCGCGAGGAACGATGTCGTGGCGACGAGGAGCTGCGCGCGCCGCGCGCTCACAGATTGCCGCGGGTCAGCTCGTTCACGGCGTGATCAACGGCCCGCGCCGTGAGCGCCATGTACGTGAGCGACGGATTGACGCACGACGTGCTGGCCATGCAGGCCCCGTCGGTGACGAACAGATTCGGCACGTCGTGGGCCTGATTATGCGCGTTCAGGACCGACGTCTTCGGATCCTTCCCCATCCGGGCCGTGCCCATCTCGTGCACGCTAAAGCCCGGGGGCCCATCGTCGTCCCACGTCTCGACGCTCGTGCACCCTGCGGCCTCCAGCATTTCTGCCGCTTGAGTCTTGACATCCTCGCGGACGGCCCGCTCGTTCTCGCCCCACGCGCAATTGACCCGGAGCAGCGGGATGCCCCATTGGTCGGTGCGCGTGGGGTCCAGGTCCACATAGTTCTCGTGGCGCGGCAGGCACTCGCCGTACCCCTGCAGGCTGATCTGCCACGGTCCCGGCTCGCGCAGCCGTTCTTTCAGCGCGACGCCGAGGCCCGGCTCGTCCGCGCCGCGGGCCCACCCTTCCCGGCTCGCCCCCGCCTGAATCCCGTAGCCGCGCAGGAACCCCACCTTCGCTTCGCCCGGCCGGCCCAAGTTGCGAAACCGGGGGATGTACGTCCCGGTGGGACGCCGGCCGTAGACATATTTGTCCTCGAGCCCCGGGACGGTCCCGCGCGCGCCCGCCTTGGAGATGTGGTCCATCACGTTGTGGCCCACCTCCCCGCTCGAATTGGCGAGCCCGGTCGGGAAACGCGCGCTCTTCGAGTTCAGGAGGATGTGCGCCGTGGCGAGCGTCGACGCGCACAGAAAGATGATCCGCCCGAAGTACTCGCGCGTCGCCTTGGTCTTCGCGTCGATCACACGCACTCCCACCGCCCGATCGCGCCGCTCGTCATAGATGACGTCGTGCACGATCGCGTCGGTCACCACCGTCAGCCGGCCCGTCAGCCGCGCCGCGGGGAGCGTCGCCGAGAGGCTCGAGAAGTATCCGCTGAAGCTGCAGCCGCGCGCGCACTGGTTGCGCGCCTGGCAGGGCCCGCGGCCGAGATGCGGTCGCGTGAGGTTCGCGACGCGTGTGATCGTCATGTGACGACCGCGGAAGGCGCGCTCGATGCCCCGCTGCACCGCGCGCTCGGCGCAGTTCATCTCCCAGGGCGGGAGGAACTCGCCGTCGGGAAGATGCGGAAGTCCCAGCCGCTCCCCGCTCACGCCCACGAAGCGCTCCACGTGCGCATACCAGGGCGCGAGATCGGCGTACCGGATCGGCCAGTCGACGCCATACCCGTCGCGCAGGTTCGCCTCGAAATCGAGGTCGCTCCAGCGCCACGAGGCCCGCCCCCAGATGAGGGAGCGCCCGCCCAGCTGATAGCCGCGGATCCAGCGGAAGGGCTTGGCGTCGGGGGTGACGTAGGGGTGCTCCCGATCGCTCACGAAGAAATGCCGCGTCGCCTCGGAGAACGCGTAGTTCTTGCTCTGGATGGGGTAGTCGCGCTCGTACAGCGCCGGCTCGCCCTGGCCGCGATGCGGCAACTGCCACGGCTGGAGTGACTCGGTCACGTAACCGGCGCCGTGCTCCACGTGGCGGCCGCGCTCGACGACGAGCGTCCGCAGCCCCTTTTCCGTGAGCTCTTTGGCGGCCCATCCGCCGGTGATGCCGGAGCCCACGACGATGGCGTCGTACGGCTCGTCCTTCACGATCACACGGCCCACGTCCGGCCGATCTGCGCGAGGGGGACGCATCCGTCGTAGCGGCCCGGGACCGGCGCGTGGCGCAGCTCGCGGGTGGCGCCGATCTCGGAGGTGTAGTAGCCGACCAGCGTCAGCTCCTTGAAGGTGCGGAAGAACGGTACTTCAGTGCTCGCGAGCGGCGTGGCGGGCGCGGCGAACGTCTCGCGGTCCAGATCGTCGAGCACCGCGCGCTGCTGCTCGCGCGCGCATTCCAGGAAGGGGCGGCCGCACGCCGCCCGCGCGCGGGCGTCCACGTCCGCGAGCCCGGCGATGAATCGCGCGCGGTCAGGGTCGGCGTATCCCTCCGCCAGCATCGCGTCGACGAACTGGTGTACGCCCACGGCGCGCGCTCCCGGCGTGTCGGTCTCGGGGAGGATGTGGTCGGCGATCGTGGCGACGAGCTCCAGCTGCTCGGACGACAGCGCGCCGGAGTGGCGCCGCCCCCGGCACGCCGCCAGCACCCCCGCGATGACGGGCGCGGAGATGACGCCCCCCAACATGAGTGCGGCGCGCCGCAGCGCTTCACGCCGGTCGATCGTGCGCGGCGCATCGGGTGAATCCGCGGTCGGAGAGTCAGGGCACGGCATGCGGATTCGGATAGAGTAACTGCGCGCGATGCGAAAGGACCAGATCCCCGGAGATGGGCACCCTGGCGCCCTGCAGCGCGTCGACGCGCAACTAACTAGACGCGCGGCCTGCCCGTTGCACGAACGCCACGGAGTTGCGTCACCGCTACAACGCAACACCGCGCGACCGTCCTGTGACAAGCATCACGTGAGGGGCACGCGCTTTGCGCCTCAGAGTGGAATCCAGAATTCTGCGCCCCTTCGGAGGGTCCCATGTGGCAGCTTAGCCGTCGAGCCGCTCGGGAGTGTTGTGGTCTGTCCGATGCTGTCCCCGCGTGGCTGTCCATCCGCTCATCAATGCATCTCCCCGCCGTTCTGCTCACCCTCACCCCGCTGCTGCCGCTCCAAATCGCTCGAGCCCAGGAAACGGGCACGATCGCCGGCGTGGTGCGGGCCCGGGAGACAGGAGTGCCGTTGTGGGACGCCCGGGTCACGGTGGCGGGGACCCGCTTCAGCGCCCGGGCGGACTCGGCGGGACGGTACACGATCTCCGACGTCAGGCCCGGCACGTACCGAGTGCAGGCGCTGATCATCGGCTACGCGATCGGAGAGGTCGCGGGCGTCGTCGTGACGGCAGGACAAACGACGACGGCGGACTTCCAATTGACGCCACTGGCCGTCGCGCTGCAGGAGGTCGTCGTCGTCGGATACGGCACGCAGGTCCGCCGCGACGTGACGGGGTCCGTGGCGTCGGTGGGAAGCGATAACGTGCACGAAGTGCCCAAGGTGAACGCGATCGAGGCGATCAAGGGCCGCGTGCCCGGCGTGGATATCGTGACGACCGGCAACAAGCCGGGCGACGGCATTCGCGTCCGCCTACGGGGCGAGCGCTCGCTGAAGGCGTCGAACGATCCGTTGTACGTGCTCGACGGGATTCCGATCGCGGGCGGTGTCGGCGACCTGAGTCCGAGGGACATCGAGTCGATCGAGGTGTTGAAGGACGCTTCGGCCACGGCGATCTACGGCTCGCGCGGCGCCAACGGCATCGTGCTCATCACGACGCGCAAGGGCAGACCCGGCGCCACCAACATCACCTACGATTCATACGGCGGATATCAGTCGCCGGTGCGCCGCGTCCGCGTGTTCAACGGCCTCGAGTTCGCCGAGTACAAGCGCGAGGCGAACCGCGCCCGCGGGCAGTACCGGTGCGATGCCGGGGTCGCGGTGTGCGACTCCGCCGACGCGCTTCTCTTCGGGCGAGACGGCACGCTCCAGGCCCTCAAGGCGGGGCGCTCGACCGATTGGCAGGACCTGGTGATGCAGGGGGGCACGCAAGTCAGCAATGAGATCGGGGTCACAGGCGGCAGCGAGCAGACCCACTTCGCCCTCACGGCGGGCGAGTTGAAGCAGCAGGGGATCGTCAAGGCGCAGGACTTCACGCGGCGCTCGATGCGGCTCAACTTCGACCACGAGCTGAACGCTCGGTTGCGCGTCGGCAGCTCGACCTCCCTGATCCGTACCGAGCAGAACGTGGGCCGGGGGGACCCCGTCTACACCGAGGCGCTCACCGACAATCCCTTGGGGATGGCGTTCGACAGCGCCGGCAAGATCATCTTCAAGCCCACGCCCGACGGCCAGCGCGTGAATCCTCTCTCGGACATTCAGAATTGGACGGACGACCGGACCCGCACGCGTCTGCTCGGAATACTGTTCGGTGAATACGACCTGACCCCGGCCCTGAGCTGGCGCGTGAACTTTGGCGCCGACCTGACGTACGCTCGCCGGGGCCAATTCCGCGGCGCCCAGACCCAGGCCCTCCAGGGCAGCCCGGCCGATGGCGCGATGTGGGACACGCGGACACTCGCGTATACGCTCGACAACATCCTCACGTTCCGCCGCAGCCTCGGCACCGACCACCGCCTCGACGCCACCGCGCTCTACAGCGTCCAGGAGGAGCGGACTGAGAGAGACAGCATGCAAGTGACGGGGCTTCCCTACGAGCATCAGAAATTCTTCGACCTCGGGTCCGGCCTGAAGCCCGACTGGCTGGGGAGCGGGCTGACGGCGTGGGCGCTGCAGTCCTTCATGGGCCGCGTCAATTACACCTTCAAGGACCGCTACCTGTTGACCGTCAGCAGCCGCCTCGACGGATCGTCACGGCTCGCGCCGGGGCAGAAGTACGGGATGTTCCCGTCGGTGGCGGTCGCTTGGCGCCTCTCCGAGGAGGACTTCATTCGGCGTACCGGCGTGTTCTCCGACTTGAAGCTGCGCGCCAGCTACGGACGCACCGGCAACACCGCCATCGATCCCTATCAGACGGAAGGGTCACTCTCCCGCACGATGTACTCGTTCCTGGACCAGCCCGCGGTGGGCTTCAGTCCCGGGCGGCTGCCCAACCCGGATCTGCGGTGGGAGAAGACGAACCAGCTGGATGTGGGGCTCGAGTTCACCGCGCGCAACAACCGCCTGTCGGGCTCGGTCGATTACTACCGCGCCTACACCTCCGATTTGATCATGGATCGCCAGCTCCCCCCCACCACCGGCTACACCAGCATCCTGCAAAACGTCGGGGCGACCCGGAACACCGGAGTGGAGTTGGCGCTGTCCGCGGTCTTTGCCCAAGACTGGCACGGGCTCCGCTGGAGCGTCGACGCCAACTTGGCCGCGAACCGCAACCGGATCGTCAGCCTGTACGGGCAGAAGAAGGACGACGTCGGCAACGGCTGGTTCATCGGCCAGCCCATCAGCGTGTTCTACGACTACCAGTTCGGCGGCATCTGGCAGATCCAGGACTCCATCTCCGGCGCGGCGCAGGTGTACGGGCGGCGGCCCGGCCAAATCCGTATCGTCGACCAGAACGGCGACGGGAAAATCGATCAGAACGACCGCGTCATTCTGGGGACCAGTTTTCCCCGCTGGACGGGGAGCGCGACGACCCGCCTCGATTGGAAAGGCATCGACGCGTCCGTCATGGCGGTGGTGCGGCTGGGGTTCATGGTGCACGACGAGCTGTACACCAGCCAGAGCACGCTCGCCGGCCGCTACAACAACGTGTCCGTGGACTATTGGACGCCGACCAACCCCTCGAACACGGAACCGCGCCCCAACGCCGCCCAGGAGAACCCGGACTTCGGCGGCGCGCGGGGCTACGAAGAAGGGTCCTTCGTGCGTATCCGCACGCTCACGCTGGGCTACACCATCCCCGGCGACCATTTGGGATGGACGCGGGCCCGGTCGCTGCGGATCTACGCGACGGCGCTGGATCCCTTCCTGTTCACGAAGTTCAGGGGCATCGACCCCGAGTCGCGCACCGACCCGGGCGTACCGAGCTACCGCACGCTCATGATGGGCGTCACGCTAGGCATCTAGCGAGGAGAAAGCCATGCGCAAATACATCGTCGTGCTCGGTACCGCGCTGCTCGCCGGCATGCCGGCCTGCGTGGACCTGAACGAGGACGTGATCACCGGCCTGACGCCCGGGTCCTACGGGACGCAGGCGGTCTTCGAGCAACTCGTCAACGCGTCATACACGCCGCTGCGCAGCTTCTACGCGCAGGAACGCGGGTTCACGGTCACGGAGTTCGGCACCGACATCTTCACCAAGGGCGCCGACGGCAGCTTCAAGTATGTCAACGACTATACGACGCAGCTGAATCCCGACGCGCAGTTCTTCCGGGAGACATGGGTCGACTTCTACCGGGCGATCAATACAGCCAACACGGCGATCAGCCAGGCCGCGATCGTGCAAATGGACTCCGCCCTCAAGGCCAAGCGGGTGGGCGAAGCTCGTTTCCTGCGGGCCCTGTACTACTTCGATCTGGTCCAGATGTTCGGGCCCATCACGTTGACCCTGCAGCCGACGACGGCGCCGAACACGGAGGCTACCCGCGCGCCGGTCGACTCGGTGTACGAGGCCATCATCGCCGACCTGAAGTACGCCGAGGCGAACCTTCCCACCGTCCAGAAGGATTACGGGCGGGCGACCAAGGGCGCGGCACAACACCTCCTCGCCAAGGTCTACCTGACGCGCATCCGCGACGCCGACTCGACGGCCGACGAAATCGCCAAGCAGCAGGCGGGCGACTTCGCGAACGCCGCCGACTACGCACTGCGGGTCATCAACTCCGGGCTGTATACGTTGTTGCCGCGGTTCAAGGACGTGTTCGACTTCGCCAACGAGCGGAACCAGGAGATCATCTGGTCGATTCAGTTCACCACCGATCCGCTGACGACGGGCACCGGCAACCGGGGGCACCTGTACTTCCTGATGGAGTACGACGTGCTTCCCGGCATGCTGCGCGACGTCGCCAACGGTCGCCCTTTCAAGCGGTTCCGGCCGACCTGGTACCTCCTGAACCTGTACGACCGCAGCAAGGACTCGCGCTACGACGCCCAGTTCACGCGCGCCTGGTACGCCAACAACTCGGCGACGATTCCGAAGGACGCGCAGGGGGTGCCCAAGTTCCGCCTGGGTGACACCGCTGTCTACGTCTCGACGACCGATGCGGACACGGTCCTGGCGCGTACTCGGCCCTACCGCGTGTTTACGCCCGGTGCGTCCAAGGCGATTCCGTACGCCGACAACGCGTTCCCGTCCCTGAACAAGTTCCACGATCCGTTCCGATCCGCCGTCAACGAGGAGCGCGGCTCGCGCGACTTCTTCGTGGCACGGCTGGCGGAGACTTATCTGATCGCCGCCGAGGCGCTGATGCGCGACGGCCGGCCCGCGGAAGGGCTGCCGTACATCAATGCCGTGCGACGCCGAGCGGCCATCCCGGGGCACGAGACGGAGATGGAATTGACCGTCGCCCAGCTCACCCTCGACGAGATTCTCAACGAACGGGGGCGCGAGCTGGCGGGCGAGATCGAGCGGTGGTTCGACCTGGTCCGAACGCACTCGCTGGTGTACCGCGTCAAGCTGTACAACCCCGACGCCAAGAACAACATTAAGCCGTTCCACGCGCTGCGGCCGATCCCCCAGATCCAGATCGACCGCACGAGCAACCCCTATCCGCAGAACCCTGGGTATTGAGCGTGCCCGACCGGCGAACGTTTCTGACGACGAGCGCGGCGGCTGTCCTCACCCCCTGGCCACCTCTGGGGTCCTCACCCCCTGACCCCCTCTCCGTACCG
>Ga0209056_10003019_pt1 | contig 18048 bp, 11 predicted proteins | sample GraSoiAngelo_114_FD_185876 | JGI IMG/M metagenome (GOLD analysis project Ga0209056, IMG submission 185876) | Grasslands soil microbial communities from the Angelo Coastal Reserve, California, USA - 14_0903_13_40cm (SPAdes) (version 2) | ecosystem: Environmental > Terrestrial > Soil > Grasslands... | reverse complement strand
CGCGGCGTCGTGCTGGTCGTGGTCGGCGTCGGCGATCCGGTGGAACGGAGTGCAGCCAGCGCCATGTACCAGTTGGTGGCCGCGCCCAAGGTCAGGCTCCCCACCTGCGGGCCGGCGGCGCTGGACAGGATGTCCTCGAGGTCGGAGGCGTAGCTTCCGTTGTGCGCGTCGATGAGGTAGGGCACCCTCTCGCTGCTTCCGGGAGTCGCCCACCTCGGCTGGCCGCCGGTGAGGACCGCCGCCACGACCAGCTCGCCGGCGGGGACCGGGGCGGTCGGACCCACGCTGGCGTAGGTCCCCACGCCTTGCGATACCATCGCCTGGTCGAGTGCTCCCACCGCGGCCACACCTCGAAAGTCCGCGACCACCTCCTGCAGATACGCGGACGCGGACGCCGACACCGTGATCCTGAGTCCTGACGGCGCGGGGGCGGAGTTCTCCCGGTAGTAGAGGGCGATGTCGCCCGTTCCGCTCCACGTCGTCGAGACCGAGCGCGTCCACGGGCCATTGACATCGTCCGAGACCCGCACCTCGCCCGGAACGTCGAACTGGCTGAACCACCCGACCAGCAGATCGCCGGCCAGAACCGGCTCGGTCAGGGTGAGGGTGTATGACGGGAGGCGGGTGGCGGGCGAGGCTGCCGCTCCCTGGACGAATTCGGGTGACTGTGCCGGCGTGGTAACCGTCAGGGGTGCCGACGGCGCCGAGTGATCGTTCACGAGGTCGAAGGCGTCGACCGAATACGTGTGGGTGGTGGATGGCGTGACATCCCGGTCCAGGAAGATCGTGGTGTCGGGCCCTGTCGTCCCGATGACCGCACCGTCTCGGTACACGGTATAGCCGGCGACGCTGCCGCTGGATGGCGACCACGAGAGGGCGACCCGCGTGGAGGCCACGCTGCTGGTGCCGAGGCCGCTCGGGGTGGAGGGCGGCACGGGCGGCGTGGCGGGATAGGGGCGGAAGACGGCGCACACCGCGTACCATTCGACGGCGTTGCCAAGGGTGGCCGTCCCGTGCTGGGGGCCCGCGGCGCTCGCCGTGATGTCCTCTTCATAGACGGACCCGCTCGACGTCTGTGCGCGAGGCGTGTACGGGATGCCATTGCTGCTTCCCGGCGTGACCGACCCGGGAGCGGCGTCGGTAAACAAGGCCGCGAACACGAGCTCGCCCGTACCCACCGCCGCGGTCGCACCGGTGTCGACGACCCTTCCCTCATTACCGTGCGCAGCGGCGACCTGGTCGAGCGAGCCGGCGAGGGCGACGCCCGAATAGTCGGCGACCGTCCCCTGCAGGAACGCGCTCGCAGAGGCGGACACGGTAATGGTGATCCCGCCGGGCGCCGCGCGGCTGTTCTCGCGGTAGTAGAGGGCGATGTCACCCGTGTCGTCATCGAAGGCCTGCGCTCCGGCCGCCGCCCGCGTCCAGGTGCCGTTCACGTTGTCCGATACCTGGACCTCCCCGGGGACGTTGTACTGGGAGAACCACCCGACCAGCAGATCGCCCCCGGCGACCGGACGGGTGAGCGTGACGGTGGCCGTCGGGACCCGAGAACCGGTTGCGAATGCCGCTCCCTGGACGAATGCCGGGGTGGTCGCCTGGGCGAGGGCCGGGGGGGCAAGGAGGGCACCCAGAGTGGCAATCACGACACGGCGAGCACCGGAGTGGGTGGAAGGCAAAAATTGCATGGTAACTCACTCCTTTACAAAGGCATGAGTGACAGCAGTCTGGAGCTTGGCCAGACTTCGACCGGGCGCCATCTGGGGGTTTCAGCGTGCGGTCCACGCGGGGCCGCCCACCTGAGGTGGCAGGCCGCACTGTTAGCAATCGCCGCGCCGGGCTATGCCCCTACGGCCATGCCGACCCGGCGGCGCGGAAGTAGAGGTTCAGGTGGCCCGCCGCCTCGGCGGCGCGGAGCGCGCTCACCTCGTCGACGGGTGCGCACGTCCCGTCGCGGCCGATGCGGTGCGGGCGGAGAGCTCGGGCCCGGAAGACCGCGAACAGCACCTCGGCGTCGGTCCCCGCCTGGCGGAGCAGGCCCGGCGACAGCTCGCAGAGCACGCCCAGCGCCGGACTGCGTGCGAGGGTGCGCTCGAGCCCGCGCAGGACCGCGACCTCGGCCCCCTGCACGTCGATCTTGACGAAGTCGACGTGCGGCTCGCCGGCGAGAAGCTCGTCGAGCACGATCACCGGGACGCGGAGCCGCGCGCGCCGCGCCGCTTCGGGGTGCAGGCGGTGATCGCCGCGGTTCACGGGCGAGAGATGGAGGTCGATCTCCCCGGCCTGCGCGGCGGCCGCCGCCCGGTGGAGCGTCACCTGCGCGGCGCCCGCCTCCGCGACCGCGCGTGCGAGGAGACGGAAGTTGGCCGGGTCCGGCTCGAGCGCGTGCACGCGCCCCGCGGGCCCCACCGCGCGCGCCAGCGCCAGTGTGTGCACGCCCAGGTTGGCGCCCACGTCGACCGCGACCATCCCCGGCTTCACCGCGCGCACGATCAGGCGGCGCTCGGCGCCCTCGAGGAGGCCCGTCTTCCAGGCGAGCGCCGCGAGCCAGCGATCCGGGCTCGCCGCGTAGAGCCGCTCCCCGTCCACGCGCACGGCGCGCTCGCCGATCGGCAGGCGGTTGAGCGCGGCCAGCAGCCGCTCGAGCGCGCTCACGCGAGCCTCCCGAGCGCCGCGGCGAGCGCCAGCACGAGCGCGCCCGCGGCCAGCGCGACGCCCATGTGGAAGCTCCACGGGCGGTAGCGGAACACGACCCGGTGCTCGCCGGCCGCGAGCGCGACGGCGCGGAAGGCATAGTCCGCGCGCAGGACGGGCACGCGCGTCCCGTCCAGCTCGGCCTCCCAGCCGGGGAAGAAGCTGTCGGTGAGGACGAGGAGCGCGGGCGCGCTGACCTCGGCCGCGACCGCCACCCGCTCGGGCGCGTCGGCCACCAGCGCCGCCCGCTCCTCGCCTGCTGGCGGCGCCAGCGCGGGCAGCGGCGCCTCGACGACCGCCTCCTCGCCCGGGCGGAACGCCGGGTCCGTCACCACCGCATGCGCCTCCTCCGGCGTGGTCGCGGCGCGTGCGCGGTGCACCACGAAGGCGCGCGGCAGCGCGCTCGGGTTCCGCCACGTCGGCCGCCCGTCGGGAAGCCGCGGCCCGGGCGTGAAGCCGGGCAGCGCCACGTAGCCGTCCGGCACGACGAGCGACACGCCGAGCAGGTCGACGAGCGGCCGGTGCGCGGCGATGCGGCTCCAGTCGGCGCCGAAGATGGCCTCCACCAGCCCCGCGTCGTCGAGGAGCCGCCCCACGCGCCGGGGGCGGAGCGAGGTCTCGAAGCCGGGGAGCACGCGGAGCTCCGAGAGCACCTGCTGGCCGCGCCGAACGATCGAGGGCGCGTAGACACGCCCGCCTCGGGCGGCCTCCTCCACCGCGGTGTGGAGCGCCGCGTCCGGCAGCACGGTCGGGAACGGCGCCGCGCCCGTGCCGAAAGGGGCGGTGACGAAGGCCATCGCCACGAGGAGGGCCGCGCACGCGCCCGCCGTCACGCGCGGCCGCGTCGCGGTCACGAGCGCCAGGGCCGCGAGCGCGAGCGCGAGCAGCGCCGACGCCGGGACGTACCGCGCGAGCCAGAAGCCCACCGCCGCCGCCAGCACGGGCGCGCCGAGCAGGAGGACGAGCATGCCCCGGTCCTGCCGGAGGCTCCGCTCGACGCCGAGCGCGGCCAGGGTCGCGACGAAGAAGTAGCCGAAGATCGGCCAGAGGGACCAGGACGCGCGCAGCCAGCGGTACCCCGGCAGCGGTTCGAGGTATGGTCCCGCCTGCACCAGCACCAGCGCCGCCGCGAGGAACCAGCGCACCGGCGCCCGCCCGAGCACGAGCCCGCCGACCGCGAACCCCATCGCCGGGCCCGCGAACAGGAAGAGGCTCGCGAGCGCGCCCCAGAGGACGCGCGGGACGGCCATCAGGCTCGGGTGAAACCCGCCCAGCTGCGTGGCCGCGACCAGGCTCTCGCGGCTCGACTCGCCCACCATCTCGGCGAGCGGCAGCACCTGCGGTGCCGCGAATGCGAACGCGAAGGCGGCGCTGGCGCCCGCCACGACGACCACGCCGGGCGCGCCGCGGCCCGCGCGCGCGGCCTCGACGACGGTGGCGAGCGCCAGGAGCGCCCCCAGGCAGAGCGTGAAGCCGGGGTAGCCCGCGTACGTCTGGAGCGCGATCGCCGCACCCGCCAGCGCCGCCGCCCCGAGCGTCCGCCGCCCGAGCGCGCGCTCGTAGGCGAGGAAGACGAGCGGCACCCAGGCGAGCGTCATGATGCGAGTCGGGTGATAGACGGAGGACAGGAAGTAGGGGTTGAAGGCCCACAGCGCGGCGCCTGCCGCGGCCGCCGCGGCGCGGAGGTCGAGCCAGCGCGCCCAGGCGTAGGCGAGCGCGCCGGCGAGCACCAGGTGGACCACGTAGTTCACGTGCAGGGCGAGCGGCGGGGAGAAGAGCCAGAAGAGCACGTTCTTCACCGGGTAGAGGGCCGCCACCTGCGCCGTGGCGAGGAACGGGAGGCCGCAGAACTCGTGCGGGTTCCAGAGCGGCACGCGGCCGCGCGCGAGCGCCGCCGCGCCGTAGGCGAACTTCGGGTAGAAGTACATCTCGAGGTCGAGCGCGCTCCAGTCGCCCTTCCCCGGGACCACGTGGCGGAGAAATCCGGCGAGCCAGAAGGCCGTGGCCGCGGCGGCGAGGCCCGCGACCACGACCGCCCCCTCCGCGAGCCCGCGCGTGCCGCGCACCTACGTCCCCCCGCGGACGAGCAGCCCGACCGTCGCCAGAATGGCCAGCGCCGAGAGCGCCGCGGCGGCGTGCACGGCGCGCGAGCCGTAGCAGAGGACGACGCGATGCTCGCCCGCCGCGATCGGGACCGCCATCGCCACGTAGTCGGCGCGATACACCGGCGCCTCCTGCCCGTCCACGCGCGCGCGCCAGCCGGGGAACCAGCTCTGCGCGACCACGAGGAGCGCGGGCGACGAGGTCGAGACGGCGAGTGCGAGCTCGCCGGGCGCGCCCGCATCCACCCGCACCGTCCCGCTCCCGTCGGCGAGCGCCGGCAGAGCGGCCCCCTCGAGGAGCGCCTCCCGCGCGGGATCGAAGCCGGGGCGCACGAGCGCCTGCCAGGCGGTGTCGGCGTCCGGCACCGCGAGCGCGTGGTGGACGAGGAAGGCGCGCGGCAGCGGGTGCGCGCGGCGGTAGAGCACGGCGTCGCCGAGCGCGCCCGCCGGCGCGAGCTCGAGCCGCTCGGCGTCGAGCCGCGCGCCCGCGGGCGCGAGCACGCAGCCGACGTTCAGCAGGTCGAGCAACCGCCCGCGGGCCCCAACCCGCTCCCAGTCGGGAAGGAGGCTGCGCTCCGGGTCGAGGCCCAGCTCGCCGAGCAGGCGCTGCATCCGTCCCGGCGCGATCGACTCCGGGTAGCCCTGCACCAGCTCGACGCGCTCGCGGACCGCCGCCCCGTCCCAGATGAGCCCGGGCGCCAGGACCCGCGCCGGCCCGGGACCACAGCGGCGGGCGAGCTGCGCCCCGAACCCCGTCGCCCGCGGCGCCTCCGGCGGGTACGGTGGCTCCCCGCGGGAGAAGCGATGCGGCAACGGGCGGGTGAACGAGGCCGGGTTCCACGCCCAGAGCGCCCAGGTGACGCAGGCGACGAGCGCGAGGACGGCCGGCGTGCGCCAGGCCGCGCTCGCCCGCGCGACGGCCAGGAGCCCGAGCCCGAGCGCGAGCCACGGCCACGAGCGCGCGCCGACGCCGACCGCCGAGGCGAGACAGATCGCACCCGCCAGCACCGGCCGGTGCCGCGAGACCCCGTCCGTCCGAGCGAGCACCGCATCCAGCCCCGCGCCCGCCAGGTACGCCGCGGGAAGGTACGACAGCGCGACCCAGCAGTAGCTCCCGCGCAGCCGCGAGAAGAGCGGCAGGAGGTGGAGCGGCCCGTTCAGCACCGACCCGAGCGCGACCGTCGCCCCCCAGAGCACGACGAACGCGAGCCGAAAGTGCGCCCGGCCGGCGAGCGCGCCCACGACCGCGAGCATCCAGGCGAGCGGCGCCAGGTGGAACCACTGCGCATACGAGCGCGCCAGCGCGCCCAGCACCCGCGGGTCGCCGAGCACGGCGAGGTCGGCGAGGTGCGGCGCCGTGACCGCAGCGGGCACCCGCGCGGCGCGCGCGCTCTCCCCCGCCATCTCGAGGAGCGACACGACCTGGAGCGCCACGAGCGCCGCGGCGAGGAGCCCGCTCGCCGCGAGCCAGCCGAGCGCGCGTCCGTCGCGCGGCCCGAGCCGCCAACCCGCCACGAGCCAGAAGACGAGCAGGCAGACGCCCGTATCGAGCGCGTACTCCGGATAGCCCCCGAGCAGCGTGAGCGCCGCCGCCCCCGCGAGCGCGGCCGCCGCGCGCGGCCCGGGGCGTTCGAGCAGCCGCACGAAGGCGAGGAGGACGAGCGGCACCCAGGTGAGGCACGCGAGGCGGACCGGATGGTAGTGCGACTCGAGGTTCAGCGGGCTGAAGGCCCAGGTGACGGTGCCGAGCGCCGCGCCGGGCCAGCCGAGGCCGAGGCCGCGGAGCGCGACGAAGGCGAAGCCGCCGGCGAGAAGATAGTGCAGCGCCATGTAGGCGTGCGTCGCCGCGCGGCCGGCGAGCGCGTAGACCGCGATCTTCGGCGGATAGAGGGCCGCGGGCTGCGCGGCGCCGAGGAACGGCAGCCCGCCGTACTCGTACGGGTTCCAGAGCGGCAGGCGTCCTGCCCCGAGCTCGGCGTTGCCGTACCAGAACTTGGGGACGAAGTAGCCGTAGAGGTCGACGTCCATCGGCCGGCGGAGGCCGGGCTGCATGCTCGGCACGACGAGCCCGCCCCAGAACACGGCGACGACCGCACCCCAGGCGAGCGCGAGCGCCGCGGCCGACGGGCCCTCCTTCATGCGATCTCGCCGCTCACCACCACGAGGTCGAGCGCCGTGTCGAGGTGGTCGGGCCCGATGGTGAAGTCCGCGGGCCCGACGCCCGCCCCCCGATCGCCCAGGGCGAGGCGCCGGCGCACCAGGCGCGCCAGGGGCGGGAAGGCGCGCCGCGCGATGGCCGCGGGGACGAGGCGGCGGAGCCCGAGCGGATCCCAGCCGAGCAGGCGCCGCACCTCCTCGCCGCGCGCGCGCTCCCGGGCGAGCACGCGCGCCGAGCCGTGCACGCCGAGGAGGCGCGCGCCGGGCACGACCGGCGCCGCCAGCGCCAGCAGCTCCGTCGCCGTCCACTCGCGCAGGTGATAGGGGTTCTCCGAGACCGACATGAGCCGGTTGGGCGTGGTCACGACGAGCGCGCCGCCCAACCGGGCGAGCGCGCGGAGGAAGCCCACCGGGTCGCGCACGTGCTCGATCACCTGGAAGCTGACCACCAGGTCGAAGCGCTCGCCGAGGGCGCCCAGGCGCTCGAGGTCGTGGGCGCGGAACTCGAGCCCGGGCGCGCGATGCCGCGCCGCCGCCACGCGCACCGCCTCCGCCCGGTCGATCCCCACCACGCGCGCCGCCACCTCGGCGAGGAGAGCCGCGCCGTAGCCCTCGCCCGAGCCCGCGTCGAGCACGGCGCGCCCGGCGGCGTGCGCGCGCGCGAAGCGGTAGGCCGCGAGGTGGCGCTCGCGGTCGACGGCGAAGTCGGCGTCCGCCCCCGGCAGGCGCTCGCCCGTGAAGCTCACGACGCGAGCCCGTCGATGCGGGCGACGGCCTCGGTCGCGAAGGCGCCGAGCTCCGGATCGGGGCCGCCCGCGAGCGCGGCGAGCGCGGCGCGCGCCGCCCCGTCGCGCAGCTGGCCGGCGGCCCAGGCCGCCGCGATGCGGACCGCGGGGCTCCCGTCGTCGAGCGCACGCCGGAGCGCGGGCGCCAGCGCGCCCGCGCCGGCCGCGCCGGCAATCCAGGCGCTCGCCTCGCGGACGAGCGGCGCCGGATGCGCGAGGCCGCGGCCGAGGCACTCGGCGAGCGCCTCGGGATGGGTGCGCGCAGCATCGAGGAGGGCGCTCGGCACCACGTCCTGCACCTCGTGGAGCGGGACGGCGAGCGTCTCGACCAGGTCGCAGAGCCGCTCGGCGTGGCCGAGCTCGATCAGCGCCTCGGCCGCCGCCACCCGCAGGTAGGCGCGCCGCTCCTCCTGCAGCAACGCTTCCAGCACGGGGGCCGCGGCGCGATCGCCCGTGGCGGCGAGGGCGTGGGCCACGAACACGCCGGCCCGCTCCCGCAGCTCGGGGTCCGCGAGCCAGCCGCGCAGGGCGCCGGGCGACAGCTCGCCCGCCATCCGTCGCACGGCGGCGGCGAGGCGGCTCCCGTCGCCGCCGAGGAGGTAGCGCTCGGCGCCGGCGCGCAGCGTGAGGAGGTTGAGCGCGCCCGCGGCCTCGACGCGGAGCCGCCGCCCCGGCGAGGGGAGGACCTCGACCAGGAACGGGAGCACCCGCTCGTCGCCCGACTCGCCCAGGTTGCGGACGAGGAGGAGCCGGCTCGCCTCGTCGGGCGCCCACGCCAGGGCGAGAGGTCCCACGCCCGCCGCGTCCTTCGCTCCGGCCAGGAACGCCGCCACCGCCGAGCGGCGGAGCTCGCGGTCGGGCTCTGCGAGCCCGGCCAGCACCGCGGCGCGTTCGCTCGGCGCCGGCGGCGTCTCGGCCGGCACCTCGGCGGGCGGCTCGGCGCCCCGCCAGGCGAGCACGTCGTAGCGCCCGAAGCGCGCCGCGAGCGCGTAGTGCTCGTGCACGAAGGCGCGCAGGATGAAGTAGTAGGCGGGCGCGTCCTCGAAGAAGCCGAGGCGGCGGTTGAGCGTCACGAGATAGCGCGGCCGCGCGGCGGCGAGCGCGCGCACCACCTCGGCCTCGGCGCGATGGTCGGGGCGGCCGGGAAAGAAGTAGTCGTGCGACGTGGGGGTCGGCCGGTCGAGCGCGAAGGGCACGAGCGCCACGGCCGGAAAGCCGAAGAGCGGCGCGCCCGGGGCGAGGCGCGGGCCGAGGTAGTCGAGCAGCGCGCCCAGCGCGCGCAGGTCGGCGGCGTGCCGGGCCTCGGCGTGGACGGGAAGCGCCGCCGAGGCGAGGACCGTCTGCGCGCCCAGGAGCGCGGCCGCGTTCGGGAGCGCGGCGGCGACCGCCAGTGCGCCCGCCGCCGCGGCGACGGCGGTCGTGAGCCGCCCGGCGGCGACGCCGAGCGCCCGCTCCCACGCGCGCGCCACGCGCGCCGCCGCGCCCGCGCCGAGGACGAGCGCCGAGGGCACCGCGAGCACGAGGTGCATGGAGTCGACGCGCGGATAGAGCTGCACGTACATCACCAGCGCGAAGACGAGCCCGACGAGCCAGCGGGGGCCCTCGGCCCCCAGGTGCCCACGGAGACGGCGGAGCGCGACCACCACCCCTGCCAGCCCGAGCGCCGGCACGAGGAAGAAGCCCGTCTCCTCGACCTGCCAGAGGACGGAGCGCCGCAGGCCCTCCGGCATACGCGCCACGAGCGCAACCAGCACGCCCAGCGCGCTCGCGCCCGCGGCCGCGGTCGCGAGCGCCGTGCCGCGCGCGACCCGCCCCCGCTCGGCCGCGAGCCCGAGCACGGCGACGCCCACCAGCGCGGCCGCCGCGAGCGGCGCCCAGCCCGCGGGGAAGGCGCGCGGCTCGGGATACGGCGTCGCGTAGACGCGCTCGGCCCCCGAGCCGAGCAGCAGCACGTCGCTCGCGAAGCGCACCGGGCCGAGGCGGGCGAGGAGGTAGGCGAGCCAGGGGAGCGTCGCGAGCGCCGCGCCGAGCGCCACGAGCGCGAGCGCCGGCACGAGCCGGCCGGCGTGCGGCACGCGGGCGCGCGCGATCAGGAGCCGGCCGGCCGCGAGCGCGAGCGGCGCCGCGGCGATCATCGGGAAGGCGAGCCAGTCCGTGTCGAGCGTGAGCAGCGCGACGAGCGCCCGGGCGAGGAGGACGACGAGCGCGAGCGCCACGAGCACGAGGAGCGCGCGTCCCGCCCGCCGATCGGGATCGCCGTCGCCGGCGGCGAGGAGCCCGAGCGCCAGGGCGCAGGCGAGGACGGCCAGCACGCCCGCGTTCGGCTTGAAGGCGAAGGCAACCCCGGCGCCGAGGCCCGCCGCCAAGAGCGCGCCCGGGCGCGCGCCGGCCACCCAGCGGTCGAACGCCGCCTGCGTGGCGAGCCAGGCGGCGCCCGCGTACCAGGCGGGGTACGGGATGTTGAAGGACGCGAACTCGCCCGCAAAGAAGGGCAGGAAGGCGGCGTAGCCGAGCGCCGCGGCCGCCGCCAGCGCGCCCCCGGCGAGCGGGCGCGCGAGCGCGAAGAGGAGCCCCACCGTGGCGGCGTTCACGACCGCGAGCGCGGCGCGGACCGGCACGACGGAGCGGCCGAAGAGGTGGAGCAGCCCCGCGTTCAGGTAGAAGACGCCCGGCGTGTAGCCGGTGTGGAAGTCGACGTAGGGCAGCTCGCCGCCGAGCGTGCGCGCGATGCCGTGCAGGAGCGAGCCCTCGTCCTCCAGGTTGACGCCGTAGGTGAGGAAGCTCGCGAAGTACGCGGCCGCGAGCCCGGCCACGGCGAGCGGGGCGAGGCGTCTCATGCGCGCCCGGCCGCTCGACCCGGGGCGGCGCCGGCACCGCGCGCGGCGTCGAGGACGGCCGACACCTCGGCTGCGGCCGTGTCCCAGTCGAAGCGCGCCGCCCAGCGCGCCGCCCCGGCCGCGAGGCGCCCGCGCAGCGCCGCGTCGCCGAGCACGCGCCCGAGCGCGCGCGCGAGCGCGGCCGCGTCGCCGGGGGGTACCAGGAGCCCGGTCTCGCCGTCGCGGACCGCGTCGCGCAGCCCGGGCACGTCCGTCACCACCGCCGGCGTGCCGCAGGCCGCGGCCTCGAGCACGGTGAGACCCCACCCCTCTTTCTCCGAGGCGCACGCGACGGCGTGCGCCGTCTGGAGGAGGCGGAGCTTCTCCTCCTCGTCGACGAAGCCGCCGAGACGGACGCGCTCCGCGACGCCGCGTGCCGCGACACGGGCACGGACGGCGCCGAGCCCCGCGCCCGTGCCCGCGATGACCAGGCGGACGCCGGGGAGCGCGGCGATCGCATCCACCACCAGCTCGGTGCGCTTGTACGGCTCGACACGCCCGAGCACGAGCACGGTGGGCTCGAGCGCGCGCGGGCCGGGACCGGGGCGGTAGCGGCGGTGGTCGACGCCGTTCGGGACGACGCGCACGTCCGCCGCCCGGAGCCCGCCCCGCACCAGCTCCGCGCGCGTGCTCTCGGAGACTGCGACCACCGGCAGCCCGCGATAGAGCCGGGGCACGAGCCACTCGGCCGCGACCAGCGCTGCCGCGACCGGCGCCGCCGCCTGGCGGAACGCCGTCCGCCCGAAGAAGTGGTGCGCGAGGACGACGAGCGGCTCGCGCACCCAGAGACGCGCGAAGAACGGAAACTTGTTCAGGTCCTCGACCACCACGTCGAAGGGCGCCTGGGTGCGCAGGCGGCGGTACAGGCCCGGGACGCGCGCGTAGTAGCCGGCGCGGGTGTGCCCGCGCCGCAGCACGCGGAGCCCGTCGACGTCCTCCTCGGCCGGAGCGCCCGGGAAGCCCGCCGCGACGAGCGTCACCTCGTCGCCGCCCGCCGCGAGCCGGCGGAAGATCTCGCGCAGGTGCACCTCCGCGCCGCCCGCCTGCGGGTGGCGCGGGTCGCGCTCGTTCAGCACGAGGAGGCGGCGGCTCATAGGCGCCCGAGCCGGTGCGCGAGCCGGAGCCACCAGCAGATCCAGAGCGCCTCGAGGCCGATGCGCTTCGACATCTTCGACTCGCCGCGCACCCGGTCCATGAAGATGATCGGCACCTCGCGGATGCGGTGCGCGCGCGTCCAGGCGCGATAGGTGGTCTCGATCTGGAAGGAGTAGCCGTTGGAGCGCACGCGCTCGGGCTCGACGGCGAGGAGCGCGGCGCGCCGCCAGCACTTGAAGCCGCTGGTCGCGTCGCGGATCGGCATGCCGGTCACGATGCGCACGTAGGCGTTGCCGAAGTAGCTGAGCAGCAGCCGGTCCATCGGCCAGTTCACGACCGTGATGCCGTGCAGGTAGCGCGAGCCGAGCACGAGGTCGTGGTCGGCCGCCAGGCGCACGAACTCGGGCAGCATGCCGGGCGGGTGCGAGAGGTCCGCATCCATCTGCACGACGAACTCGGGCTCGAGCGCGAGCGCGGCACGGAAGCCCTCCTTGTAGGCCGGGCCGATGCCGGCCTTCGGGCGGTGGTTCACGAGGTGGACGCGCGGGTCGGCGGCGGCCAGACGGGCGACCGCCTGCGCCGTCCCGTCGGGCGAGTCGTCGTCCACCACCACCACGTGGCAGTCGGTCGCCGCCAGCACCTCGGGCAGGAGGCCGACGATGTTGTCGCGCTCGTTGTAGGTCGGGATGACGACGGCCGTTTGCGGCACCGCGCGGAAGATAGCGGAGCGCCGGTCACGCGCGCCAGCGCGCCAGGTCGGCGCGCGTCACGGTGCCGGTCAGGCAGAGCGCCGCGGGGTAGGCGCCCAGGAGGAGCGCCGCGCCGACCGGGACGGAAGGCCCGAGCGCGACCGCGGCCGCGACGGCGCCCGCGCCGAGCGCGAGCGGGGGCACGGTCGCGGCCAGCACCGGCGCGACCTCCGCGCGCGTCGCGGAGAGCGCGAGCAGCGCCACCTGCCCGGCGAGGCTGACGGCCACGAAGGCGACCGCCGCCCCGAGCGCGCCATAGGTCGGCACGAGCGCCGCGCCGAGCGCGATCATGCCGGCGGCGGCGCCCGCCGTCACCCGGAGCAGCGTGCGCTGCCGGCCGACGGCGACCAGGAGGTTCGTCAGCACCGCCCCCGTCGCGCCGAGGAGGGTCGCGGGGGCGAGCACGCGCAGCACGGGCGCCGCGGCGGCGAAGGACGGACCGAAGAAGCCGGTCAGCACCGGCTCGGCCCAGAGCGCGAGCGCCGCGGCCGGCGGCAGGAGCGCGATCACGAGCCCGCGCGCGGCCTCGCGCGCCGCCCCCGCCGCGCCCGCCGGCGTCGCGGCGGCGAGCGAGAGCGCCGGCAGCACGCTCAGCATGAGCGCCTGCGGGAGGAGGCCGATCGCCTCGGTCAGCTTGCGCGCGCCGCCGAGGAGCCCGACCTCGGGCGCGCCGTGCAGGCGGAGGAGGAGGAGCTGGAGGACCTGCTGCGCGCCCACCACCGCGAGCGTGCTCGCGGCGAGCGGCCATGCCTCGGCGATCAGCGCCCGCCGCACGGCCCGGTCTGCTGCGAGCCGCGCGCCCGGTCCGACCAGGAGCCGCCCGAGGCCGAGGCCCGCCACCGCCGCGGCACTGACCGCCGCGAACACGGCCACCAGCCCGCCGCCCGCCACCACGACCGCCGCGAGCAGCCCGACCGCCAGCGCGGCCTGCGCGGCGAGGAGACCCACGTAGCCGCCCATGCGGAGCCGGGCACGGAGGAGCGCGCGGTACGGCGTCGCCGCGCTCGCGACCAGGCCCGCGGCGCCGACCACGCCCCCGCACAGCAGCTCGGCGTCGTGCACGGCGAGTGCCAGGAGCGCGAGGCCGGCGACGCCGCCCACGAGCGAGACGGCGAGGCGCACGCGCGCCCCCCGCCCCGCGAGCGCGCCCGCCTCGTCCGCCGCCGCGCGCGCCAGGCGCGCGACCAGCACCGCCTCGAGGGCCGCGTCGGGCAGCGCCTGGAAGAAGCCCAGGTAGGAGAGGAGGAAGGCGTAGCGCCCGTAGTCGGCGAGCCCCAGGTGCCGCGGCAGGTAGAGCGCGATGCCGAGCGCGACCGTCTTCTCGAGGCCGAGGGCGAGGATGCCGTGGACGGCACGGCCGCCGAGGCCGGCCGGCGGTGCCGGCTCGAGAGGCTCGGGCGCGCCGATCACGGCAGCCGTATTGCGGAGATCGCGCCCCGCGTCCAGGCGACGGCTCCTCGGGGAGCCGAGCTGAGGGTGTCGCGACGGGCCGAGAGCGACTGCCAAGGCGGCGCCGAAGGTCTCACTCGATGGTGAAATCCCCACCGCTCGCTCCACGCGTTGCGCCACGGAGTGTGCGCGGGACGGCTACATAGCGGCCGGGTGTCCATTTTTTCGGCGAACGCGTCTTGACCCTCCCCTCCTCCGTTCGGCATAAGGCCATGGACTTCTCTTCACATCGAAGGAACGAGCATCCACGACTACTTCGCGGCATTCGCACCTTCTCTCTTGCTAGCGTAGTCGGCTGCGCTCGCACGGGCCTTTCGGTCCGCGAGCCAGCCCGCCGCTTCCGGGGTGCGGATACGTTCCGCTAGCTGGCGTCGACGGACCGACGCTGGCGGACAGTTTCGGGCGCGCGTGCCGCGAACCGGGTCGGCCGAATGCCAGTCCCACGTACACATCTGCCCGCGCGCCCGCGCACAACGCACGCGGCCTGCGGGTGGTTCGATGGTTGCACGTGGTCGCCGGCGAGCGATCGGCCCGGGGCGTGGCTCGGGGAGGCTCGAGGAGGCTGAGAGATGGGGCAACGGCCAAAGGCTCCGGGATTCGCGTCTCTGCTCGCGCTGCTCGCGGCGCTGCACGTCGGGACCTCCGCGGAGGCGGCGTCCGTCTCGCGGCAGTGTCGGCGGGCGTGCCGCGACGGGCTCGCGGCGTGCCTCGGCGCCGGGGGGCACCCCCGGGCCTGTCGGAAGAGCGTGCTCGGGCGCTGCAAGATAGAAGGTGTCGCGGCCTGCCAGGGGCAAGCCGACGGTGCCGGCAGGGCGGACGGACTCAACCATGGTCGGGGCACGAAGAGCACGACGACCACCACCACGACCACCACGCGGCCTCCGACCACGACCACCACCGCCACTACGTCGGCCACCACGACGACATTGGCCGGAGCCGGCGCGCGGGCCTCGGGCCTCCACTATGCCGCGAATCACAACTTCCCTTCGAGCGGCGGCTATGCGCCCGCCCAGGCTGGGTTCAATCTCGCGGACTTGAGTGGGGTCAGCACGCTGAATGCACTCCCGAGCGGGGTCAAGGGACTGGTTTGGTTGGGTCTCTGCAATGGCGCCGACTCGACCTTCATCAATGCCGTAAAGCCCTTCATCGGCAATCCCAAGCTGTTCGGCTTCTACCTGGTGGATGAACCGGACCCCACGGGGCAATGGAATCCGCTCTGTCCAGCCGCCAACCTGCTGGCCGAGTCGGATTGGATACACGCCAATGTCCCGGGCGCCAAGACATTCATCGTGCTGATGAACTTCGGCTCTACCAAATCACCAACCTACGCCAACACGTACAACCCCGGTAATTCGCACATCGACCTGTACGGACTCGATCCCTATCCCTGCCGGAGCGAACTCGGCGGCTGCGACTACGGCAGGATCACGGTCGCCGTGGCCGCAGCAGAGGCAGCAGGCATCCCGGTCGGGTCCATCGTGCCCGTATATCAAGCCTTTGGCGGTGGCACCTGGAGCGACGACGGCGGTGGCTACTACCTTCTTCCGACCCCGAGCGAGGAGCAACAAATTCTCGCCACCTGGGCAGCGCTCGTCCCCACGCCCGTGTTCGACTATGCGTACTCCTGGGGGACGCAGAATTCAGATCAGGCCCTGGAAAGCTCGACGGATTTGCAGGCGGTGTTTGCCGCCCACAATCAGTAAAGACGTGCGGCACGCGCGCGCGGCCGAATGGCGCAGCGGGGAGGCGGGGGTGCCGTCGGAGCGCCTATGAGGCGCCGCGCGCGGCGGCCGATCGAGCCACCCGACTCGGCGGCGCCGAATCGAAGCGGAGACGGCGCCCCCGCCTCCCCGCACCGCCGTCTCGGGTCACGCTCCTAGTCCAGCTGGTACTCGCTCCGCCAGTCCACGTCGTCGCGGAGCGGCGGCTGCCTCGGCTTGTCGAGGAGGAACGACCCGAGGACGAGATGGTCCATCTCGGTCCGCATGAAGCAGCGGTACGCGTCCCGCGGCGTGCACACGAGCGGCTCGCCGCGCACGTTGAAGCTCGTGTTGACGAGCACCGGGCAGCCGGTGAGCTGGTGGAAGCGCGAGAGGAGCGCGTGGTAGGTCGGGTTGGTCTCCGCGTGCACCGTCTGGATGCGCGCCGAGTAGTCCACGTGCGTGACCGCGGGGACGGTCGAGCGCGGCACGTTCAGCTTCTCGATCCCGAACAGGCGCTGCTGCTCGGCGCTCATCGGGACGCGGTGAGGCTCGCTGACCGGCGCCACCAGCAGCATGTAGGGCGAGTCGACGTCCAGCGCGAACCACTCGCTCAGGTGCTCGCGCAGCACGCTCGGCGCGAAGGGGCGGAAGCCCTCGCGGAACTTGATCTTGAGGTTCATCACCGACTGCATGCGAGGCGAGCGCGGGTCGCCCAGGATGCTGCGGTTGCCGAGCGCGCGCGGGCCGAACTCCATGCGCCCCTGGAGCCAGCCCACGACCCTCTCCTGCGCCAGCAGCTCCGCCGTCCGCTCGATGAGCGACGGCAGCGGGAGCTTCTCCGCACCCGCGCCCGTGGCGGCGAGGAAGCGCGCGATCTCGTCGTCGGAGAAGGCGGGTCCGAGATACGATCCCTTCATCCCGTCGCCTGCGGAGCGCTGGTAGCGCGGGTTGCCGAGCACCTTGTGCTCGATGGCGAGCGCGACGCCCACCGCGCCGCCCGCGTCGCCGGCGGCGGGCTGGACCCACAGGCGCTTGAACGGGCCCTCGCGCAGGAGCCGGCCGTTGGCGACGCAGTTGAGCGCCACGCCGCCCGCGAGACAGAGGTTCTCCATCCCCGTCTCGCGCTGCACGTGGCGCGCCATGCGGAGCACGATCTCCTCGGTCGCCACCTGCACCGAGGCGGCGATGTCCATCTCGCGCTGCGTGAGCCTGGACTCCGGCTGGCGCGGCGGGCCGCCGAAGAGGCGGTCGAAGGCGCCGTTGGTCATCGTCAGCCCGTGCGCGTAGCTGAAGAAGGCCATGTTGAGCTTGAAGGAGCCGTCGGCCTTCAGCTGCACGAGCCGCTCGAAGATCAGGTCGACGTAGCGCGGCGTCCCGTAGGGGGCGAGCCCCATCACCTTGTACTCGCCCGAGTTCACCTTGAAGCCGGTGTAGTAGGTGAACGCCGAGTAGAGCATGCCGAGCGAGTGCGGGTAGTGGAGCTCGGCGAGCAGCTCGAGGTCCTTGCCCCGCCCGACGCCGTAGGACGACGTCGCCCACTCGCCGACGCCGTCCATGGTGAGCACGGCCGCCTCCGCGAAGGGCGACGGGTAGAACGCGCTCGCCGCGTGCGACTCGTGGTGCTCGGCGAACAGCACCGGGCCCGCGTACCCGCCGAGCGCCCGGCGGATCCGGTCGCGGGTGAAGAGCTTCTCCTTGAGCCACACCGGCATGGCGGCGAGGAACGAGCGCAGCCCGCGCGGCGCCACGCCGCAGTAGTTCTCGAGCAGGCGCTCGAACTTGAGGAGCGGCTTGTCGTAGAAGCCGACGTAGTCGAGCTCGGAGGGCTCGACGCCGCCCTCGGCGAGGCAGTACGCGACCGCGTGCACGGGGAAGCCGGCGTCGTGCTTCGTGCGCGTGAAGCGCTCCTCCTGCGCGGCTGCCACGATCTCCCCGTCGCGCACCAGGCAGGCCGCCGAGTCGTGGTAGTACGCCGAGATGCCGAGGATGGTCGCCATCAGAACTGCTGCTCGTAGCGGCGGATCTCGACCCGCTGGCGCTCGCGCTTCACCCAGTTGCTCGCCTTCCCGTCCGCGAGCGAGCGGTCGAGCGGGTCGCGCACCAGGTGGCGCAGCACGAAGCCGACCGGCGCGATCACGAGATAGAAGAGCACGGTCAGGAGGACGCGGCTGTTCACCTCGCCGAGGAGAGTGGCCGCGCGCAGCCAGACGCGCCGCACGGGCCCGAGCGCGGCCGGCGCCACGAGGCCCGGCCCGACGAGCAGCAGGCCCAGGGCGGCGAGCACGCGCGGCGGCAGCACGTGCGCGCGCCACCAGCTGGCGAGCGCGAGCAGGAGGAACGCCCCGCCGACCGTCAGACCGAAGCGGCGGAGCTCCGCGCGTGAGGCGCCCGCCATGGGCTAGAAGAGCGTGTAGACGAAGGGCGCGAGCGCCGATCCCTGC
>Ga0209056_10003018_pt1 | contig 18055 bp, 16 predicted proteins | sample GraSoiAngelo_114_FD_185876 | JGI IMG/M metagenome (GOLD analysis project Ga0209056, IMG submission 185876) | Grasslands soil microbial communities from the Angelo Coastal Reserve, California, USA - 14_0903_13_40cm (SPAdes) (version 2) | ecosystem: Environmental > Terrestrial > Soil > Grasslands... | reverse complement strand
GCCCCCGAGCAACCCCGCGCCGAAAAAGAGATGAATTGAACTTGGCAATTAAGAAGAAAGTTGAGTGCCGGCAAAGCAGGCCAGCTTGAACAGAGATAGATTCGCGCTTGGCTTGCGATTCGATCAGGGTTGAGCTGCCTCGTGCTGTGGCGCAATCAGCGAATACAAAACGGGCATCACTAGAAGCGTGATCAGCGTCGAAAGAACAAGGCCGCCGATCACCGCAAGCGCAAGTGGTTTCTGTAACTCCGCGCCGGAACCCAGGCCCAGAGCCAGCGGGAGCAATCCGAAAAGAGTAGCGAGCGTAGTCATCAAGATGGGCCGAACACGAACGCGGCCTGCGCGCACCAAGGCTTCTTCCAGCGGCAGGCCTCCTTCCCGAAGTTTTTGGACGTATTCAAAAAGAATGATGCCGTTCTTGACGACGAGACCGATCATCAGAATCAAACCCATGAAGGAGGAGACATTGAGCGGCGTCCCAGTGAGCTTGAGCATGGCAAAGACTCCGACCAGCGACAACGGAGCAACGGCCAGCACGACGATGGCAGGTCGAAAACTTCGGAACTGAATAACGAGAACTGTAAAAACAGCGGCCAGCGCGAGAGCCATGACGCCGAGTAGCTCGCGGAATGAAGTTTGCTGGCTTTCGTACTGGCCGCCGATTTCGTAGGTCACGCCAGCAGGCATCGGCGTCTGCCGAAGCAATTGGCGCACGTCTCCCACGACACCACCGAGGTCGCGATTTTCCAGGCGCGCCGTCATAGCAATCATGAGACGCTGATTCTCCCGGCTCAGCTGGGAGGCGGCGCGTACCTGCGTGACGTCAGCAAGCGATTCAAGCGGAACGATGGTTCTTGAGGCGGTGACGACAGGAAATTGGCGAATGCCGTCGTAGTTGAAGCGCAAGCTATCCGGAAAGCGCACGCGAATATCAATGGCGCGATCCGTTTGGCGGAGAGACGTCTCGGTGAGACCCAGAAGGCCGGCCCTCACCTGCTGCGAAACTTGTTCGACGGACAAGCCATTGCGGCCCGCGCGGGCGGGGTCCACATGGAACACAATTTCCGGATTTCCTTTTTGAATGGCTTTGTAGTCCACGAGGCCGGGGATTTTTTCCATGCGCGGACCTAGTTGATCCACAATGCGCTCCAGCGTGGGCTCATCATCACCGAAAAGTTTGACTTCCACCGGCTCGGGCGAACCTTCGAGGTCGCCAATCATGTCTTGCAGAATCTGGGGGAACTCGACAATCACGCCGGGGGCGCTCTGCTCGATTTGCGAGCGAAGATCGCTGATCACTTCGCTCGTGCCGCGGTGGCGCTCGGAGCGCGGCTTCATTTTCACCAGAATGTCGCCGCGATTCTGCTCGGTGACAAACAGGCCCAACTCGGCTCCCGTGCGGCGCGAAAATGAGGCGACTTCGGGGATTTTCTTGATAAGGTCCTCGAAGCCGCGGACAATTTTGTCGGTCTCGGCAAGGGACGTTCCGGGCGGGGTCCAATAGTCCACAACGAAGCCACCTTCATCCATTTCGGGCAGAAAGCCAGTTTCCAGGCGCGTGTACAACAAAACTCCGAGTGCAACCATCGCAATCGCTGCACCAACAATCCACCAGCGATGCACCAACGACCAACGCACCCCGCGCTCATACTTTCGAAGCACCGGGTCGATGAATCTGTCGGCGGAAGGTTTATGGGCGCTTCCGGAAAGAAAACGTTCGGAGAGCAGCGGAATCAATGTGACGGCAAAAACCAGCGAAAGAAAAATCGAAGCGCCCAACGTCAGACAGAGCGCTTGGAAGAACTCGCCGACGACTCCCGCGAGCAGCCCGAGCGGCAGAAAAACGACGAGCGTGGTGGCGGTCGAGCCGATGACCGGGCCAAGGAGCTCGAGCGTGCCCTGCTCCGCGGCCACCTTCGGTGATTCACCCAAACTAAGATGACGGTAGATGTTTTCCACGACGACTACGGCGTCGTCGATGATCAACCCGATGGCAATGGCGAGTCCGCCGAGGGTCATGAGATTCAGGGAGCCCCCGATAAGATAGAGGAACAAAAACGTGCCAATGACCGATAGAGGAAGACTGGTGGCTGCGATAATCGTCGTCCGGCCTTCTCGCAAGAAGACGAACAGGATCAGCACAGCGAGAAACATGCCGATCAGAATGGCATCGCGCACGCTGGCCATGGAACTCTGCACGAACTCGGCCAGATCATAAACCACGGTGAGATGCAGAGTCTGCGGGATGGCGGAGCCGAGATTCGCGGCAATCCTTTTGACCTCCGCCGCAAGCTCCAGAATATTGCCGCCGATTTGCCGGCTGATATTGATCAGGGCCGCGGGCTTTCCGTTTCCGGTAACCAGCGTGGTGGGATCAGCGATGCCGTCACGGACTTCCGCGATGTCACGCAAACGGACGACCGAGGAGCCTTCACTTGCGATCACCGCGTTGCGGACTTGGTCGATGTCCTGAAACTGGCTGGTGGTAAGCACAAGGTACTGCTGATAGTCCTTCTGCAAGCGCCCGACGGACTGAATTTGATTTGCAGCACGGAGGCGGTCCGCCACGTCCACAAGCGAAATACGGTGCGCGAGCATTTTCTGGGGATCGACAATGACGGAAATCTCGCGCGAGTCGCTGGATTGGACTTCGATCTGGCCGACCCCGGGCACGCGGCTGAAGAGAGGCCGGAGAACATAGAACGCTTTATCCCGCAAATCCGTGCCTGGTACGTCTCCGTTCAGGATGAGGCTGAGTACCGGAAAAACGGCAGGGGTGACGCGCGAGACGAGAATATCCGCGTCGGGAGGCAAGGAACTGCGAGTTTCGCTCACACGCGCCTGCACCAACTGCACCGCATACTGCATGTCCATGTCCGGCTTGAAGAGAATGGAGATCTCGGCCGCACCGCGAATAGTGCGAGAGCGAACCCGCCGGACGCCGAGGACGGAGCTGGAGGCTTCCTCGAGCGGGCGTGTCACGGTAAGGAGCATGGCATCGGGAGAAAGATCGCCGGCGTGAACGAGAATTTCGACGCGGGGAAAATTCAGTTCCGGGTAAATGTTGCTGGGCAAGACGAACATGGCCCAAATGCCCGCGGCAAGAAGCAGCGCGGTGAGGAGATAAACGGCGTACCGATTCTCGCGGCAGCTACGGGCCAGGTTCATTGCTTCGGTTCGCCCTGCACGCGGATTTTGGCTTTGTCGGTGAGTCCATAGCCACCGGTCAGAATTACCGAATCGCCGAGTTTGGGGCCGGAGAGCAATTCCACAAGCGAAGGCGTCTCGATGCCGACTTTTACGGGAACGGCGACGGCGGTGTCACCCTCGACGCGGTAGACATGTGGATTGCGCGCTTCGTCCAGATAGATGGCCTGCGGCGGAACCACCGTCGCACCCGGGTGCGTTTCAACCGCCATTTGCGCGCTTAGGAACGTGCCGAGGCGCAAGGCGCCGGACCTATTCAAAGTGCGAATGCGGACCATGCCGGAGTTCGTGGCAACGTCCACGGCTTGCGAGATGGCGACAACGCGGCCCTGAATGCTGGCGGCTCCCGGGATTTCTGTGGAGAGAGAGAGCTCCTGTCCTGCTTTGAGAAATCCAAGAGAAGCCGAGGGAACGTTGGCCTGGAGTTCGACCTCGGCAAGGTGGGCGATTTCGACGATTGGCTGTGCGGCCGTGCCGTCCACTTGCTCGCCGACGTTTACAAATCGTTTGACGACCGTGCCATCCAGAGGCGAGTGGATCACCGCCCGGCTGACCTGGAAATTTGCCACGGACAGAGCAGCATCCGCTTGCTGAAGGCCTGCCTGGGCGACGCTCTCCTGCGTCCGGGCGTCCTCAAGATCTTTACGGGCAGCGATTCCCCGCTGAAAAAGTGTTTCATTGCGAGTTCGCGAAAGCCTGGCGTTTTCCAAATTGGCGCGTGCCTGGGCCACTGCCGCTTCGGCCTGCTTGAGCTGATCGCGGAGCGTGTGATCCTCCAGCCGCGCAACGATTTGCCCGGAGCGGACGTGATCCCCTTCGGCGACCTTCAGTTCGGCAATCCGCCCCGCCACGAAAGAGCTGACGCGGACATCCTGGTTCGGTAGCGCTGCGATCGAACCGGTCACGGTCACAGTCCTGTGAATGTCGGCCCGAGTGACGCGGGTCAGCGTCACTGGAGTCGCAGTGTCGGCCGATTTTCCCGCTCCCTCAGCGGATTCAGCGGACTGGTGGGAACACCCCGCGATTCCTCCTGCGAACAGCAAGGGCATCATCAAAACCAATCTTATGCGCTTGTCTTTGGGACTGAGCATTAGTTCAGGGGCGCTCCAATTGTTTCTTCCAGCTCAGCGAATCTTGATTGCATGGCGAAAAGGCTATCGAGATACTCGCGTTCCAGTTGCCGCGCGCTTCGCTGGGCGTCCAGGACATTGAGAATGCCGGATTTGCCGGAACGATAACTCTCCTCAGCCATCTCGGCAAGTTTCCTGCCCGCCGGTAAGAGTCTATCGTGATAGAGCTCAACTTGCTTCTGTCGCGCGGCCAGATCCAGATAGGCTGCTTGCAAGCGTCCGGCGACGGCGCGCCGGTTGGCCCGCACTTCACTCTCGAGGAAACGGGAAGTCGCTTGCGATTGAGCAAGTTCGCCCTGGTTTCGAGAAAAGAGAGGCAATTCTACCGCGATCTGACCGCGTGGACCCACGCGAAAATCAGGAGGCGCATTGAAGTCGCTGCCGAACTGCAGGGTGACCTTCGGTGTGCGTTGAGCCTGGAGCAGGGACCGGTGGGCTTCCTCCACTTTCTGTTCCTGCGTCAGATGCTGCAGCTCGGGATTCGACTGCTGCGCTCGAAGTATGAGCTCTTCCATGGAGACGGAAGAAAACGGCGCATCCATGGGAGTGACTAATTCCCAATCCGTGGGGACGGGCTCGTTCAAGAGAATGTTTAGCAGGCCGAGCGCGGTCCTTTCCTGCTGGCGCGAGACTATGAGATCGGTCTCCGCACGCGCCACGATGAGATCCGCCTGAACGGTTTCCAGTTGCGGCACATCGCCTGCCTCAAACCGCGTTTGGGCTACTTCCTGCAGGCGCTTGGCGATCTCCAGCAAACGAATCTGAAAGGCCGTGACGCCGCGCGCCAAAACGGCGCCGAAGTAGGCTTCTCGAACTTTGCGGCGAACCTGGCGTTCGAGCGTGGCGTACTCGATGGTGGCAAGAGGGACTTCGCTCCGGGCCAGTTCTATGCGGCGACCGCGCAATCCTCCGAGCTCCAGCGGCTGATCAACGAGCAAGGATTCGTGCGGCAGATCGCGCGCCGCGCCAAAGCTCACTGTGGGATTCGGCAGCTGGCGGGCAATCTGAACGCCAGCTTCACTGACGGCTTGACGCAAGCGAGCTGCGACCAAATCCAGGTTCTGCCGAGTTGCAGTGTCCAAGGCTTCCTGGAGAGAAAGCCTTTTCGGCTGTGATGAATCAGAAGTTTGAGCAAATGCTGGGACGGAAATTGCGAAAAGCAGCATGGCAATGGTGCTGAGGAACCGTCTCGAATGTTTGCACTGTGATACGGGCGGGAGAGAGACGCTGGGTTCTGAGGAAAAGGCATGGATGAGTCTCACGAGTTGCCTCCAAATTGTGTGGCCCCATACTTAACACGACTGTTTGAGAGTGTCATTCGAAGATCCGATGCCTAGAGCTAAAATTGATTTTTGCGATCGGTTAGGCTCTCCGCGCGTCGCAGCTCGGGAAACCACCAAGCCCAAAGCCCTGTCACCGCCAGAGTGCCGAAGCCTCCGAGGACGACGGCGGGAACGGTGCCGAACCACTGGGCCGTAAGGCCGGATTCGAATTGGCCGAGCTCGTTGGATGCTCCAATGAAGACCATGTCCACGGCGTTGACGCGGCCGCGCATTTCATCCCGCGTGCCCAGCTGAATCAACATCTGACGAACAATCACGCTGACCATGTCCGTCGCGCCAACGAAGAAGAGAGCAGCGAGAGAAACGATCAGGCTACGGGAAACTGCGAAGAGGATGGTCGCGACGCCGAACCCAGCGACGCACCACAGCATCGTCATTCCAGCGCGACGCTTCAACGGTTTGTAGGCGAGCAGGATGGCCATGACGGCTGCACCCACTCCAGGTGCGCTGCGGAGGAGGCCGAGGCCCCACGGGTCGGTCTGCAGGATTTCTCGGGCGTATACGGGGAGCAGAGCCACCGAGCCGCCGAGCAAGACGGCAAAAAGATCCAACGAGATGGAACCGAGAATCACCTTTTCACGCCAGATGTACCGCAATCCGGCGAGGATCGTCTCGCGAGTGACCGGCTCGCGCAGGCGTCGCTTCGATTGTGTTTTGATTCCCAGTGTCGCGAAAGCAGCAAACGTCGCCGCGACCAGCCCCAACGTATAGACGGCCGACGGTCCACGAAAGGCGGCATAGACAACTCCTCCCAGCGATGGACCTAGAATCGTCGCGAATTGAAAAACGCTGGAGGCCCAGGCAATCGCGCTCGGAAAATGCTCTTCGGGGACCAATTGTGGGAGCAAAGCGCGGCTCACCGGGCCGTTCAGGGACCGGATGACGCCGAGGAATGCGAGTACGGCATAAATCGGATAGACCGTGTTGATTCCGCGCAGAGAGAGGCAGAGCAGCAGGGCTGAGCAAAGTGCAAACCCGGAGTAACACAAGACGATGAGTTTGCGGCGTTCGAAACGGTCCGCCACGTGTCCGGCCACGAGAAAGAGAAGGATGCCGGGAAGAAATTGCGCGAGCCCGGTGAGACCCAGGTCCAGCGGGCGCCTGGTGATTTCGTAGACCTGCCAGCCAACCGCGACCGATTGCATCTCGGTCGAAGTGACGATGCAGAAACGTGCCCGTTGAAAACGAACGAAGCCGGGATAGTGGAACGCAACTCGCGCGGAAGTCTTGGGACTCTCGGGACCGGCCATCGCCAATTACTTTGCCACAAAAAGAATACACGGACGAGCAGGAGAACGAAGATCGGCCGAACATCCGTTATTGACCCAAAACAAGAATCGTAAAAGTGCCCTCGAGATTGGCAGGCACAAAGAGACGATGCGTTTTGAGATCGAGTCCCATGGTCTTTGAACCTGGGTTGGTCACGACGTTTTCCAGAAGAGTGTACTTGTCTGCTGAATCCTGATGGAAAACCGCAATGGTGCCACCGCCCGTGGACTGAAACACCAGTTTTTGCGTGGGGTCGTAAGCGGCTGCGTCGACACGCTCGCCGATGGGCGCAGTGGTGATTACTCTACCGGTGTCGGCATCCAGCACAACCATCAATTGGCCGCCACGGCAGCCGGCAAACAACCGGCGAGTTTGCGGATCAAACGCCAAGGCGGTCGCCGTCTTGCCGGGCGCTAACGGCCAGTGATGCAAGACTTTCAGTGTGTTCGAATCGATGTGAACGGTCTCCGCCTTATCTTCCAGGTTGATGTAAACGTTGCCCTTGCCATCGGCCACAGCAAATTCCGGCCCTCCGCCCAGGTCAATCGTGCCGACCACAGTTCCGTCCGCTGCGTTGATCACCGTGGCGCTGTCGCTGTCTCCGTTCATCGCGAAGACATGCTTGGTAGCCAGGTCATACATAATTGCGTCAGGTTTCTTGCCGACTTTAACCTCACCCAGAGTCTTCAGGGTCTTCAGGTCGAAGGTGATTACGGAATCCGATTTGCCGGCGGTAATGAATCCGCGGCCGAATTCCGAAGCGATGGCAATGCCGTGAACCCCGGAGTGTTCGGTATCGTGCCCACAAGTTCGAAGGTGTCGGCGTTCAACACCTCCACCTGCGTGGCATGCGAAACATAAACGCGGCGCGCCGCGTCATCGACGGTGACGTAGTCCCAGCCGCCCGCGCCGGGAATCGGCACTTTCTTGATGATGTGATATCCGGAAGGCGGTGCCGCCAGAGCGGCCATGGTAACAAGACTTAGAAATCCTGCGAGCATTGCGAAGTATCGTTTCATTTTTTCTCCGACGAAAAAGTGTGATACGGTGCTGTCAGCTACCCCAGGAAATTACAATCTTCCGTGACAATTATTGTTGCCGGAATCGGTAAAGCTCTTCCCCGCCTGCGGGATGAATTGCCACTCATAACTTTTCGGCTTGAGCGTAAGTTTCAGAACGCCAAAAGCTGTCGCATCGCGTAATTCGCTATTGGGCTTCGGCGCCCCAAAGGGACGAAGATTCTTGCCGCCGGTGCCGGCGACGAATTCGCGAATGCCACGTTTTGAATCCGGGGAGCCTTCCGGGTCTTGTAGAGCGAAGCGCTCATAGTCATGATCGTGACCGTTGACCACGACATCCGCGTTGCCTTCATAAAGCGCCTGGAAGAGCGGCTTTACGGTGAGGTCGTTGCCGTGCGCCCCGCCGGAGCTGAAGAGCGGCTTGTGCCAATAGGCGAGGGTGCAGGCCGCCGGATGCGCCGCGAGGTCTGCGCGCAACCATTTATCCTGGGGCGAACCGGCCTCGCAGCCGCCGACGGCCAGGCACTCGCTGTTCAGCACGATGATGTGCCATTCTCCGAGTTCGTAGCTATAGTAGCCGGTCTTCGTGTCTCCCGCCGCCTTGCCGAAATAGTCAAAGTAGGGCGTCGCTCCGGAAGAATGAAATTCGTGATTGCCTGGAGCGGGCCTAGTGCGGGATTTGACGCGGCCCCAGGTCTTGTCGTAGCAAACGAAATTCTCTTTGGTGCCGTCGGGATACGCGAGATCGCCGTCGGCCATGACGGTGCCAGAGACGTGATCGAGCAATTTTGCCGTGGCTTCGGCGCCGGAGAGATCCCGGCAATCCGCGATGTCTCCTGCCCCGACAAGAACCGCAGTGTCCTCCGTTGCCGGAGTGCGCGCCGCGGAGTTCGCGTGGCCACTCGAAAGCGTGATCAGCGCCACCGCGAACCATATCAATCCTGAACATAACAACTGTTTTTTCATAACCGGTCCTGCTCCTGCCGGATGGCCGAGGGCAAAAACCATCTTAAAGCGGCCTGACCCAAACGCACCATGAATTTAGCCTGAAATTTTATTCAGCTACCTGGCGTGTGCAGCTGCAGGAACTCTCGGAGCCGCCCTCGCGACCTGGCTTTATGTCCGTGCCCCACGTTTTCAGGACAAAAGGAGTCGAGCCTGCCGCGCCGCGGTGGAGTCCAGTGTTCGTCAAAGCCTTGCCAGTTTCTTTACTTTTCATGCAGCGGAGTCCAGCGGAAACCCGCCGCGATTGTAGGTTTGTAATACTCGCGCTGGACCATGAATTGAGGGCTGCCATTGTAAAAACCGAAGACGTCATTGGTGAGATTGAGACCGTAGGCGACGAAAGTCAACCCACGGGCCAATCGAACGCTGCCTTGCGCATCGACCTGGAGGTGGGGATAGAAATAGTTGTCGCCGAAGGGACCACTGATTCCGCCCGCGGCTCCATCAGTAAATCCATAGGCGGCGATATTCGCCGCGTTATAGGACAAGCCTACGCGAACCGAGACGCGACCGCGGTCATAGGTTGGGCTGACGTTCCAGGTGTGGGGTGCATTTCGCAGGAGCCGTGGATGATCCGAGCGAGCGAAATCGGGCCCCAAGGAAGCCCGCGATGCCGTGTAGCCGTAATTTGCGGAGAAGCCGAGGCCGCGGAGCGCGCCAGGAAGGAACGTAAGATGTTGGAGATATGCAGCTTCAAATCCGGAAAGCCACGCACTCCCAATGTTGAGAGGTTCCGTCACTTGTGTACCCGCAGGAAACCCCGGACAAGTCGCCGGCGGCTGGCATGTGTGCGTCACAATCGGATCAATCAGGTTCTTGTAGAAGAACCCAGCCGACAGCATCCCAAACGGGTTTAGGTAATGTTCGACCAGCACATCGACGTTGTCGGCCCTCTCAGGTTTCAGGTTGGGATTGCCAAGGCTGACCAGCACTGGGTTAGCCGTATCGTCGATTGTCTCTGCCTGAGCGATATCTTGCGGGTTCGGCCGCGACAATCCCCGGCTGTACACCAGCCGCAGGTTCGTGTCGTTCCTCAGCGCGAACCGCACGGACGCGCTCGGGAGCACGTTCACGTACGAGCCGTTGCGGTTCACGAACCCCGAGGTCGTGATCGGATTACTCGGATCTGCGGGATTTGGCGCGGTCGTCGTTTCAAAGCTTCTCGTGTTCAGATTCGTTCCTTCAATCCGAACTCCCGCCACCAGGCGCACCCGCTTGAAGTCGATGGTGTTCATCAGGTAGCCCGCTGAGACCTTCTCAATCAAGCTAAAATTTGCAGAATTGCCCCCCGAGTCGTCACTCACCGCAAAGCTGCTCAGATTGCTGTTCACGAACGCAAAAACGTCCTGAAACGCCGGGTTCGGCCCCAATTTGTATATGCCGTTGTAGTAATCGCTCTTTGAGAACCTGCTCGGAAACTGCGCCATCGGCACCGACACATTAGGTGCATAGTCCACCCGGAACGTGTTGTCGAACTTGTGCGCATTCCGGAACTTCCCGCCGACTTCAAGCCACGCAAGATGCGAGCCAATGTGATAGCGCTTGGCCATTGCGCCCGTGGCCTGCAGGTTGAGCTGCGCCGTCAGTCCCTTGTTGATGTTGACGTCGCTCAAGGTAAAGTTCGCCGGGTTGTAAGCCTCCGTGAAACAAGCAGGCGTCCACTGTGGCAGATAGACATTCGTCGTGTTCGCCGGATCGTAATGGCAGTTGCTGACGCCGTTCAGGCCAGTGGCGTCAAACGATGCGTTGCGGTCTCCCACCTGCCCTGTCTGACGCGAACGCGATACCGACAAATCCCAGGAATACCACGTCGTCGTCAACACGTGCTTGCCGCCAAGCACCACGCTGCTGATCAGGTAATCCGGCCGCCGAAGCTGCGTGCCAAAGCTCGGTGGTGCGCCATCGTTCAGCGAATACACCCAGCGGTCCCCATAGTTCTTGAAATCAGAGAAGAGGCCCCGAAGGTAGAGGTTTGACCCTTCAGCCAGCTTGTAGTCGGCGCTGCCCGCAATTCCCCATCGGCTCCGGTAGTATCGGTATTCTCGGATGTCGATGGAGTCGAAGGTGCGCTGCCCAGCGGAGAGGTCCGGCACCGGCTCAATGTCATCAATTCCACGCCCGTTCCAATCATAGGAGCCGCCGATGAGGAGGCCGAAGCGTTTGTTCGCACCAAAGCGCTGGCCAGCGGTACCGGCTGTTTCAACGAGCCCGCGTCCTCCAAGAATGGGAGTATATCCCCCCATGCCGCTAAGATTGAAAGTGGGGCGCTCTCCAGCGGTTTTGGTGACAAGATTCACGGAGCCGCCGATGCCGTCCCCATCCATGTTGGCTTGCAGTGTCTTATTGATTTCGACGGACTCGACGATGTCAGCAGGGATGGCGTCGAACTTGATCTGGCGGACGCTACCTTCCGGTGAAGGAACATTAACACCGTCGATGGTGGTATTGGTCAGGCGCGGTTCGGTGCCACGGACCTGTACGTACTTTCCTTCACCTTCATCGCGTTCAATCGTTACGCTGGGCAACCTGCCGAGAGCATCGGCCATATTGGCGTTAGGCAAGCTACGAATTACATCAGCGGGGAGCACCTGGACGATGTTATCGGCACTGCGTTCGCGATTGACCGCCTCGGCTTCCCCATAGGCGCGTTCGGCGGTCACGAGAACCTGAAGGTTTTGGGACTCCACCTCGAGCCTGACTTCGACATTCGCCGTCTGGCCAGCGACCACATTCACCTGCGTCGTGGAGGCCTTGAATCCGACTTAAGTGACTGCGATAGTGTAATTTCCTGGTTCAAGATCGTTGATGAAGAACTCGCCCTGACCATTCGAAGCAAGGCTCACGTTTTTTGGTTGTAACTCGATTTGTGCGCCCTGCAGCACGCCAGCGGAATTATCCGTGACGCGGCCGCTGATGCCGCCCTTGTGTTCCTGCGCGGCGCTGCCATCCGGTAGGGAGAGTACAACTGAAATCAACGAGAGTGTACACACGACAATGGACTGGAAATTTACGGGACTTCGCATAATTAGTCCTTCCACTTATATTTCGATTCGAGTCTCGGATCAGAAGCGGTCGTCCGCAACAATTGCACGCCGGGAGGGGAGCAGTGTCCAGTCTGCTGAGGTCACCCCGAAGACTCGGCGAAAGGAAGTAGACGTTAGATTTGTGAACGCGGAATGACAGGAGAATGAGAAGAGGGTGAAAGACAGCTTTTTCAACTGGGTCGGCGTTACTTACTTCTGGCGGAACTGCACTTAAGCGGCGGCTTGCTAACTCTCGAGCCTGAGCTCGGTCAATTCAATTATCGGACACCTGCTCGCGCCACCAGGCTTGAGCTAAAAGACTGTGAGGTCATTCGCGCCACGGCCTCGCGGATCGCCGGTCACTTCACCGGATGAGCCGCGAAGTACTGGTCAAGGCTCGCAATCACTTCAGCCACAGCTCTCTGAACGTTCCGATCAAGCGCCGCGACCACTGCGGGCACATCTTTTCCGCTGACTGGCTCATCATGCGTGTAGTGATGCGTCCAAACCGTTCCGCCGGTATTGAGATCGCGCATCTCGAGTTCCAGCGTGACTCTGGCCAATATTTGGGCGCCGGTCAGTTCCTTAAAATCATACAGGCGGCCACGAATCGCAAAATCGCCTTTCATATTGCTGCGCCGGTAATACACGGCGCGGTAGCGGCCCGATGCTCGCATTTGCCGCAGGAGGACTCCTTGGATTAACTCGGCGGGAGGTTCGGCCCTCGCGATACAGATGGGACGTCATCAGTCCGCCTAAGAGCAGCGTCACTGGCACTGCATCTGCTTTCTCGACTGAAGCAGCATTGCTCGGAACCGTGAGCTGGTAATACTTGCTGGGCCGCGCGGCCCCGCACCCGGCTAGAAATCCAACTAGCAGTGCCAGAGCACTGACCTGGAATTTTCGGGCTGCAACCCGAGCGGCTCTTTTTCGCTCCGCTAGCGTCCTTTCTGCCCATGACGTTTTCACTGCATCTCGCGCCTGGATCATCGCGGTTCCCCTGTTTTGTGCTCGCGTGGCGTGCTCGACCGAATGAGGGTGTACGGCCGGGTCTTGATCGTGTTCGTAAATTCTTTGAGATTCTGGCTCACGTGACGCAGGTTCTCCAGCAATTCGTCGATGTTCTCGGAGTTCACGTCAAGCGTCTGATCGAGCCTGTCGGTCAGGTCCGTAATGGTTGTCAGCGACTTGCGCAGCTCGACGACCGACTGGCGAACGTCCGCGCGATTCTCTCCGATTAGGGAATCCACATGGCTTAAGGTTTCATGGGCCTGCGCTGAAGTTTTCCGCAAATCCTGGAGCAAGGGCTCGAGTTTTTCGGTCGCGGAGTTCAGATGTTGCACCGTCGCTTTCACCGGGGCCCGGTTTTCGGCGAGCATGCCGCGGGTCTCGGCAAGCGTGCCCGCAAGATTGGCGCGGTTCTGGTCGCCCATCAGGTCGTTGATTCGATCCACCGTCACTTTCAGCTCCGTGGCGCGATCATTGAGTGTCTTCAACAGCAGTTGTGCCTGCGGCGCGATGTCATTGATCCTTGCCGTCAATGCATTGAAGTCTACATAGGAATCGGACGGCAGAATCGAACCGGCCGCGGCGAGGGCGGCCTTATCGGATCCGGGAACAATTTCCAGATGGTTTTCTCCGAGCGGGCTCAGGCTCATGATTTTCACGTGGCTGTCCGTTTTCACGGGCAAACCGGACTTGACGCTGAACGAAATTTCTATGCGCGAAGCATCCTTCGGATCAAGCTGCAATTTCTCTACGCGCCCTACTTTGGGCCCGCCCGCGTAACGAACAGTGGCGCCCGGCTCCAGCCCTCCGGCAAACGGGAAATAGGCGCGGTACGAGGAAGCCGAACCGCCAAACGCGCCGCTAAGCACGAACACCGTCGCGACGAGCACGGCTCCCGCGATCAAGACGAACAATCCCACCATGGCCTGCTCGCTTTTCGTTCCCATCACTTACCTCACTCTTCCCCGCTCAAAAGCCGCGGCGGGGATTTTCTTCCGTCAGCATTTGCAGATAGTCCAATTCCTGCGAAACTTCCGGCTCGGCAATGCGGTCGAGAAACTGGCGGACGCGGGGATGCGTACTCGAACGCATTTCCGCCGTCGTGCCGATCGCGACGACGTTGCCTTTGTCGATCAACACCATGCGGTCCGCGATCAGAAATGCGCTCGCCAATTCGTGCGTGACCACCACGATCGTCATGTGAAAGGCTTTTTTCAAGTCCAGGATCAACTGATCCACGCCTGCAGCGATGATCGGGTCCAGCCCCGCCGACGGCTCGTCGAAAAAAAGAATCTCCGGATCCATGGCCATGGCGCGAGCCACCGCAGCGCGCTTCTTCATCCCGCCGCTGAGCTGCGAAGGCATGTAGTTTTCAAATCCGGCCAGGCCCACTTGATCGAGCTTCAATCGCAAGATGATTTCGATGGTTGAGTCTTCCAGCTTGGTGTGTTCGCGAAGTGGCAGCGCAACATTTTCTCCAACCGACATCGAGCCGAACAGCGCGCCGCCCTGGAAGGACATTCCGACTTTCTTGCGGATTTCGTCCATCTCCGCGGCGGAGATGGCGGCGATATTCTTTCCCTTGAGCCAAATCTCACCGGAAGTCGGGCTTTCCAGACCCACCAGCGTCCGCAGAAGCGTGCTCTTGCCTGAGCCCGATCCGCCAAGAATGACCAGAGTCTCGCCGCGCTGCACATCAAAGCTGATGCCGTGCAGAATCTCGTGCTCGCCGTAGCTCACGCGAAGATTCCGCAGCGAGATCATCGCTTCGGACTGCCAGCCCGTGTTTTCGCTCTGGTCCATGGCGCCAGTTCGAATCCTATCGTTCACTCAAAAAGAAAAAGAGCACGGTAAACACGAGGTCTACCAGAATCACCAGAAAAATAGATACCACGACGGCGCGCGTTGTGGAGCGCCCCACTTGTTCCGCGCCGGCGCCCGTCGAGAGTCCTTCATGGCATCCAACGGCCGTGATCGTAATCCCGAACATGATGCTCTTGATCAGCCCGGACGCGATGTCCCTAAAGTACAGCGCGTCCAGCGAAGCAATGATGTACCGATGCACCGTGAATCCCGCCTGCGTCACACCGAAAAGAGCGCCGCCGAGTATGCCCATCGAGTTCGCCCAAATTGTAAGGCACGGCAGCATAATCATCATGGCAACGAATTTCGGCGTCACGAGAAAGTGGATCGGATCGATCGCCATGGTTTCAAGCGCATCGATTTCTTCCGTGACCTTCATGGTGCCGATCTCCGCTGCGAACGCGGACCCAGACCTCCCGATAACGACAATGGCGGTAATCAACGGCCCCAGCTCTCTCGTCATCGAGATGGCCACGGCACTCGCCACAATGTTGATTGCGCCAAACTTCCGCAGCTCATAAGCGCTTTGGAGCGCCAGGATCAACCCGATGAAGAAAGTGATCAGGGAAAGAATGGGCAGCGCGCGGACGCCCACCTGCATCGCCTGCGAGATGGCCCGTTGAAAACGAAATGGCCTGCCGCGAAACGGCCCCACAAATGTGAAATAGGCGGCACGGATACCCAGGTTGGCCAGCGCGCCGAGATACGCAAGCCCGTCCAGAACCGATCCGCCAATTTGTGTCGCTAGTTCCACAATCTCTTTAACAAATTTCCGTGGTATGAGGCCGGGGAAGCCTCAAGTGGCCACTGCTTGCTCTTCGCTCTCGCAAATTTCAAAAATCCTCACCAGCTTGGACAGTTGAAGGACTTCCCGGACGGTAGTGTTCAAGCCAAACAAGATGAAACGAGCGCCCACATCGCGCGCGGCTTTCAGCCCTTCCACCAGGGACGCCACGCCGGAACTGTCAATGTAGCGGACGGCCTTGAGATTGAGCACCACCCGCGGCGTGCGCAGTTCACGAAGCTCGCGCAACAGGGGCTTCCGCAATTCTGGCGAAGTCGCGAGATCAATGTCTCCTGAAATGTCGAAAATCGTTATCTTGTCCAGGTGACGCGCAGAAATCTGCACTGTTCGTTCTCCTCAGGAACCCGCCGGGGGATCCGGTTTAGGCAGAAATTTTACAAGCCGCAGCTGATTCCGGCCAACCCTGCGGCGAAATTCTAGTGCATCCATGCTCTCTCGGATGAAATGCAGTCCCAGCCCCCCGGGCTTCACGTCCTCAAGCGCGCGTCCGCACAATTTTGCGCGGTCCACATTTTTGCCGCGATCCTCCAGCACGATCTCGAGCGCTTCCCCATTTTTCCCGCACAAGGAAGCCTGAATGCGGCGGAAGTGTACTTCGATGGGCCGGTCGGGGTGGCCTGCGTACGCGTGACGTATGATATTCGTCAGCGCTTCGTCGACCCCGAGCACCACGGCTCGGCATTCCGGCTCGGAGAATCCCAGCCGCTCCGTAAGCTGCGCCACCGCGCCGCGCACGGCGCAAAGCGTCTCCGGATCACTGCGCAATTCCATTTTCAGCAGCAAATTGCGCCGGTTCAAGGGGCGTTCTCCTCTTGCTTAGGATACGGGACGCGCGGCGAAATTGTCATGAGACAGTTTTGCCGCTTTTTTTGCAAAATCGAGAGTGGCCCGGAGGTTTCCGCCCAAGAACCTCACTTTGCCGTTCAAATCCCGCTCCAGGACGGTCTTGCCATCCTTGTCCGTAAACTGGCAATGAACGTCAATCGAGGTCTTCCCCGCGACTGTTGTTACATTGCGGGCCATCTCGCTCCCTTTCTTGAACCCACGAACCGTGCTGCGAAGTACGACCAGGTCCGTTACCCCGGCAGCATTGTGGTCGCCCTCGCGGTACACGTGCTGGAACCCGCCCTGTTTCTGAAGCTGCTGAATCAGATTCTCGTAAAGTGAAATCTGGAAGTCCGCAGGCATCTTGATCTCGTCCGACTGAATCATCAAAACCTGAATCGCTGACGCTTTCATTGCTGGCGTCGGGGCAGACTGAGCGCGGAGTTCCGCCAACTTGATCTGGGCACCCAGCAACAAAAATGAAATCGCCATGGTGTAAAGAGCGCGCTTCATGGCTTCTTCTCCTTCGCCGCAGCCGGCTTCGCATCCGAACTGCCTGCGTCATCCTGTATCGGAATGCTCGTGTGTGCTCCTTGCGCGACCATCTCCTTCTTGAGCGCATCCGCCTTGCCAGTGGCCATCGTGAAGATGGCGCCATGCAATCCACCCTCCGCGTCGCGATATTGGATCGATAGCGTATCGACTTTGGAACGGAACAGGCTCAGGAATCGGCCACCCCCGTAAGGCGCAAACATGGTGAGCGTCCCAATCGTTCCGCGAAACACGCGCTGGCTGTCATTTCCTGTAACAACATCGACAATTAAATGTAGTGGTACATTGGCTTTCGCGTTGGAACTCGTAAATTGGAGGTTGCCGCCTTCGAGGGTGAGCCGTCCTGTTGACTTCGCCTTGACGCCTTCCAGCCCCATGAATTGTACAACCTTGGTGCCCGTAGCCGGCTGCTGCGCAACTGTCGGCGGCGCAGTGAATCCCACGATGCCCAATAGAGCCATCGTGGCGGTTTGCATCGAACGAAAGACCATTGCAGTCTCCTTGACCTGTTTCCGCCAGCTTTAGCAGGCTTGGATCACGCAAAGACTTGAGAACCCGCCTGGTATCAGGGGAGCAACAATCGGCTGTTCGGCTCAAAAAGTCAATGCTTGCGTTGCGGAGGCTGGCGAGTCTGCGACCTGTCCTCGATGGTCGGAGAGAAACACCGCCGTTATCGCGGGCACGGTGTCAGGAGAGGTGTCAGAAGACGTGTCTCTGTGTCCGACACTCCGACACTCGAATTCGGCTCTACTTTCGGATCTCCCTTCTAAATCAACCACTTGCGGCGACGTAACACGCATCGGTTTTGGTACGAAGGGTGCCTTTACTCACGGTGCGAAAAGAAAGTGCCCACAGTAAAGATCACGGCCCTCAGGACTCTAACGTTCGGAGCGATTAAAGAGTGCCGGTCAACGATCACCAGACGCACGTGTTCGGCGCCGCGGGGCTAGTTGGATTTAGGGGAATGAAAACAGAAAGGCGAAGGGCAATGTCAATCCAGATGCTT